>ENA-OWZV01000156-OWZV01000156.1-human-gut-metagenome-genome-assembly--contig:-NODE-156-length-21106-cov-30.042516_pt1 | contig 21106 bp, 22 predicted proteins | sample MGYA00249264_ERZ652123 | MGnify/ENA primary metagenome ERZ652123 (study PRJEB26925, sample SAMN05827256) | human gut metagenome | biome: ENVO:2100002; feature: ENVO:00000062; material: ENVO:00002003... | reverse complement strand
TTAACCCGTACATCAGAGTCGATATACCGGAAACAACGCGCGGCGCTCTTTACTCGTTCGTCTACAACGTGGGGGCTGGCAATTTCAGAACATCGACGCTTCTTCGCAAAATCAACCAGGGCGATATCAAGGGCGCATGTGACCAGCTGCGCCGCTGGACATACGCTGGCGGTAAGCAATGGAAAGGGCTGATGACCCGTCGCGATATTGAGCGTGAAGTCTGTTTGTGGGGGCAGCAATGAGCAGGTTAACCGCGATTATCTCCGCTCTGGTTATCTGCATCATCGTCTGTCTGTCATGGGCTGTTAATCATTACCGTGATAACGCCATGACCTACAAAGAGCAGCGCGACAAAGCCGCATCCACTATCGCTGACATGCAGAAGCGTCAACGTGATGTAGCAGAACTCGACGCCAGATACACAAAGGAGCTTGCTGATGCTAACGCGACTATCGAAAGTCTCCGTGCTGATGTTTCTGCTGGGCGTAAGCGCCTGCAAGTCGCCGCCACCTGTGCAAAGTCAACGACCGGAGCCAGCAGCATGGGCGATGGAGAAAGCCCAAGACTTACAGCAGATGCTGAACTCAATTATTACCGTCTCCGAAGTGGAATCGACAAGATAACCGCGCAAGTTAACTATCTGCAGGAATACATCAGGACGCAATGCCTTCGATGATAGCGATAATTTTACTCATCATCCTTCACATCTGGCTCTGTAGACAGGATGGTGATCACTTCTGGAGTGAATCCAGATTAAACATCTCATTGCTGATGCTTGATATTGAGCATCTGGCGCGCGGTAAGGGGCTGCGTTGAGATAAGAGCCAGTCATCACAAACACCAGGATTTAGCCTCGCATTTGCGGGGCTTTTTTACATCTGCAGTAAACCGCGCATCGCAGCGCGTAACAATCCCGAGTCTTTCAGAAAGCTGAGCCTGAGAACTGCCGTATATGGTGGCGACCATCTCGGGGCGGCTTTTCTGTGCGAACAGGCTCACTTTCTAAAAGGTAAAGACGCTATGAACCAATTAGAAGAAAAGCTTCAAAGAATGATTTCCTTATACAAGGAAGATAACTGCCAAAAAGTTCCTGAAAACATCGCAGAGTTAATGGAATTGGCAAGTGAATTTTCTGGCATGCTTAAGTCGTCAGGTGTTCGGTCAGCGTTCTTTGTTGAAATGCTGATGCACGGCGGACTTATGGCAACAATGAGACGTGTAATGGAAGACCAGAGAAAAGAACCTCCTCAGGTATACGTTTTGTCATCGAAGAAAACTGGGCTAACCAAAATTGGGTATTCATCCAACATTCCACAACGCATCAAATCGCTTGGCAACTCTGGACCAGACTGTTTGAAGCTTGAGTGCCTGATCCCTGGCGGAAGAGAAACTGAAAACATGCTTCATCGCAAATTTGCCGCAAAGAGAAAGCACGGTGAATGGTTCGCCCTGTCCAAGGATGACATTGAGGGGTTGAAATCTGTAGCGCTTACTTCTGATGGCTATTAATGCTTGTTTAGAGCAATTTTCATAACAGCTCTTCATTACAAAGCCCATCTACGGGTGGGCTTGATAATGAAACCGGAATTTATTCTGGGCAACCAGTTACGGCAGTACCACGAAACAACCCAAGCCAGTAAGTGGGGAAATAACACTGGCAGCCACTGAAAGATGAACCTCCTGCCTGATGGCAAAAAAGATTCTTTGTGGTGGCGGACTGATGGAAAGACATCGGTTATTGCAGAGGCCATTCAATGAGTGGTCTCGACAATGGCTTATACCCTACACGGGATAACTTAACTGATATCCCTTTTAACGGATAAATGGAGCCAACAATGGCAGAGATTATTCCCATGACTGAAGAACAGAAATTCCAGTTAGAGATTTACAAACTGGTCATGAACCAGAACGCAGCCGCAGAAGAAGCATTTCAGTTCATTGGCACTGACGAGCTGAAGCTTGAGCTATTCAAAATTCACTTCCAGTCAGGCGGCGCTAATTCAGATATCACGACCCGCACTATCGAAGCGGTGCGTAAATCGAAGGAAGCGTTAGACCTGTTCACTACCGGAGCATAAACATGGCGCGCCCAACAAAGTATCAAGAGGCGTACGCCGAACAGGCACGCAAACTGTGCTTGCTGGGCTACACCGATGCAGAGCTTGCTGATTTCTTCGAAGTCAGTGAGTCAACTATTAACAAGTGGAAGCTTGATTATCCTGAGTTTTCGGAGTCCATAAAAAAGGGTAAGGCCGTCGCTGATGCAGAAGTTAGTGATCGTCTTTATCAACGCGCTATGGGCTTCGTGGCTCCAGACATCGATATTCGTGTTATTGAAAACAGAATTGTCGAAACTCCGCTTGAGAAGTATTACCCGCCTGATACAACCGCCGCCATCTTCTGGCTTAAGAACAGACAGAAGGATAAATGGCGCGACAAGGTTGATCACGAGCTAACAGGCAAAGACGGCGGCGCAATCCAGATTGAAACATCACCGATGAGCACTCTGTTCGGAAAATGACCTCGATTAATCCTATCTTTGAACCGTTCATTGAGGCGCATCGCTACAAAGTCGCCAAAGGCGGTCGAGGTAGCGGTAAGTCATGGGCAATTGCGAGGCTGCTTATTGAGGCGGCGCGTCGGCAACCTGTGCGTATTCTCTGCGCTCGTGAACTGCAAAACAGTATCAGCGATTCGGTAATCCGGTTGCTTGAAGATACCATCGAGCGTGAAGGGTATTCGGCTGAGTTTGAAATTCAGCGTTCAATGATTCGTCATCTCGGAACGAATGCTGAGTTCATGTTCTACGGCATCAAAAACAACCCGACGAAGATTAAATCGCTCGAAGGCATTGATATCTGCTGGGTGGAAGAAGCGGAAGCGGTAACAAAGGAATCATGGGATATCCTGATACCAACCATCCGTAAGCCATTTTCCGAAATATGGGTGAGCTTCAACCCGAAGAACATCCTCGACGATACCTATCAGCGATTCGTCGTAAATCCTCCTGATGATATTTGTCTGCTGACGGTGAACTACACCGACAACCCGCACTTTCCTGAAGTTCTCCGTCTGGAGATGGAAGAGTGTAAACGCAGAAATCCGACACTGTATCGTCACATCTGGCTTGGTGAGCCAGTAAGCGCAAGTGATATGGCAATCATCAAACGTGAATGGCTTGAAGCCGCAACCGATGCGCACAAGAAACTCGGATGGAAAGCGAAAGGCGCTGTTGTCTCTGCACATGACCCATCAGATACAGGGCCGGATGCTAAAGGTTATGCATCGCGTCACGGTTCGGTAGTTAAGCGCATTGCCGAAGGTCTGCTGATGGACATCAACGAGGGCGCTGACTGGGCTACTTCTCTGGCGATTGAAGACGGCGCTGACCACTACCTGTGGGATGGTGATGGTGTTGGTGCCGGGCTACGCAGACAGACAACGGAAGCGTTCTCCGGCAAGAAAATAACCGCCACGATGTTCAAGGGCAGCGAATCGCCATTTGATGAAGATGCACCATATCAGGCCGGAGCATGGGCTGATGAAGTCGTACAGGGAGACAACGTTCGCACTATTGGTGATGTGTTCCGCAATAAGCGAGCGCAATTCTATTACGCGCTGGCTGACAGGCTGTATCTGACATATCGGGCGGTTGTCTACGGTGAGTATGCAGACCCCGACGACATGCTGAGTTTCGACAAAGAAGCGATAGGCGAGAAGATGCTGGAGAAGCTGTTTGCAGAACTGACGCAGATTCAGCGCAAATTCAATAACAACGGGAAGCTGGAGCTTATGACTAAGGTCGAAATGAAGCAGAAGCTCGGTATTCCATCTCCTAACCTGGCTGATGCGTTGATGATGTGTATGCATTGCCCGGAGTCGGCTGCGCAACCCGACTATTCCAGTTACTCAATTCCTTGTGGTGTAGGTTGATATGGCAGAAAAAAAGATGACTGACTGGCATCGCAAGGTGCTGTGCAACTTTGATAATGCCTGGTCAGCAACGCAGGATATGCGTGAGCAGATTATTGAAGCTCAACGTTTCGTCCGGGTGTCCGGCGCACAGTGGGAAGGCAGCACAAACGCTGGTTACTCATTTGATGAAGGCAGGTTTGAGCATTACCCGCGCTTTGAGCTGAATAAGATTGCCCGTGAATGTGATCGCATCATTGGCGAGTATCGACAGAATCGCATCAGCGTTAAATTCAGGCCGAAGGATGACAAGGCATCGGAAGCGTTAGCCGAAAAGATGAACGGCAAATTCCGCGCTGACTATCAGGAAACATCCGGTGGCGAAGCGTGTGATAACGCATTTGATGATGCCGTAACGGGCGGATTCGGTTGTTTCCGCATGTGTGCCGATTACGAAGATGAAATGGATCCGAGTAACGAGCAACGCCGTATAAGCCTTCTCCCGGTTTACGACCCAGCGACATGCGTCTTCTTCGATCAGGACAGCAAGCAATATGACCGCTCTGATGCTATGTGGGCTTTGGAAATGTTCTCCATGACACCTAAAGCGTTCGAGGCTGAATACCCTGATTCCATCGCGGCAAGCCTTTCTCGTGATGACACTGGCACTCAATATGACTGGTCAACGCCCGATGCCATCTATGTTGGACGTTACTACGAAGTCCGCATAGAGAAGGTGAAGCTCACAGCATGGCGTAACCCTGTCAGCGGAGAAACGGCAATCTATGATGAAGAGCAAATCAAAGATATTGTCGACGAGCTGACCGATGATGCATTCGAACTGATTGGCGAGCGAACGGTGAAGAAGCGCCGCGTTTATTGCGGTCTTCTGTCTGGCGCTGAATGGCTGGAAGAACCGAAGCGTATTCCGGGCGAACATATTCCTCTCATCCCGGTATATGGGCGTCGCTCATTTGTTGATAATCAGGAGCGAATCGAAGGCCACGCAGCAAAAGCGATGGATGCACAGCGTCTTGAGAACCTGATGGTTTCTATGATTGCAGATAACGCTACTCAGGCTGGCGGTGATGGCATTCCTATCGTGGATGTTGATTTCATTCCCGGTCCATTAATGAATCACTGGGCAGAGAGGAATAAGAAAAGACCTGCAGTTCTTCCCATGACCAGCAAGAAGGACAAAAACGGAACGGTCATTTCAGAGGCTCAGGTTGCTGGCTGGACACCTCCGACACAAATGCCTCCTGCTCTTGCCGGGTTATTGCAGTACACCGGAACGGCTATTCAGCAAATTACAGGTGCGTCGCAGCTTGAGAACATGCCGAGCAACGTCGCTACCGATACCGTTGATAGCATTTTTAACCGGATGGACACGCAGTCCTATATCTACATGGACAACATGGCTAAATCCATGCGCCGCGCTGGCGTTGTGTGGCTTTCTATGGCGCGTGAGGTCTATGGCAGTGATACGCCGATGCGTATCGTTAATGAGGACGGCAGCGATGACGTGGCGCTGATGACTGGTGAAGTGGTTGACCGTCAGACAGGGCAGGTTATCGCGCTTAACGACCTTTCGCAGGGTAACTATGAAGTGACTGTCGATGTCGGTCAGTCGTTCGCTACTCGCCGTGATGCAACTGTTAAGTCGTTACTTTCCATGCTGGCACTTATCCCGCCGGGAACGCCGAAGCACGACCTTGTATCGTCGATGATTCTCGACAATATGGATGGCGAAGGGATGGACGACCTTAAAGAATACAACCGCAATCAGTTGCTTCTGTCTGGAGTTATCAAGCCGAGAACGCCAGAAGAGCAGCAGATGGTTGAGCAGGCGAAACAACAACAGGCCAGTCAGCCAGATCCGGCTATGGTTGCAGCGCAAGGTCAGCTTCTTGCTGGTCAGGCTGAATTGCAGAAAGCGCAGAACGAACAGGCAGCCATTCAGGTTAAAGCATTCCAGGCACAGACTGATGCTCAGGTTGCAGCGGCAAATGTTGTGAAAATCCTCGCATCTGCCGATAGCCAGCAGAAATCTGATATCCGTGAGGCTCTGAAACTGCTCGGACAGTTCCAGCAACAGCAAGGAGACAATGCCCGTGCTGATGCAGAGCTTGTCCTGAAAAGTCAGGCGCAGGGACATGCACAACGCATGGACATCAGCAGCATCCTGCAAAAATCAACCCAGCAACAACCACAGCAGTAATTAACCCATAACGTGCAATGGCTGTTTTTATGAGGCCTGGCACCCTATTGCCTTCCGATGGGCTGAACATCGAGTAAACAGGGGTAACAAATGGACCAGATGGCAGAAAACACACCAGAAGTTGAAATCGAAACCGACGCGTCAGAGCAGATTCCTGATGATGTCGAACTGGCTGAAGAAGTCGAAACAGAAGATGGCGGTGAGTCCTCTGGCAATGATGCAGAGGAAGCTACTGAAACTGATGACGACGAATCAGAACAGGAATTCTACTTTGGTGACGAAAAGCTGGATTCGCCAACCAGCGAAGATAGCGCAGAGCATGGACTGGTAAAACACCTGCGCAAGACGATTAAAGAGAAAGACCGCGAGCTGAAAGAGCTGATGCGTCAGTCTCAGAAACCCGTCGAGCAGCAGCCGGTAATCACTCAACCACCGCGAATGCCAAAACTGGATGATGAGGACATCGGTTTCGATGAAGAAATCTATCAGCAACGCATGGCTAAGTGGGCAGAGGATAACGGAAAGTACCAGCAACAGGAGATGGCTCGCAAGCAGAAGGAGCAGGAGCTTCAGGCTGCTTATCAAGAGCGATTATCCAAATATCAGCAACGTGTTAAGGCTCTCAAAGTTCCTGGCTATCAGGAAGCTGAGCAGGCCGTACTCGAGGAAATCCCCATCGAGACACAAAACGCGATCTTGTTTGAGTCAGAGAAGCCGGAAATCGTTGTTCTGGCACTCGGTCGCAACGCTGAACTGCGCAAGCAACTGGCAGAAGCTACCAACCCCGTAGCAATTGGTCGTCTGCTGGAACGTATCGAATCGAAGGCCAGAATCATGCCAAAAGCAAAAACCACGGCAGCCACAACCCCGACAGTTAAGGGGAGCAACGGCGCAGTAATCAACAACCTCGACAAACTGAAAGCCAAGGCGCTGGAAACTGGTGACTGGACGCCGTATTTCGCCGCTAAAAAGGCAAAAAAATAACCTATCGGAGCATTAAGCATGGCTAACCAATTAGCAAAAGACCTTGAAATCATGTTCGAAAACTACGTTGAAGGCTTTGAGGCCGCCTGCGTAGTTTCCCGTAACGCTAAAAAATTCCGTCCCGGTGATACAGCAATGCAGCGAGCAGGTGATGTTCTGTATCGTCCGCAGCATTACCACATGAACATTGAGGAAGGCCTAGACCTCAGCGGCAAAACGCCAACAGCACTGGTTCAGCGCCTTGTTCCTTCTGTGTTCAAGGAGCCGAAAAACATTCTGTACACTCTGGATGCGCGTGAAATGCGTGACCCGGAACATAAAACTGAAGCTGGTCGCGCCGCAGGTATGCGCCTTGCTGCACAGATTGACTCTGACCTGATTTCCATGGTTACGCAGCGTGCTACTAACGTGATCACGATGGCTGACTCAACCACAGGTTCACAGGGCCGTGATTTGTGGAACTGTGCGGCAGGTATTGATGCCACCATGACGGCGATTGGTGTACCTCAGGGTATCAACCGTCGCTCTTTCTGGAACCCCTTCAACTACAAAGACCTTGCTGGCGAGCTTGGTCACCGTGCCTATGCTCAGGGCGCAACCCTGACAGCATACGAAAAAGCGCAAATCCCTCCGGTTGCGTCCTTCGATAGCTACAAGACCGATATTTCTGGTCGTGTTCCGAAGGGTACAGCAACTTCCATTACGCTGGCAGCAGCACCTGCGCACAAGGTTGAAGCGAAAGATGCTAACGATATGCCAGTGGATAACCGGCAGGGGACCATTACGGTATCTGCTGAAGGTTTGCAGGTTGGCGATGCGTTTACCATCGCAGGGGTGAATTCTGTACACCAGATCACCAAAGATACCACCGGGCAGCCGCAGGTATTCCGCGTTCTGGCAGTAAGCGGAACGACAGTAACTATCTCCCCGAAAATTCTGCCGCCTGACAACGCGGATGTCGCCAGCCGACCATATGCAAACGTTGATGCTAATGCGGCAAGTAGCGCAGCAATCACCATTCTCAACAAAAATGCCGCACCGGCTAACCTGTTCTGGGCTGATGGTTCTGTTGAACTGATGTACGGCAAGCTGGCGTTCCCAACTGGTCAGGGTCCACAAGTAATGACAGCAACCACCGAGCAGGGCGCTACGCTGATCATGTCTTACGCCTTCGACCACATCAAAGGTGTAACCACTGCGCGTTTCACCACCCTGTACGGTTGCTCTGTACTTGTTCCTGAATATACGGGCATCGTTATTGCCGGGCAGTAATTTTGGTGGGGCTTCGGCCCCATTTTTATTGGGAGAAGACAATGGCACGAACAATGCTCTATAAGCCGGGCAACATGATCACCTGTGGTCAGTTTGCTGTCGATTACATCATTGTTGATGACGAAGAAGTTAAATCTCACCTGAAAAAAGGCTGGGTAAAAACTCCTGAAGAAACCGCAACGAAGCAAAAAGTGGCTAAGGCGGAAGAAGATGGCGAAAACGAAGGGTGATCTCGTTCTTAAGGCTTTACGAAAAGCCGGGCTGTATTCCAATGCCACGTTGACAGATGCCGACCCTCAGGCAATTGAAGATGCCATTAATGACCTCGAAGACATGATGGCAGCATGGCAGGCGAAAGGTATCGAGCTTGGATATCAGTTTGCGGATACAGAAAACGGCATCATGCCGTTACCTGACGATGATTCAGGTATCCCTGCATGGGCAAATGATGGCGTCGCTTTGAAGCTCGCTGTGCAAGTGTGCATGGATAACGTCATTCAGCCGTCAGACGCTCTCCTTGCCGCTGCTGACAGTGCATATCAGACAATCTGCATCGCTTTAACCAAAATACCACCACTTGAGCGGCGAAATGACATGCCTCGCGGTAGTGGTAACAAAAGCGCGTTTACGTGGAATCGGTTTTACATCGAGAAAGATGATCCGAGTACGTGAGGTGAATAAATGCCGATTCAGCAACTTCCGCTCATGAAAGGTGTCGGCAAAGACTTCCGAAATGCCGACTATATCGACTATCTGCCAGTGAATATGCTGGCTACACCCAAAGAAATCCTGAACAGCAGCGGATATCTTCGCTCATTCCCGGGCATTGCCAAACGCTCTGATGTGAACGGTGTATCGCGCGGCGTCGAGTACAACATGGCGCAGAATGCTGTTTATCGTGTGTGTGGTGGGAAGCTCTACAAAGGAGAAAGTGAAGTCGGTGACGTCGCCGGAAGTGGTCGCGTATCAATGGCGCATGGTCGAACATCACAGGCTGTAGGCGTTAATGGTCAACTGGTCGAGTATCGTTATGATGGCACGGTTAAAACCGTCTCAAACTGGCCTACAGACAGTGGATTCACGCAGTATGAGTTAGGTTCAGTTCGCGACATTACTCGCTTACGTGGGCGTTATGCGTGGTCAAAAGATGGTACTGATTCATGGTTCATCACTGACCTTGAAGACGAATCACATCCTGACCGTTACAGCGCACAATATCGTGCTGAGTCTCAGCCTGACGGCATCATCGGCATCGGAACATGGCGAGACTTCATCGTCTGTTTTGGTTCATCGACGATTGAGTATTTTTCCCTGACTGGTGCAACCACCGTTGGTGCTGCTTTGTATGTCGCACAGCCATCGCTGATGGTGCAAAAAGGCATCGCCGGAACTTACTGCAAAACGCCGTTTGCTGATTCCTATGCGTTTATCAGCAATCCGGCAACAGGTGCGCCGTCTGTGTATATCATCGGCTCCGGTCAGGTATCACCAATCGCCAGCGCGAGCATTGAGAAAATACTACGCTCCTACACTGCTGATGAACTGGCTGATGGCGTGATGGAATCGTTGCGGTTTGATGCGCATGAGTTGCTGATTATCCATCTTCCGCGTCACGTCCTCGTGTACGACGCATCTTCAAGTGCCAATGGTCCGCAATGGTGTGTGCTGAAAACAGGCCTGTATGACGATGTGTACCGCGCTATCGACTTCATTTACGAAGGCAATCAGATAACGTGCGGCGATAAGCTGGAGTCCGTGACCGGGAAATTGCAATTCGATATCAGCAGCCAGTACGACAAGCAACAGGAACACCTGCTGTTTACTCCGTTGTTCAAAGCGGATAACGCCAGAGTTTTCGACCTTGAAGTTGAATCTTCAACTGGCGTTGCGCAGTATGCTGACCGCCTGTTCCTCTCTGCAACTACTGACGGCATCAATTACGGGCGTGAGCAGATGATTGAGCAGAATGAACCGTTCGTTTACGACAAACGCGTTTTGTGGAAGCGTGTCGGGCGAATCAGGAAAAATGTCGGCTTCAAATTGCGCGTTATCACGAAGTCACCTGTCACTCTGTCTGGCTGCCAGATAAGGATTGAGTAATGGCTGATTCGAATCTCAATGAGCCGGTAATCATTCAGACTACACGACTCGACACATCAGTCCTTCCACGCAATATCTTCTCGCAGTCGTATCTGCTTTACGTTATCGCACAGGGCACTGATGTTGGTAACGTGGCTAACAAGGCCAACGAAGCAGGGAAGGGGGCTTATGATGCACAGGTGAAGAATGATGAGCAGGATGTCACCCTTGCAGACCATGAATCCAGAATTGAAGCTGCTGAAGCAACTCTCATCAATCATGAAAATAGAATTGCAGCAGCGGAAAGCACTCTTGCAGATCATGAAACAAGGATTACGGCTGCTGAAACAGAGCTGGCTGATCACGAGACGCGAATTGCTGCCAATGAATCTGAGTTAGCAAACCATGATGCGCGCATAACTCAGAATACAACTGATATCGACGCACTTGATACCAGGCTCACAGCGGCAGAGGGAAGTATTTCGACGCTACAAAGCACAGTTGGTGATCACTCAACAAGAATATCTGCGCTTGAGTATGCCACCACGCGCAAGAAATCAGAGGTTGTTTACTCAGGAGTATCAGTAACCATTCCAACAGCGCCGACCAACCTTGTTAGCCTACTGAAAACGCTCACGCCGTCATCCGGCACGTTGGCACCATTCTTCGACACCGTTAACAACAAGATGGTTGTGTTCAACGAGAACAAAACCTTGTTCTTCAAGCTGGCGATCGTCGGGACGTGGCCCAGCGGAACAGCCAACAGGTCAATGCAGCTAACCTTTTCCGGCTCTGTTCCTGACACACTGGTAAGCAGCCGCAACTCGGCGACAACGACCGATAACATCCTGTTAGCTACGTTCTTCAGCGTGGATAAAGACGGCTTTCTTGCCACAAATGGCAGTACGTTAACCATTCAGTCGAATGGTGCGGCGTTTACTGCCACAACCATCAAAATCATTGCGGAGCAGTGATGGAAATAAAGCTCATCGATAATCCGGTGAAGCTTGCAGAATTCCTCAACAACCCGGCAAACACGGGAAATATCGTAGACAGTGGAGATAAATACTACATCAAGCCTGATGCGGTATATCTCGGCATCTACGAAGGATTAGTGCTGGCTGGGGTTCATGAAGTGCGTAACTTCTGGCATAGCGTTGTTGAATGCCATGCTGTGTACGACCCCGGATTCCGAGGCGAATATGCACTGCAAGGGCATCGATTATTCTGCAAATGGCTTCTCGAAAACTCACCATTCCTTAACAGCATCACCATGGTTCCTGACATCACCAAATACGGACGGGCAATTATCCGTTTGCTTGGCGCTACCCGTGTTGGTCACCTTGATGATGCTTATACCAGCAATGGAAAGCCTGTAGGCATCACGATTTATCAGTTACCGCGCTCAAAATACGAGGAGCTAAAGAATGTTAATTTTCCAGATTGCCAATAAGCACCTCAGCAAAGCTGTTTACTGCAAAGGCGGCAGTGATGGCGGTTCAAAAGCCCAGGCACGCGCAACTGAAAAGGGTATCGAATTGCAACGCGAAATGTGGCAAACGAACATGCAGAACCTTGCACCGTTCACGCCACTCGCTCAGCAGTACGTATCACAGTTGCAGAATCTTTCCTCTCTTCAGGGGCAAGGTCAGGCGCTTAACCAGTATTACAACTCTCAGCAGTATAAAGACCTTGCAGGGCAGGCGCGCTATCAGAGTCTGGCAGCAGCAGAGGCAACGGGTGGATTAGGCTCTACAGCAACAGGAAACCAGTTGGCAGCAATCGCACCTACACTCGGTCAAAACTGGCTGTCAGGTCAGATGAACAACTACAACAATCTGGCAAATATCGGCCTTGGTGCTCTTACCGGTCAGGCAAACGCCGGACAGAACTACGCTAACAACGTCAGCCAATTGTATCAACAGCAGGCGGCAGCATCTGCGGCGAATGCTAACCGACCTTCAGGACTGCAATCAGCCTTGGGAGGTGCCATGAGCGGTGCGGCATCAGGGGCGATGATTGGCTCTGTGGTGCCAGGAATAGGTACGGCTGTTGGCGCTATTGGTGGCGGCATTATCGGTGGTCTTGGATCATTGTTTTAAGGTGGGAATATGGCTACTTGGCAACAAGGAATCAACTCAGGCGGTTTTCTTGCTGGTATCGGTGGGCAAAACTCAAATGCGCCAAAGGCAAGTGATGTAAGTGAGGCGTTGGCCTATATTCGCCAGAACAACGAAATGGAGCGTTCAGGTCGCAATAACATCGGCCTTCAGGCGTTGCAGGGACTTGGTAGTGTCGCTCAAACATATAAAGCCGCAAAGCAACAGGAAGCGGATGCTGCATTCCAAAAAGAATATGCGGCAGCCATCCAGTCAGGTGATCGACAGCAGGTGCGAGATCTGATGACCAAATATCCTGGTCAATTAGAGAAGATTCAGTCTGGTATGAAGTGGACAGACGAAGACCAGCGCAATTCTATCGGCACCTTAGCGGCTGGCGCTCGCCTTGCGGCATCGTCTCCAGAAGCGATGCAATCATGGCTGCAAAACAACGCCAAGGAACTGACTCGCGTCGGTGTTGACCCTAACAGCGTTGCTCAGATGTATCAGCAGAACCCTTCAGGATTTGGTGAGTTTGTTGATCACCTTGGAATGGCTGCTCTTGGTCCGATTGATTACTTCAATGTTCAGGACAAGATGGCTGGTCGTGAAATTGACCGAGGCAGGCTGACAGAGACAATCCGCAGCAATCAGGCTGGAGAAGCACTAACAGCGCGTGGTCAGGACATCCAGATACGTGGACAGAACATCAGCGCACAGAATGCTGCTCTTTCCCGCGAAATACAAAGAGCAGAATTACAAGAAAAGGCTCTGGACAGACAGATAGCCAGAGAAAGCAATCAGTTAAAGCTTGAAGAGCTAAAACAGAAACAGGCAGATGTTCGGCAAAAGGCTGACATAGCCCGCGCTGACAGGCAGGCCGCCGCTCAGGGTGCAGTTGATACGTTCAGCACCGCGCTTGATTCTCTCAACGAGATAGAGCAAAGCCCCGGCCTTTCAAAAGCAGTAGGAATTCGCTCAGCGTTTCCGACAGTCCCTGGCTCTGATGCGGCTAACTTTGAAGCAAGGCTCGACACCTTTAAAGCTCAAACATTCCTTCCTATGGTGCAGTCCCTGAAGGGTATGGGCGCTCTTTCAGATGCTGAGGGTAAAAAATTATCCGATGCGGTTGGTGCCCTAAGCCCCAAAATGAGTGAAAAGGCTTTTCGTGACTCTATCGGAAAGATTAGAAATCAGCTTGAAAGCAAGTTGAGCACTGTTAAAAAACAGTTTGATTATCAGGAGCCAGTACAGAATACGCCAGCGCAACAACCTACTACTGGCAGTAATTTTTCTTCACTATGGGGTGATTAATGGCTAAAGCATGGAAAGATGTTATCGCCTCTCCACAGTATCAGGCGTTAGCACCAGAACAAAAAGCGCAGGCTCAGGAGCAATACTTCAATGAAGTCGTGGCCCCGCAAGCCGGAGAAAATGCAGAGCAGGCTAAGCAAGCTTTCTATGCTGCCTATCCATTGCCATCTGTGCAGCCAGTGGATACACAGCAACCAGTAGCACAGCAACAACCACAGCAAAGTGGATTTATGTCTGATCTTGGTGAAGCCGTGAAAGAAACTGGTCGCGGACTGGTGCAGGCTGGCGTGAACGTGGCAAACATACCTGCATCAGTTGCCGATGCTGTAACAAGCGCGGCGGCTTGGGCTGGCGGTAAACTCGGAATTGGCGATGGGACATATCACCCAGCGCCACGAGTAACAACGCAGGGATTAGAGCAGGACTTTGGCCTTCAGCAAGGCGCGCTGACTCCACAAACTACAGAGGGCAGGGTATTTGCTGAGGCATTGCCTTACCTCACTCCTGCTGGCATTGAGAGAGCGGCAACACAGGCACCAACACTCGCTGGTAGAATCGCTCAGGGTGCAACTCGCCTTCTCGCTGAAAACGCAGTCGGGTCACTTGCTGCAAATAGTGCGAAAGATGATGCGGAAGCCCTCGCCACCGATTTAGGTGTTGGCGTTCTGGCAGGCGGCGCTATTAACGCTGCTGGACGTGGATTAGGTGCTGCTTATCGTGGCGTTAGTGGTGCTATTGCGCCAGAAGCGCAGCAGGCTATCAGATTTGCAGAGCGTGAAGGAGTTCCTCTGCACACCACAGACCTGTTACAGCCTACTTCCCGCGTCGGGAAAATGGCGCAGACGACAGCGGAAAATATCCCCCTGGCTGGCACAAGCGGAATGAGAGCAACGCAACAGGAAGCGAGAAGCCAGTTGGTGCAGAGATTTGCTGATAAATTCGGTGAGTATGATCCAGCTGTTGTTATTGACAGCCTTAAAGCGAAAACATCAGGAATTCGTCGTGCTGCAGGGAACCGTCTTGAGCAGGTTCAGAATGCAATGGCGGGAGTCAATATCCAGCCTGCGCGAGCAATTCAGCAGATTGATACTGAGATATCTAACCTGCAGAAGCTTGGTAAGGTTGCTGATAACGAGACTATTTCAAAACTTCAATCATATCGTGATGAACTTGTTCGCAATGCTGGTCCTGATGGTCCGGTAAATCTGGATTTGAAGCAATTAAGCGACCTGCGCAGCCAGTTCAGAATGGACGTGAAAGGTGAGCGACCAGTGTTACCAAACCGTTCCGATGCTGCCATTCAGCGCGTTTACAAGGCAATGACCGACGATATCAATGGTGCCATTGGTCAGAATCTTGGCAACGATACTCTCCGTAAATATCAGCAGGCCAATGCCGTCTACGCTGACGAAGCGGCGAAACTAAAGAATACCAGGCTGAAGAATGTTCTCATGAAAGGCGACCTGACGCCGGAAGTTGTCAACAACATGCTATTCAGCAAGAACAAATCGGAAATTAAGACTCTGTATAACTCAGTTGGTCGTGTTGGCAGGACGCAAATGCGCAATGGCATCATTGGAAAGGCGATGGAGAAATCTGGCGGATCCCCTGACCAGTTCCTTCGGCAGCTTAACATCCTGCAAAACCAGACTGGCATCACATTTAAGGGGCAGGACGCTGCTTATCTGAAAGGATTAAAAAACTACCTGCAATCCACGCAGCAGGCTGCAAAAGCGGCAGTAACAACACCCACAGGGCAGCAAACTATCCCGTTCATAATTGGGTATGGGACGGCAATGAACCCGGCTACAACTGGCGCAGCAGTAAGCTACGGACTTCTTACTCGCGCCTATGAGAGCGAGCCATTCAGAAATGCAATGCTCCGAATGGCAAACACCCCACGCGGATCAACAGCGTTTGAGAAAGCCATGCAGCAGGCGCAAAAGGCCATTAACGCCCTTACTCAGGGGGCTAAGTCTGATGCGTTGTCAGAATAGCTTTTCAAACACCAGGAACGTGCAAAAACCAAATATGTAGAACGCGAGGTTTATCGTATCCCTCTGCATAGGCGATACCTTTGCTGATTGTTATCTGATGTTACTGCTACTGTTGCATGTGACTGTATTTCCAAACCCTGAATTGCAGTTTGTGAAGTGTCAACGCGTGTTGGGTAAGGTTGAGTTATAACAGGCTGGCGCGCTTTTTGCTCGATAGCTTGCATTGTGTTTACAGCCTGATAATTCAATAAAGCCTGCTGGAATGCTTGGCTTTGTGCTATTTGTTGGGCTTGTTCTTGGCTTTGTAATTGAACATAAAGATTCTGAAGCTCAAGTCTTGCCTGCGCGTCACTTATCTTGCCATCATCGACACCTTGCCCGAGCATCTTCGCAGCAAGGACATATAACTTAGGTGTTGGTGCTGATGCCATGCGTGAGTCGCTCTTCACGCTAGCATCAAGGCAATTAGCCATATCGCTAAGCTTTGGATAGCGTTGTTCGCAACTTGCCTGATAGTCGCTAACCTTTGCACACCCTGCCAGCAGAAGCGGGATAATTAACAGTGATTTTTTCATATGATTAACTCTCCTTATCTTTGCCATCATGGCACTGTTGGGTGTAAATGAGTTATTAACTCAATCGACAATATCTTCACGAAAATACTTTTTATTATTAAGATCTTTCTGATTCTAACAAAACGGAAAGTAATATGAAGAGGATTATCGGCGTCGTTGCTGGCGCTATATTGTTATCTGGGTGCGCAACTATTGTTGGTGACGAAACACAGCTTGTGCAAGTGAACAGCAATCCTTCCGGTGCGAGCTTTAAGGTAAAAGACGAATCAGGCGTGATTGTTGCGCAAGGTAAGACCCCGCAAGGAGTAACTCTTGCCAAGTCAGATGGTAGTTATTTTGGCAAAAAGAGCTACCAGATCACTATGGAGAAGGATGGGTACGAACCAGTTACCCTGCCAATCAAAGCCAATGCTAATGGTTGGTATATTGGTGGAAACCTTGTGTTTGGTGGGTTAATTGGTTGGCTTGCTGTAGATCCATTTAATGGTGGGATGTATACCTTGAAGCCTAAAGAGGCAAATGCATCCCTTATACCGTCAACAAAGCACGACTAATAAATGGAACCCACCATCAGGTGGGTTTTTTGTACAAATCCTTCAGCGTATCAAACACCATCTTCTTAACAAGTTCGGACTGCTCATCAGCGATGCGTTCCGCATCGTCTCGATAGCCTGAAATTTTGGATGGCTTTGATACAGCATCAGTCACTATCTGAACTAATTCTGAATTAAGAGAGCGGCCATTGGATTTGGCTCGCTGTTTTAGTTTTTCCTTTAATTCGTAAGGTAGCCGCAGATTAAATTGCGGGTCATCTCTTCCCATTCTTGATGCCTCGCTTTTGTGAGTGGATCGGCATCTTATTATCTGCTGGTTGCATCCTCAATAAAACCACAGTGGTCTCTTTGTTTGATTAATAATGCATCACTGTAGCAATGCTGCGGCGATTCCTTGTATCTGGAGCAAATTAAATGACAGACATTACAGCCAATGTTGTAGTGAGTATGCCTTCGCAACTCTTCACTATGGCTCGTTCTTTTAAAGCTGTAGCCAATGGCAAAATTTATATTGGTAAAATTGATACTGACCCGGTAAATCCTGAAAACCAGATTCAGGTTTATGTAGAGAACGAAGATGGATCTCACGTTCCTGTTTCTCAACCAATCATCATTAACGCTGCTGGATATCCGGTATATAACGGACAGATTGCCAAGTTCGTAACTGTGCAAGGCCATTCTATGGCTGTTTATGATGCGTATGGTGCGCAGCAATTCTATTTTCCTAATGTGCTGAAGTATGATCCAGACATGTTTCAGCAGAAACTAAATCAGATTGACGGGGTATCGTATTTAGGAGGTGGTAATTATACAGACATACGTTCATATAATGGCACAAATGACAAAATAATCTGTTATGGAAGAAATAATTTGTTCGATGGCGGTGATGGGGTGTTCTATGCTGACCCAACAGATACGACATCAGAAGATAATGACGGAACAATTCTTGTAGGTTTTAACGGTAGAAGGTGGAAGAGGGTTTACGGGAATGAGGTTTCACCGTCATGGTTTGGGGTTACAGGTGATGGTGTAAGCGACGATAGCGATGCCTTACAGAATGCTTTAAATATCGCAAAGATAAACGGATGTTTGAATTTAACTTTTCGTAGTGAATGGCTTATAAAAATAACAAAAAAAATAATGATATACTCAAACACAAGTTTACATCTACGAGGTGCAACTATTATTCGTGCTTTTGATAATTCAGACACAGGTGTAAATACATTTGCTTGCATATACACATCTGAAGTCGAATGTGGTAATAATATATCTGTATTTGGTGGTGTTTTTAATAACAATGGCAATATATACAAAAACCAAGCCAGTATATTTGAATTTGTTTTTACTAATGGGATTATATTTCGGGATTGCACATTCCTTAATGTTTCAGGGGCGCATGCTATAGACTTGTCTCGCGTGAGAAATGTTAATATTGAAAACTGCCGTTTTATGGGGTTTATGGATTGGGCAGGTAACAGAGGTTTTTCAGATGCTATTCAGATTGAAACACCATTGTCCAGCAATGATAATATCGCTAGCATTAAAGTGTCTGGTTGTTATTTTGGACCGTCAGAATCTCTACCGTCATGGGCTGTTGGCGTAGGGAATCACGGTTCAACAGATGGAGCGCAGCCAGTTATTGATATAAAAATCCACCATTGTACTTTTGATGGTAATTCTTATTCTGGCATTCGTGGCTTTTCTAGGTGGGAAAATGTTGACATTGGTTCAAACACATTTATAAATTTCACTAATCCAGCAATAATATTTACCGGGAGGAAAGTAAGCACAACTCTTCGGGAAACATCAAGAGATGTGTGTATACATCATAATACATTTAAAAATTGCACTGGAAAGTCTGTGATATCATGCCTTACACCAACATTTATTGAGAGCGGATTGGAAGGTAGTAGAATATTTCACAGAGACTGGAGGATATCAGGAAATAATTTTGAGTCCTGTGATGGCTTCATTCTTGATATGAGATGGGTTGACGGAGTTTCCATCACTGGAAACACAGTCGATTCATGTAATGGGATATTCCTTAGAGGGAATTACATTGCTAATGTGATTGCAAGCAACAATAAAGTTGATACGGCTAAGGCGATATTCTATATATTTGAGGATGATGGCGAATACAAAGGAACTTTGTTAAGTAGAAACATATCAATTGTAGGTAATACAGCAATGAACGGAAGAAGAGCTGTCCATATTAACTGCGAATGCCACGGATTCACTGTGACATCAAATTCATTTGAATCTGTAGCTGGAGACGCAGTTATAGGTATTGATTCATCTGCTAAAAATGGTGTGATTAGTAACAACTGTTATCACAACTCGATAAGCAATGAGTTTTTTGTAGATGTAACAGCAAGTTGCTCAAATATTATTGTTGCAGATAACGTTTACCCTCCTGCTAACATTGTTAGGAATTTAGCCACAGACGTTAGTTACAGTATAATTGCTGGCACTGGAAATCCTGAAGGAGTACAAATAGCCACACCTGGAAGCGAGTATCGAGATATCGTAAATGGAAGACTCTACATCAAAGAATCAGGTCGCTGGAATTCTGGTTGGGTGGTGAAATGAAGAAAACAATATGTAACTATACATTAGTTTTATGATTACCGTAATGAACATTATAGTGATTGTGAGGGAACTGAAACACACAAAGCTTTGCACTGGATTGCAAGGCTTTGTACTATCCGATAGTGGTTAAGGTGGATCACTCCACCTTTTCATCAATCCAGTCCGCCCACCACTGCATCATTTCTCTGCGCTTATCGAGATACTGAGCATGGTTGTAAATCCCTCGCACAGATCCGCCGTTGGCATGTGCCAGTTGCACTTCAATAGCGTCAGCAGGCCATTCGTGCTCGTTCATAATCGTGCTGAATTCATGCCTGAATCCGTGACCGCTTTCCAGACCTTCATAGCCGATTTGTTTGATCACAAGCAGTACCGCGTTCTCGCAGATTGACTTCTTCTTATCGTTGCGCCCGGCAAAAACAAACTCTGATACTGGTTTGGTGATTGAGCTTAGCGTAGTGAGAAGTTCAACCACCTGGTCTGACATCGGGACCACATGAATTTTGCGTCCCTTCATCACATTGGCGTCGATGGTGATAATTCTGTTTTCAAAATCGACGTTCTTCCATAGCATGGAACGAAGCTCTTTCGTTCTTAGGGCAGTGTAGCGTAAAACCTTGGTGGCAATGAGCGATACGATACTTCCTGAAAATGTTGCCAGTGCTTTATTGAATGCCGGGATCTGGTCTGCAGGAAGAAACGGGAAGTTCTTCTTGCGGTACCCCTTCATGGCGTCAGCAAGGTCAGGTGCCGGGTTATATTTAGCCCTGCCGGTGACAATAGCGTAACGGAAAACCTCGCCGCATCTTCTGCGGGCTTTGTTGGCTCGCTCCATTGCACCGCGATCTTCAAATCTGCGGATTACTTCCAGCAGTTGCATCGGCTCAATATCCTGAATCTCAAGACCGCCGATGATGGGTAAAATGTCGTCATCAAACATTTTGGCAAGTTCAGTTGCATAGCCTACTGACCAGACTTGCTTCTTGTGCTCGTACCATTCCTTGTAAATGGCACTAAAGGAATTGTTGTTAGACGAAGCCTTTTTCGCTTTTACCGGATCGATGCCAACCGAGATGTCTTTCCTCGCGGTCCATGCTTTATCTCTTGCCTCCTGCAAAGTCATTAGCGGATATTTTCCTACGGTCAGGATTTTCTCCTTACCGTCAATCTTGTAGCGAAGCTGCCATACCTTTTTCCCTGACACAGGGACATAAAGGTACAGGCCATTACCATCGAGTAGGCGGTATGGTTTTTCTTTCGGCTTTGCTGCTTCAATCTGCTTAACGGTGAGCATGGGTAAAAATCCGGTGGGTAAAATTATTTTATCCACTTTTTACCCGTCATGGAGTGCGGCTGTCAACGATCTGACGCGAACCATGACGAACTGTGAATCTACGGAAGGCTTGATATTCAGGGGATTTTGCGGACTGGTACGGATTGGAGCGAACTGATAAATGGTGTCCCCTGCAGACATCTACTTGACGCGGCAGGGGATTGATTGGAATGGTGT
>ENA-OWZV01000154-OWZV01000154.1-human-gut-metagenome-genome-assembly--contig:-NODE-154-length-21264-cov-405.717290_pt1 | contig 21264 bp, 24 predicted proteins | sample MGYA00249264_ERZ652123 | MGnify/ENA primary metagenome ERZ652123 (study PRJEB26925, sample SAMN05827256) | human gut metagenome | biome: ENVO:2100002; feature: ENVO:00000062; material: ENVO:00002003... | reverse complement strand
TTTAGCGACCGGACACAGCTTGCGATGACCCCATCTGACACTGGGAGAGCGAGCGAATCGCTGTGGCGGAATAGGTAGACGCCAACCAGTACATGCGCATAGTTAGAGGGGCTGGCAATGGCCCATGTCGGGTGCAAATCCCGGCCAGCGATATTGGATCAAGTCTGGTAAACCCTAGGAGTAGGCACCAGACTATAGCACTTCACTTCATGTGGGGTGCTATTTTTGTGCAAAGGAGATCGTCAGATGGATGTTAATGCGTTATTAGGTGTCAGGGAGTCATATCAGGCGCCTGCCGCTTTGATGGATATCATTATGGATCCGCAGAAGCTAACGGCGCTAGCGGGAAAATATTGTGCTGAACAGCCTGATTTATCCCGTGAGCATTTTCGTGAGTATTTTATGGATCAGCAGTCTGATCGAAAAGGCGACAAGCAAGATTACACACCGGACAGCATCGGCGATCTCATTACCGGCATTGTTGGCAAGCGTCAGCGCGTTTTGGATATTGCGGGTGGCATTGGCGGGTTAACGATTCACCAATGGTCGCAACATCATGCTGGTGAGTACGTGATGGAAGAGATCAGCAGCGCTTCATTGCCGTTTTTGCTGTTCAACCTGTTTGTTCGGCGGATCCATGCGAAGGTGATTCACGGTGACAGTCTGAGACGGGTAGCAAAGGACATTTATGTCATTGAAAATGATCAAATTGAAAAGCTGAACCACACATATGCCGCTTTAGCGCAATATGATTTGAGAGGGTGGGTAGATGAACTTTGACGCAGTGATTAGTAACCCGCCTTATTCGCTTAAATGGAGCGCGGATCCCAGCATGCAAATTGACGGTTTTGCGTTGGCACCCAAGAGCAAAGCCGATTTTCAGTTTGTTCTTGAAGGTATGCAGCGGCTTGACGATGATGGCGTTGCGGCCTATGTGCTGCCTCACGGTGTGCTTTTTCGTGGCAACACTGAAGGCGAGATCCGCAAGCAACTCATTGAGCATAATTACATTGATGCAGTTATTGGTTTGCCAGACAAGTTATTCGATGTCACAGGGATCCCGGTGATCTTGCTGATATTGAAAAAGAACCGCGACACGAAAGACATTCTGTTCATTGATGCATCGAAGGAATTTGAGAAAGGCAAAAACAAGAACTTCCTCCGGCCAGAACACGTCAAGAAAATTCTAGCGGCCTATCATGAGCGTAAGGACGTTGCTAAGTATGCACATGTCGCAACTCTCGCCGAATTGGAAGAGAACGACTTCAACATGAACATTCCGCGGTATGTGGATACGTACGAACCAGAACCGCAGATTCCACTAACCAAGATCATGCAAGACATTTATGATGCTGACAAAGAGATCGAAAAGCATGAGCGTGAACTGGACAAGATGTTCGCTGATCTGGTTGGCACAACACCAGGCGCCCAATTAGAATTAGATGCATTCCGAGCCTTTTGGTCGGATCATATTAAACATAGGCACAAGCCGGGAATGCCAATGAAGCCAACCAAACGAGGGGAGCAGCTGAGTTTATTATGATTGATTTCAGTTCATACGAGCGAGTGAAGTTAGGTGATATTGCCGACTTTGAACGCGCTAAAAAGGGACACGTCTATCCAACTGGCACCAGTACCTTACAAATTTCGGCGACCAGAGGACAGATCGGCTATTTAGAGCATCCGTCCACGATAGAAAGCAAGTATGCGGCAATTACACCAATGGCGGGACTGAATCCACGGTACTTCAATCTAATCTTACAAAAGAACATCGATGAGTTTATGCGGAAGTATATGGCGGATCTTAATATTCAGCTCAATGATCTTAGACATTTTCCTATTGAGATCTGTAATTACGAGACTCAGGAGGCGGTGGCGCGCATGGTCATGTTTGTTGGCGACAAGAAGGCCGAAGCTGAGCACGAGTTGGCTTATCTGCTTGAACTCAAACAAGCACTTTTGCAAAAAATGATGCTGTGAAGCGCTAATCTAAAAGAGGAGGCGAGGGCATGAAACTATACTTGGTTGTATGCGAGACTGGGGACGCCGATCAATGGGAAGGCGGAACTGAAGAGGCCGATGTTGTATTTGCTACAACTGATAAAGCCAAGCTCGATGATTATCTGTCAACCAGAATGCATGGATATGACAACGTAGTCACAATGGAACTAGACAAGGAATACCCTGAAGGAACTAAATCCTCTAAGTGTCTTGCATCATGGTGGGAAGAAGGGCCGTGTTATGACGACCCAATGGACATCTAATTTAAATTTCGGGAGGCGAGTAGATGCAATGGACAGATGAACAAATCAGCGGCATTAGGAAGCTCGCCTCTGAAGGTTTTACCAGACGTGAGGCGGCAGACAAGCTCGGAATTAGCTATGACGCGCTTCAGGGAAAAGCAAGACGGCTTGGTATCGAGTTTCAAAAGCCACTAAAGAATGAATACGATTCAGACGGCACGCAATCCAGTGAGACTATCCTGAAAGTCGTTAGGGGCCACAAAATGACGCCTAGAGAGGTTCTGGAAGCTCACGGGTACGATTACACCAAGTGGGAGCTTGTACGTGCCACAAGCAACTTCTGGAAGCAGACGCCTGAAGCAACGCTGTATCAAAGCAAGATACAAATTAGACCGCTAGTTGAGGCCGAACAATATGAATCATTGATGAATGACATCATCACACACAAGGAGCCGTATCAAGCCAAGGCTCCTATTTTTGTGGAATCAGATCGGTATCTGGTCATTCCTGCTTTTGATACACATTTCAATGGTCACACGTTTGATGTCTATGCTGAATCTCTTAAACGGCAACTAGATATCATTGAACGCGGCCACTACGCCAAAATATTGCTCGTTCTGGGCGGTGATCTGGCTCATGTGGACAATATCAACTCGACCACAGCAAAGGGCACACAGCTCGAAACAACTGACCTAGGCGAGACCGTTAACGAAATGGAGCAATACTTCGAGACACTGATTGAAGCAATCATTAAGAACGCCAATGAGTGTGAGGTCATGTATTGTGCCGGTAATCATGATCCGTCAGTTGGATATATGTTTGCGCGTCTATTGAAACGTGCCTACAGCAACCAGCCAAACATTACTTGGGATATATCGCTGAAGCATTACAAAGGTGCAATGCTCGGCCATAACTTCATTGGTGCCACTCACGGAGACAAGGGCAAGAACAACTACCTTGCAAAATATCTCGATGAGTTCGGCTTCATGTTAGGCACAGCACAGAACCGCGAGCTGTTTACGGGTCATCTGCATTCAGAGATGAGCAAAGACTTGGGAGGATTCGTTCAGCGTCAGGTATCAACGAGAAAACCTAATGACCGCTGGACTGATGACCTCGGGGTTGTTGCCCACAAAACGTTTGAGCTGGTCGAATATTCGGATCACAATACGACAGCCATATATTACGTTTGAGAGGTGATTATCATGAGCGAAAAGGAAATCTGGAAAGACATTGAAGATTACAAAGGACTATATCAGGTATCTAATCTTGGCCGAGTGAGGAGCCTCGATCGTGTGGACGGAAGCGGGCGCGGCTGGAAGGGGAGAATGCTTTCCAGCAAGCTAAGAAAAAACGGCTATCGCGAGGTTATTATATGTCGAGACGGAAAAAGGAAATACATGTTGGTTCACCGCTTGGTAGCAGAAGCATTTCTATCGAACCAAGACAATCTGCCTCAGGTAAATCACAAAGACGAGGACAAAGGCAACAACCGAGTTGAAAATATTGAGTGGTGCGACAGTAAGTACAACAACAATTGCGGAAATCACATCAGGCGCGTGGCAGAAGCAAGGGAAAAACCAATCTATGTCGTTACCAACTCGGGGCATCGCTATTACTTTAGCGGTGTAAGCAAATCCGCGAGACTCCTTGGTATACATTATCAAAACATAACGGCATGTCTTCACGGCAGGCAAAAAACATGCCACGGATTCACGTTCGAATGGGCGGCGGTGTAAGTCATGTCAGGTATGAAAAGAGTCGGTTACGGATATGTAAGCCTCACGGAGCAAGCAATCATTGAAGAGCTAACAAGGGAAGAACGAAGAAAAATGCAGGCAATTGTCTATGTTAAACCCGGCTGTCAGAAGTGCCAGCATACGGTGGCTAAGCTATCGAAAGCGATGAGAGTTCAAACAGTGACGGCTGACGAGTGCGATATTGAACGTTTCCGTAAATATGGCTATCAATCGTTCCCAGTCGTAACGGTATATAAAGCGAACGGTACCCACGAAACGTGGTGCGACTTGCGGGTTGACAAGATCAAACAATACACGGAGGGATAGACATGCTATTCGATAATGCTAAAGGCAAAAGTAGGCAATTGTCTCACCGTCAGTTGCCTCCACCCGCACCAGTGCTACCAAAAATGGAAGGACGCCTGACAACTCGTGCCACTGCAACTAAGAAATACAAAGACAATCTGATTGCCGAAGTCAACGAAGCCATTAATCAAGGAATTAATGCTGCATCCCCAATCTCAATTAGCGTTTCCAAGTACAATCCAGCAGTCGTTAATGAAGTAATCAGTTTGCTAACGAAATCGGGATGGGATGTTACTGGTCTAAATATTGACGGTATCGGTTCCTATTCGACAATCATAGTATCTTAGGAGGAATTACGCATGCTTAAAGTAGTTAAACGGCCACATGTTCGCATCGAGTTCGATGATATTAATGACGTGCCATGTGTTTGGGTTGATGGCAAACGGATTGATAGATCAGATACAGGGCTCGTCAGCGTTTCACTTGACTGGCATACAAAAGATCCAGCGGCAACAGATCATGCTATACGTGCTTATAAAATCGAATATTTAAAGGGGGATCACCGCGAAGGAATCGCTCAGGGGTCTCCGATGGGACCTGATCTCTTTAAGAATGATATCCATGCCAAGTAAGAAGCTCGCCTTTATAAATGGAAGACCACAATTGGTTGATGCCAATGCTCGTGTTAGATCGGAGGCAGATAGGCAGTACAACCGTGTGCGGAATGAGCAGCAGTCGGACTACCTTAAGTTCTATCACAGTAATGAATGGAAGCAGATGCGTGAGCAGATATTGATTAGAGACAACAGTTTATGCCAACGCTGTGGCTTGCAAGCCTCATTGGTAGATCATATTGTTCCAAGCGAAGATGACTGGGAAGACCGCACGAACGCGGATAATCTGCAGGCTTTATGCAGGGACTGCCACTATTGGAAGACGAGACGTGAGACAACCAAGCGCAAGAAGGGACAGCATCGAGCCATGAAGATTACAGTAATCGTTGGCTATCCAGCAAGTGGCAAGTCAACGTACGTCAAGCGACATCAAGGACAGCATGACCTCGTCTATGATTACGACCATCTCATGACGGCGTTAACAGGCCTGCCATTACATCAGGGCAATATAGACGCCAATGATTATGTGCAGCTAATCTATGAACTGATACTGCGCAAGCTTAAAGCAGAGCAGACCTTTGACCATGTATGGTTAGTTATGACATATCCAGATGAGAAGCTAGACACATTGCTTGCTAGTCGAGAGGTCGAACACATACTCATCGACACTGACCGAGACACATGCATGCAGAGACTGTCTAAGCAAGGTCGAGATGTGAGTCAACTCATCAAAGCGATGAACAAACTTGATGAATTGAAATCACAAAACAAATTTAAAAAATTCAAAGAAATAAAAAATTAAAAAACAAATTTTCGATAATTTATCGGGCAACTTCACGTGATAAAAGTGGCTAGACCCCCTTCCATTTTTATCGGGGGTTACATTTTTTAGAACGGAAGAACGGTCGGCCTCTTTTTTGCGCCCCAAATTGTAACGATTTTTAGGGGGTAGGGGGTAAAACTGACCCATTTTATATAGATATAAGGAGGTGAAGTGGAGAATGGCTGGAAAATACAAAGTGCTTCAAATGTCGAAGGGCGATCTGACCAAAGAACGGCAGGAAGCCAAGTTACATGCGGAATTGATGGCCAAAGATGGCATTCCAAAACTTCAGGTAACACCTCCTAATCATCTTGACCCAGTCGCAAAACAAGAATACAAGCGAATCATCGAGTCTTTGGGGACCTTACCACTTAGAAACCTCGATCGCGCCGAGTTGGAAAACTATTGTACATGGTATTCGGTTTACAAAAACACATCGGTCAACATGAAATTGGCTTTAAAGAATGGAGATCAAGATGAATATTATGCGTACATTAACATCTTGAATAAAGCCACAGCAAATATTAAAAGTCTAGCCAGTGATCTTGGCCTTAATGTCAACAGCCGGATGCAGATGAACATGCCTAAGACCGAAGCACAGAAGAACGATTCAATCATTGATACTTTTGGCTAGTCGTGATGGAGATGATGTTAGTTGGCAAAATTTAAAGATCCAATGCCTAATTTCGTAAAGCGTGTGCTGGACGGTCGTCTTATTACCTCTAAGGCAGTTAATCTTGCGGTGAAACGGCATCAGGAAGACTTGAAACGAACAGATTGGCGATGGCATTATGATCCAAATCTAGCGGGAAAGGCAGTTAAATTTATGGAAATTCTGCCAGAACCAAAAAGTGGGAAACCACAACCATTAGCACCGTTTCAGAAATTCATTATTGGCAGTATATATGGCTGGGTTGATAAAGATGATTCAAATATAAGGCGATTTACCGATGTGTTCATTTCGATGGCACGAAAAAACGGTAAATCGCTTTTAATTTCGGGTGTCATCCTTTACGAATTCCTTTTTGGAAAGAATCCAGCCAACAAACGGCAATTATATACCGCTGCTAATGATCGCAAGCAGGCCGGCATTGTATTTGGAATGGTCAAAGACCGATTACGTGCGCTCATGCGGAAAGACCCTGGTATCAAACGAATGGTTAAGATTACGCGAGATGAACTTGTCAATTTAGACGACGGGTCAACAATTCGTTCATTCTCTCGTGATACAGGACTTGTCGATGGTTATGAACCCCACGTTGCGGTGGTTGACGAATATGCCAACGCTAAAACAACAGATATGATTGAAACCCTTGCCTCAGGGCAGGTGTTACTGCCTAGTTATCTGACGTTCATCATTTCAACGGCTGGATTCGACATGAACGTGCCGATGTTTCAACAAAATTATCCGTATGCCAAAAAGGTGTTGTCCGGTGAAGAAAAGGCAGAACGCTATTTTGCATTTATTGCTGAACAAGACAACGTACAAGAGGTTGATGACCCCAATTCTTGGATCAAATCGAATCCGCTACTTGACGTTGATACCTTACACGGCCAAATCAGTGATTATCTGAAGACTAAGTTAGCTCAAGCTCGTGCTGATGGCAGTCTAAACGCTAAATTGGTCAAAAACTTCAATATTTGGCGACAAGCTACAGAAGACAGTTATCTAGATTTCGACGCTTGGAAAGCGGCAGAGTTGACCGACAAACCTGATATTCGCGGGCAAAGAGCATGGATTGGCATTGATGTCGGTCGTACAAGCGATCTATTCGCTATTTCTTGGCTAATTCCCCAGGAGGGCTGGTGGTGGCTTGATGGTTATGCATTTGTTGCTTCTAAAGGTGGCATCGATAACAAAGTCAAGACAGATCGGATTGACTACTTGGCTGCTGAACAACACGGCGAAGGCGAGATCAGCAGTTTAGAGTCAGGCATCATCGACAACGATCGGGTATATGAATGGCTCGAAGACTTCATTGAGCGTAATGACTTAGATGTTCAAGGCATCATGTACGACCCTTATCAATTTGGACCAATGCTAACGGCAATTGAGAAGAATCATCCTGAGTGGCCGATGGTACAGGTGCGACAAGGAACGCTAACGCTGTCAATGCCGACCAAACAGTTTCGTGATGATGTTATCAGCGGTCGCATAAAGCATTCAGATAATCGCATTATGCAGGCCGCCGCAATGAACGCGGTTCTAATGTCTGACAACAATGGCGTCCGTATTAATAAGAATAAGTATGCTAACAAAATAGACATGATTGATGCTGCGCTTGATGCTTATGCCATCGCTTTTAAGGAAGACTTGGACAACTATTTGGACGACGACCGTGTGTTTAGTGACGACTTTGGATTTTAGGAGGTGAGAATGTGAATGGAAAACTAGCTAATTTTTTCAGAATTCTTGGCGCAAATATGGCTGGAATTGCCACTGTTTTAGGCTTCATTTTAGCTGGATATGGGGCTTTTTTGATCAATAGGCCTACTGGATTCATGGTTTGTGGCGGCTTGTTGTTTGTTCTCGCCTTTATTCTGTTGCTTCCTGATAACGAAGGGAGGTGAGATAAATGAAGCTATTTCGAGGATTGGCAACCGAAGTGGACCCTCACTGGGCAGATCATTTGCTTGATTCTGGAGTGATTCCATCATTTCGAGGTGGATACCTTGGCATTTCTGCCTTACGGAATTCTGACGTGCTTACGGCTGTATCGATTGTTTCGGGTGACGTTAGTCGTTTTCCGCTAGTAATCACGGACAGCTCAACTGATGAGGTTGTTGACCTAGCCAATATTGAATACTTGATGAATACGAAGGTAAATAAGCGGCTGTCGGCTTATCAGTGGAAATTTTCCATGATGGTCAATGCAATTCTGACTGGCAATGCTTATTCGCGTATTGTGCGCGATCCGATAACCAACGAACCAGCTATGTTTGAGTTCTATGCGCCATCACAGACGCAGGTGGACACAAGCGACCCCGATAACATCATCTACCGTTTCACGCCTTACAATTCTAGCATGCAAAAAATATGTGGATTTGAGGACGTCATTCACTGGAAGTTTTTCTCATACGACACAATCATGGGGCGCTCACCACTGTTGTCGCTTGGTGATGAAATTGGACTGCAGGAGTCAGGTGTTTCAACGTTACAGAAGTTCTTCAAGAGCGGCTTGAAAGGCTCAATTATCAAAGCAAAGGAGAGTCGCCTGTCCGCTGAAGCACGCCAGAAGATTCGTGAAGATTTTGAAAGGGCACAGGCAGGTGCTGATGCTGGATCGCCAATTATAGTTGACGCAACGATGGATTATCAGCCGTTGGAAGTTGATACCAACGTTCTTAATCTGATTAACAGCAATAACTATTCAACAGCGCAGATTGCGAAGGCTTTGCGGGTGCCAGCGTATCGATTAGCCCAAAATAGTCCTAACCAGTCTGTTAAACAGTTGGCTGATGACTATATTCGCAATGATCTTCCATTTTACTTTGAGCCGATTACAAGTGAGTTTGAATTAAAGCTGCTTGATGACGCGCAACGGCACCAATATTGCATAGGATTCGACACAAAATCAGTAAACGGATTGCCAATTGCTGACGTAAATACAGCAGTTAATGGGGGACTGTGGACTGGAAACGAGGGACGTGCGGAGCTTGGAAAGAAACCGTTAAAAGACCCGAACATGGATCGTATTCAGTCGACACTTAACACAGTGTTCCTTGATCAAAAGGAAGCTTATCAAGCTGAGCATGCAGCAGAATTGAAGGGAGGTGATACTAATGCCAAAGGAAATCAGAATGGCAGCGGCACCAATGCAAATTCGTGATGGTGATGATGATCATCCTGCCGTTATTGAGGGCTATGCCCTTAAGTTCGACAGACAATCCGAGATTATGGGCAGTGGTGAGCTGAGTTTCCGCGAACACATTGACCCACACGCACTGGACAATGCGGACATGAGTAACGTTGTAGCGCTATTTAACCATGATCAGAGCCAAGTGTTAGGCCGCACGGGTGTCAATTTAGACCTGAAGGTCGATGAAACAGGGCTCAAATATACGTTGACACCTCCAGATACACAGCTTGGGCGTGATTTGTTAGAAAATGTTCGTCAGGGAATCATCAGCCAGTCAAGTTTTGCATTCACGATTGCACCAGACAAAGATGCACAGAAGTGGCAAAAATCTAATGAACGTGGTGTGAAGTATGACCGCACTATTAACAATATTGATCATTTGTTTGATGTCTCTCCAGTAACCACGCCAGCATATCCGGATACTGAGGTAAAGGTCGGAGCACGTTCGCTGGAACAGATCAAAGCCCTAGATCAGCCGCCAGAATGGGAAGTTAAGCGGCGTAAGATGCTTTATCAATTGAATAAAGAGGAATTGCTCAAGGGCATCGAATAATCGGTGCCTATTTTTATACAAAAATAAGGAGGGTCATTAGATGACTTTAGATGAAAAATTAGCTGCTGTTAAAAAGCAACTTGATGAAAAGCGTTCAGCGTTGCCAGCTATGAAGACAGAACTTCGTTCTTTACTTGAAGGTGAAGATTCCGAGGAAAACCTGAAGAAGGCAGAAGATGTTCGTGCCAAATATGATAAGGCAGGTAAAGAGATCAAAGATCTTGAAGAGAAACGTGACTTATACGAGGATGCGTTGAAAGGCAATGAACAGCCGAGCGGGAAGAAGCCTAGTCATCCGGAAGAGCATAGCTATCGCGATGCACTGAATGCTTATTTGCATACTCGTGGCCGTGATACAGAAGGCGTCAATTTTGAAAAGACTGACGTCGGCACATTTGCAGTTTTACGAGCTGATCCTACTGATGCCAGTGATGCGGTAAATGCCGGTGTAAAGGCTGCAGATGCTGCCGTGACCATTCCAGAAACTATTAGTAATACACCACAGCGTGAATTGCAGACTGTTGTTGATCTGAAACCTTTCACGAACGTTTTCCAAGCCTCTACACAAAAAGGCACCTATCCAACAGTTACAAATGCCACAACCAAGATGGCCACTGTTGCCGAGTTGCAAAAGAATCCAGCAATGGCAAAGCCAGAATTCAAACCGGTCGACTGGTCTGTTGACACGTATCGTCAGGCGTTACCAGTATCGCAGGAGTCAATTGACGACTCTGCGATTGATTTGGTTGGCCTGATTGCCCAGAACGCACAACAGATTAAGGTCAATACGACTAACGGTGCTGTCGCAACTCTGCTGAAAGGCTTCACTGCCAAGGCAATCTCTAGCGTTGATGATTTGAAGCATATCAATAACGTTGATTTAGATCCTGCATATTCTCGTGTGATTATTGCTTCACAGAGTTTCTACAATTTCTTGGACACAGTTAAAGATGGCAATGGTCGCTACTTGTTACAAGATAGCATCTTGACCCCGTCTGGTAAGAGCGTTCTTGGTATGCCAATTGCTGTTGTTTCTGATGATACTTTGGGTGTGGCAGGCGAAGCACACGCCTTTTTGGGTGACATCAAGCGGGCAATTCTGTTTGCTAACCGCGCAGACTTCATGGTTCGCTGGGTTGATGATCAGATTTACGGTCAATTCTTGCAAGCAGGAATGCGCTTTGGTGTATCTGTTGCTGACGAAAAAGCAGGGTACTTCCTCACATATACCCCAAAAGCGTAACGCCTGACGGAGTGACTTTGAGCCAGAAAACGTTCACGGGTGGTGTCGGTGCCACAAAAGATATCACGGTGACAGTCACTCCTGATGGCGCTCCTCAAACAGTCGAAGCTGTGTCGAGCGATAAAAACGTCGCTACGGTTGTTAAGAAGTCCGATGGTGTTTACACCATTACCAATCTGGCAGCGGGTGCAGCGACAATCACATTTAGCACTAATGGCATCAGCTCAACACTTGCCGTTACTGTTAACGCTGGGTAGGTGATTACTCTTGGCAGATACTACGCTTGACAAAAGCCCACTGACCGATGAACAGTTTCAGGTTCTGAAAATGTACTTGAAAGTTGATCAGACAATCGAAGACCCAATGATTATGCAACTCGTGCATGACGCTTGTGGGGAAATCAGTTCGGCTATTAGCTTTGGATCAGCACCAGAACAGTTTCTTGGCAATCCGGAAACCCGAGACCGCTTCTTCACAGCGCTCATGAAGCAAGTGAAGGAAGACTATGACTACCGAGGCATGGGCGCCGAAGTCATGCGCTTTCCTTTACAAACATCAACAACAAATATTATCAATCAGCTTCGTTCAGAATTGCCGGAAGAGAATGGTGATTCTGATGCGAACTAATCGAATGACTGAAAGAATTACATTCGTTAGCTATGAGCCAAAAAAGGTTAACGGAGTTCCAGTTGATGGAGAACCCATTGAGCATATGACGGTTTGGGCGGAGGTTCCTAAGGTACCGATCAGAGAAGCAAATGATCCACAGACGAAGTTGGGCACTCGCAAAGATAGCCCGACTTTTTTAGTGCGGTTTTTAACCACAGAGGAAATCCAACCAACTTGGAGAATTCAATGGCGTGGTAATGAATATCAAATCACAGGGCTTGATCCTGATTACGAGAGGCGCGATCTGACAACGATTACGGCAAAGGCGGTGAGCTGATGGGCGTAAAAGTCACAGGGGATGCTGAACTGCTTGCTAATCTTAACAAGCTCCAATTTGGAGTTGCAAAAGAGGCTCGAGCGGCTGTCCGAGATGGCGCACAGAAGTTTGCCGACAAGCTAAAAAGCAAAACGCCTGAGTGGAATGGTGAAACTGATATGAAGGGACATCTGAAAGATGACATTCAGCTTTCAAGTGTCCGTGAAACGAGTGGTGTAACAGAAGTAGACGTTGGATATGGTAAAGATACCGGCTGGCGTGCTCACTTTCCAAACTCGGGCACTTCAATGCAGGATCCGCAACATTTCATTGAAGAAACCCAAGAAGTCATGCGGCCAGTTGTTATCGCTGCTTTCCTAAGCCACTTGAGAGAAGGCGGGATGTAATGGCACCTGAAAAACGTGTTTATGACATCCTGTCAGCCAATTTGGATATTGCTGACAAGGTGTATATAGGCACTCCAGACTTCAATAACCGGACTAGCGTAACTCCCGAAAGTCTAGCTCCATGGGTGAGAATCACTTCTTTACCCGGTGATTCTGCTGATTATGCTGATGATTCTAGGATATTAGAGTATCCGAAAGTGCAAGTAGATTTTTGGGTGGATAACACTGACTGGGATCAAGAAGAAAAGATAGAAACACAGATATATAAAGCACTACATGCGGCTGGCTGGGAAAGGTATTATCGCAACTCCTACGTTGATGGTGATACTCCAGCCCTTCGCATGACAACAGGATACTTTCAATTTCAAGGACCGCCGATTGGCTAGTCCTTTTTAATTTCCTAAAGGAGGATTTTTAATATGGCAGATACTGCTGTAACAACTAATAAGAAGTTAGCAAAATTTGGGGCTTCGGCCTTTGAATACGGGGTTGTCGGTGATGACGACTTTGTACCAAGCACACGAAAGATTCAAGGCTTATCTAGTGTGAAATTGGATATTAAAACAGAGCAAAAGACGCTGTCCGCTGATGATGGCCCGTACTTGATTCTTTCTGGTGGTATCACAGAAGCAACCGAAACAATCGAAATGTACGATGTTGATTCCGTTATGAAGTCTGATTTATTTGGCATTAAGGTTGTTAATGGGGTTGAAGTATATCCGAAGAACCTTAGCCCTAATTACGCCGCAACTTTGTTCCGTACAAAGCTCTCAAATGGTAAATACGTTTGGGTTGGTATGCTCAAGGGAATGTTCTCACTTCCGGGCGTTGATACCAAGACTGTTGACGGCACACCAGATCCGAGTGCTGATAGCATCGAAGGCTCATTTATTCCTCGTGGTGACCAAGACACTGGCAATGTTGTGTTGATTGGTCGTGAAGACAACGATGGATTCGATTTTGATAAGTTCCACAGCTATGTATTCCCTAAGACTGCTGAAGACGCGACTATTGTCTCAACTACTGTCCCAAAAGTGTAAGTTGATCCGGATAATGACGTGAATAAACAAGTTACTTTCAAAACGTCAGATCCCACAGTTGCCACCGTTTCCAGTGATGGAACTGTGGCTTAGCAATGAACTCGTCGCCTTGTAAATGCACAATACGCGAACAGCGGGCGGCTTATACCTAAGGAGATTAAGCATGGCATATCAAATTAAACTAAATATCAAAGGCGAAACGTGCGTGTTCACACGAAATGGAGAGCCAACATTACGTGATACTACGAACGCCTTAAAAGTGCAGCAACAACAGCTGCGCATGCTAAACCGTAAAGATGGCCCTTCAAACGATGATTACGATGAGAACGAGAAAAACTTAGCCAAATTTGCGGTTGATTTCTGGAAAAACCAGTTTACTACCGATGATGTTATTGATGGCTCTTCGATTTCTTTGAAATCGCTGGATTCAATCAATGATGCCATTGGTGATTCTCTAAGCGACGGTGAAGAGGATAAGAAGGACACAGCAAAAAAATCACCGAAGCGGACGTCAAAGAAGCCATTAGCAACCTTGACGACTTCTACAAAGCAAGGCTCTCTGAAGGCTACCGATTAGCTGACGTTGATGCTATGACGCTCCGCGATATTGAAAAACTTAACCAGATTTACGAGGAACGGGAGACCACGATCGACAAGGCCTTTCCGTTCCTTTTCTAATTCTATGAAGGGAGGTAAAACATGTTAGGAAATCTCGGACAAATTGCGGCTACCGTAAGTTTGAACATTGATCCGTTTCAAGTAAGCCAGCGAGTTTTGAATTCTTCAATTAAAGCAACTGCCGCTGAGTTGCGGGCTCAAGATGCTGCGTTTAAGGGATCTGAAAAGTCTATCAACAACATGCGTTCAACCTATGACACATTGAGCCGTCAGTCAAAGAACTACCAAGCTCAGCTTCAGAAACAGCGAGAACAGTATGATGAAAATTCGAAAGCGGTTGAAAAACTTAATAAAAGTGAGACTGCATCGCAGGAAGAAATTAATCGTGCTACAAAGCTGCAAGCTAATGCTGCATCACAGTATAATCGGACTGCGGCCGCTGCTGCTCAAAATGAAAATCGAATGGCGGCCTTACGCAAAGAGATTGCACTACAAAGTGACGGCTGGACTAAAGTATCAAACGGCGCCTCTAAATTTGCATCTGTTACTGAAAAGACAAGCTCTAAGCTAACCAGTTTCGGATCAACGATGACAAGGGCGGTAACTGCTCCAATTGCCATTGGGTTTGTGGCAGCAGCTAAATCTGCTATTGATTTCAACAGCCAGATTCAAGCAATGGGACCTTTGCTAACAAATGGGGGTGCGATTACTGCCAAGTATCGTGCGCAACTTGATCAACTAGCATCAGCATCTAAAAAGTGGTCGGTTGAATATGGCGTTTCCACGGCTGCAATTAACGACGGCATGTCAGAAATGATCAAACGTGGCTATACCGCTGCGCAAACATTAGGCGCAATGCCTGCAGTTCTCAATGCGGCAAAAGCGTCTGGCGATGACTTCAACGATGTTATGCATGTTTCTACATCCGTTTTGGAGCAATTTGGTCTAAAGACAGAATCAACAACAGGCATGCTTAAAAACACGTCTCGCGTTACAGATGCTCTTACCTATATTGCGAACGCTACTGCAGCAGGGTTCCAAGATATGGGCGAGGCAATGACGTATGTCGGGCCTTCTGCTCATGCTGCTGGTATTTCACTCGAAGAAACAGCGGCTGCTATTGGTATTATGAGTAACAAAGGGATTGAAGGCTCAGTTGCTGGCACAGCGTTACGTGGTGCTTTAACAAGACTGTTGAAGCCCTCTAAGCAAAATCTTCAAGGCTTTAATGAATTAGGCATATCTGTTGCTGATTTCAAAAAAGGAACTTTAACTCTTCCAGAGATTCTTGACAAAATCAAGAATAACACTAAGGGGTGGACGGACCAGCAACGTGCTTCTGCTGTTGCACTTGCGTTTGGTACTGAAGCACAAGCCGGAATGAACGCCTTGATTAGTGCAGGCGGTGGCGAGTTGCGCAAATATACCAGTGAAGCTGAGCATGCCAGCGGGACAACTGCCAAAATTGCTAACCAGTTAAACAATACTGATGCTGCTAAAGTGAAGAGATTTCAAGAGTCGATTCATGTTTTAGGAATTGAAGTAGGTCAAAAGCTTCTACCGACGTTGACTCCTCTTATCAAAACAGCAACCGATGTTGTCAATGCCTTTACAAAAATGGACAGTGGTACGCAACAAACCATTATCAAATTTGCAGCGTTTGCGGCAGTTGTAGGGCCAATGAGTTCTCTTATCGGTGGAGCTCTTAAGCCTGTTGTTGTTTTAAGCAAAGGAATCTCTGGAATTACGGGCGCCATTGGACGAGCATCCGCAGCCGCAAAGCTCGGCGGAACTGCAATGGATGTGCTCAAGTCTGGCTTTAGTAAGACAGCCTTTGAAGCATTGAAGGTTGCACCAGCCGCAGCAGCGGCGGCAGAAGGCACTTCTGGAATGGGAGCAGCCATGGGCGGAGCCGCAGCGAGCGGAACAGGGTTGCTAGCGGCATTGGGGCCAATCGTCCCAGTTGTTTTAGGTGTGACAGCAGTCGTCGGTGCCGGTGTAGCCATCTGGGAATTGTGGGGCAAAAAGGCTCTTGAGTCTGCTGACAGAACTTCACGATGGGGCACTGATATTGGCACCGATGCCGACCGATCTGCTTCCAAAATGAAAGATGCCTCTGGGGCAATTTCTGGTGCTTTTGATGATACAAACCACACAGTCACCCAGAATGCTAAGACGATCTCTAAAGGGTTCGACGATTTAACAAAAGCTGCAAAAGAAGCCGCTGATCAGTCTGAGACAGCAGCGAAGAAATTGGCTAAGAGCCTCGGCGGTGAAGCCGCAGAAAACATTGAAAAGCAGGCCGCTAAGGAAAAATCCGCTAACGCTAAGCGAATTACAGAGATGGAAGCCAACAACGAAAAGGCTCAAGCCATTACTGCATCGTTTAATAAGAGCGGAGCACAAATGACGGCTGACCAGTATCAACTGTTGGATAACTACCGTCGTAAAAATGCCGCTCTGGCTGTCAAGACGCTACAGATTTCTGGATCGCAACAGAATAATGTGCTCAAGGCTGTTCTTGGTGAGAGAACTAGAATGTCTAAGAGTGCTGCCCTAGAGCAGTATCAAGATATGTGGAACGCCTCTAACAAAGAAAACAGTGCCTATAAGGCGGCACAGGACAAGATCAACACCGAGTACAAGAATGATGCTGCCATGCGTAACACGGCACTTGAAGGCTTAGAAAAAGATCACCAGAGCAAAATGAAAGTCATCTATGCTGGCGCAATTCAAGCCATGAAAGCACAAGGAACATCGCGCTCGGAAATGCTAGCGGAACTTCAAACTGACTTCCATATGACAAGCTCACAAGCCGAATCTGCCATGAATAGTTATGAAAAATCCATGGCAAAAGGGGTTAAGAGTAATCGAGACTTTGCGGCCGCAACTGAAGGATTTGGTAAAGCGGCTCAAGAGGCCGGTGATCACTGGAATAGTCTTGTTTTTGATCCCAAGACTGGGAAGGTGAAGACAAATCTTCCTGAAGTGTTGAAAGATACGGCCAGCACTAAAAAAGGCTGGCAGCAACTTAAATTCGATTTAAAGAATGCCAAGATCACCTCTAATGCCAAGCAAATGATTGTTGAAGCACTTGCTTCTTCTAAACAATGGCAGAAATTGAGCGTTCCCGAAAAGAATGCAATTATCCGTACTCAGGGGCGTGAACAGCTTGCTGATATTATGGATAAGTTTGTTTCCTGGAATAGTCTGTCGCTTAAGGATCAGCAAGCAATTGTGAAGGGCGATTACACGCCTTTAGTAAATGCTTTAGTCAAGAGTGGAGACTGGAACAATCTCACCTTGAAACAGCAAGAAGCCATTGTTAAAGATAAAGCAACAGCCCCGTTAGTATCTTCACTTCAGCAAACCGGCGAGTGGCAGAAGCTCGACTTAAAAGTTCAAGAAGCGATTGTCAATGCTAAAGGCAAGAAAGATCTTGAAGACATCCTTTTTGACATGGGAGTTTGGAACAAGCTTCCAAATACGCAGAAATATGCAACCCTAGTTTCTTTTGGTAAGCAAGACATCGCTGATATTATCGATCAGCTAAATTTGTGGAATACACTTACACCAAAAGAAATCCAAGCTGTCGCAAAGGGCGATACCAGCTCTTTGGTGGCTGCTATTGATAAAGCAAATGACTGGAATCGATTAACTCTTGGCCAGCTAGAAGCAATCGTTAAAGATAAAGCTTCTGCAGGCTTAGTCCAGGCCATGATAAAAACCGGAGAGTGGAATGGCCTATCAGTAGAAGAAAAAACTGCTATTATGCAGACCAAAGGCAAATCTGACTTAGCCGATATGGTTGTTAAATACGGTCTTTGGAACAGCCTTCCAAACTCTACTAAAAGCCTGTTGATGAACGATTCCGATGCTCGTACTAAATTAGAAAAAGCTGGAGTTGCAATTGATCAATACAATTTGTTTAAGAACCCCAACGAAAAAGGGCTAAAAGCAAATAATACTGATGTGCTTGTAAAAACAGAAGAAGCCAAAGGGGGCATTCAGAAATACAACGAAGTTCTACCTGGCTTAAAGCTTTTTAATGGTAATTCCAGTGGCGTTAAGACAGAGTCTTCTTCTGGGCAATCAAGCATTGTTAAGTATAACGAGGTATTGCCGGGTCTAAAGCTTTTCAATGGTAATTCATCGTCTGTTAATGGTGCGTCTAATTCTGGTCAAAGCAGTATCATTTTATTTAATGGAACTAACCCAGTGCTGAAGCCATTTAAAGGCGATTCATCGAGCGTTAATAGCGAGTCATCAAAAGGGCAAAGCAGCATTCTGCTGTTCAATAGCAAAGATCCATTAATGAGATTATTTAACGGGGATGCAAGTGGAGTATCAGAAGCGTCTAGAATTGGCGTCAATGCAGTTGCTGCATTCGGTGGCAATGCTACCATCACAAAAACATTCAGGATTAGTGCAGATGTTGATCCCGCTGTACAACGACTTTTGAACAGTGGCAAGTTTGCACGAGGCACTCAAAACTTTACCGGTGGATTAGCAACTATTAACGACGCATCTGGCACTCGTTATCAAGAGGTCGTCACGCTACCAAATGGAGCAAAATTTGTGGCATATGGGCGAGACGTTACCTTACCACTTCCTCGACATACAAAAATTGAAACTGCCATGCAGTCCGCAAGAAACTACTCAATTCCACGTTTTGCTGGTGGCACCACAGACTTCGGAGGCGCTGCTAATAGAATAAACCAATTGAATCCGCAAACCTTTGTTACCAGCATTTCTAGTGGTAGCAATAGTCGTGTTGAGGATTTGCTTGCAAGACTGATCGAACTAACAACTTATCAGATTAGTAACCCGTCTGTTCCTGAAGGCAAGGTTGTTCTCGACAATGGGCGTGAAGTAGGACGATGGCTGTATCCAACAATCAATAAACTGAAAAACAGAGATACTATTCTAAGTAATAGAAGAAGGGGGATTTTCTAAGTGGCAAATTTAATATTTGGAGGTCATAAGATTGGCAGTTCCTCTCTTCAATTTAGTGCGGCCCGTGGTGTTTTTTCTGAAGTTGAGAATACAACCCAGCCTGTCGGTGCCGGAGACGGAGAAATGCTTATTAGAAGTCGATTGAAATCGAGAATCATTCCAGTGACTTATGATTTTGTGGCGCTATCTCGTCGTGAATTTGAACGACAGTTAGCGCCATTGCTTTATAGCTCGGGTGTTCAGAAGCTAATTATTGATGATCGCCCCGATGAGTTTTGGTATGCAAAAGTTGACGGCAAGATTGATATGGATCGGGCTTATTTTCTTGGCACTGGTACTATTAATTTTCTTGTCCCCGATGGCATTGCGCACTCGGTAGCCACGAAGACGGCTAACAACATGCCATACAAGGACGCAAGCAACCTATTACTGGAAGATCCAGTTGGCACTCAAGTTGCTACCGGTGGTAATTGGCTGATAAAAAATATAGGCACATTTTATGGAAAACCGGGTGAGCAGTATACAGCCAGTGTGAACATAGAGAAATTGGACAACACGGTCTCATTTCAGGTATTTACTGGTGATGCCAACGGGGTTCGGCAAGATCTTGTTTCATACGTAGGAATCACCACATCTCAAAAAGCCTTTATAACATTCTCTGCTCCCGAAAATGGAGCTTATTCGACAATACTATTGCAACTTTCTTGGACAAATGGGGACGTATCTGGCTCGTATTCTTGGAGTGAAGCAAAAGCAGAATTAGGTGATATAGCAACGCCATACAAGGACGTGCCAGTAAACCTACTGATTGGTAGTGGGACATCTCAGACAGTGCCAGCTCAGTCTTGGGGAGACAATCCATATTTATTGTTAGACACAAGCAGCCTAGAAATAGGCGATACTGTTTCTTTTCAAGTAAAGGTCAGCGGACTCAAAAATACCAATGTTTTTGTTGCTCTTAATGGCAAACAGATATCTTCCTTATTCTCAAATGGGATGGAAACTTTTACAATCACATGGACAAAAGAACTATCCGAGTTGCCTTTGCCAATTGAATTTTCAGTTAAGCCATCAGCGAAAACAGATGAATACATTTGGAGTCAGGCTAAAGTAGAGAACGGCACCACTGCGTCTCCGTGGTCGCCTAACCCAGCTGATCCTGAATACTATACCGACACCATCACGGTTCATAATGGTGGCACTTACCCTGTCGAGCCAGTTATTACGGCAACTATGCACGCTGATAACGGGTTGATTGCCTTCATTAATAGCCAAGGTGGTGTTTTACAGTTTGGCAATCCAGAAGAGGCCGATGGCGTTGAGCGACAACGATCAGAGGTTGCTCGATATGAAGGCTTCGATAAAGAGCCAACTGGTGCGGCTTATAACACTGGCCAAACTAACAGCCATTACTACTATATCGCGGCTCAAAAGAATGTCATGGAAGGATCGGTTAAGTATGCCGATGACGATGGTTCCGCAGTTGAGCCTGTCTTCTTGCCAACCAATTCGCACTATTGGGAAGGCCCTTCCCTGCATCTTAAGACAACAAATGCATCTAATGGCAGCAATACCGGTAGCTTTCTGGCCAAATGGCGCTACAAGTTTAATTCAAGTGTGAATGCCTTAGGTGCTATTGAAATGACGCTTGATAATGATACGGGCGTGGCCTATCAGGTGATTATCAGATCAAACTATGCCGGCAAAGATGATGTCGATGTTCAAGTGTTTGCGGGATCAACGCTGGTTTTCCAGCAGACACTCAACCGCAGTGTTTTCAGCAATGGCCGCTATTATGAGGCCAAGTTGACTAAGCTTGGTAATACGCTCAATCTGCAGCTTGCTGGTATTGTTCAAGGCGGTATTAAACCATCTGAAGTGGTTACCAGAAATCCACCGCTGATAATGCCGCCAATCATGTTGACATCAGATGAAGC
>ENA-OWZV01000152-OWZV01000152.1-human-gut-metagenome-genome-assembly--contig:-NODE-152-length-21675-cov-11.630574_pt1 | contig 21675 bp, 17 predicted proteins | sample MGYA00249264_ERZ652123 | MGnify/ENA primary metagenome ERZ652123 (study PRJEB26925, sample SAMN05827256) | human gut metagenome | biome: ENVO:2100002; feature: ENVO:00000062; material: ENVO:00002003... | reverse complement strand
AAAAGGGCTTTACGAACGAAGGGGTAGTACATGAACTCTCCTGGATTCCCGGTGTGCAAACCGGGGGCGTATTATGTGCGAGTTCGGACCAAAAGGGAATTGACCTGCGGCAAAAAAAACGCAAACGTTTTCCGAACCTGTTTCAGGGCAGATTTTGCTCCTTCTTTGCACTCAACCCGCCGTAATCATTTATCGCCCGCCAGGCGACATGACACGGTGCGATTGCCTGACACCAGCTTGTCTGACGCTGGCTTTTAGGCGGCACAACTCCCGCATTACTTAACGCTTCACCATTTACGCTCAACTGAATCAGGTTAATGTAGTAAGGCGTTGGGTTAGTGAGTTGTACACCCTGCGAATTCCGTGTCCAGCGTAATTGTTGATAAGCTTCCAGCGGGTCGCCCGGCAAACCTTCGGGTCGCCAGAACAGTTTAAATACCGAGCGCATCGCCACTTTTACGCTCTGATTTTCAACTTTGCCGGATGGCACGCTGGCAATGCTTAACTCAAATAGCGTTTCGCGATCCACAGGCAAGATGTCGCTTTCCGTTCTCAGCAAGCGCAACGTGCCTGTCGTACCGGGCTTCAGGAGAATAAGTGGCGGAGCGGCCAGTAATGGTGCTGGCACTGTCGACGCTTCCCCCCCGGCCCAACGCGTTGGGCGGTTGATTTTACTGTTAATAAGCCAGGATTCCTGACTGGTATTAGTCAGTAAAATAGATATCGATTCTCTGTCTGCCGGAAAGATAAATCGCGTTCCGCCGACCACCACTCCTGCCTGCAATTCACCCGCCACCAGCAGCGATAAAACGGCGAAAATCAAGAGCGCCAATCTGTTCCACGTATTAGTCATAATGAAGTACAAATGTCGCGCTGGCATTCACTTTACCCGACTGCACATCGCTATTGACAGGTCGCAATTGCGCATAAAAAGTTAATGGCACCTTACCGCTATGTAGGCTGTAGTCTTTACTCGCCTGGTTAAGCGGAATCAATATCTTCGCATCATCCAGAATCGCAATTGCCAGCCCGCTGGCTGCATCCGTACCACTTTCAATGGACAACATTTCGCTCTGCACTCCGTCGGGGGTTCCTGAAAAGGTGACGTCAACCGTGCTGACATCTGTTCCGCAATCCTGCAAATTAATGATGAAAGATTTCTCCGGGCCATAATTCCCATGAGAAAAACGTGTCAGCGAGACATCGCCTAACTGCACATTGATTTGCTTGCTATCCTGTGCCAGCACGCATGTATTACGGCGAAACGATCCGCTAATGTTGACCGTGCCATCATGGGCAAATAGCTCACAGCCCCACGTTAATCCCAATAAGAACAGAATCCAGATTATCCGTTTCAACATCACTCCTTCACTGGTAAACCAGATCAAAATAGAGAACCGCCGTCGCATTACCGCCCGTTGCTCCCGCCTTTGTGGACTTATAACGAAGTTGATATTTGAGTGTGTTATCCCCGGCTTTTAAGGGCGTAAGAGGCTGGACCTGATTGAGCGGGATTTCTTGCTGACTTTGCGCATCAAGAATTTGCACGGCAATCCCCGTTGCCATACCACCGCTTCCGCCTGTGTCAGTTAGTTTGAGCAGTGTCGGCGCAAGGGTGTCAGCCTCGCCGCTAAAAAGGACGTCCGCGCCAGTAATACCAGCGGCACAACCGGTGATATCGATATTCAAATCAGCAGCAGTGCTTACGGTATTCGCGGCCTGAAAATCACTGATATTAAAATCACCAATATGAATATTTTGTAATGCACTTTTGGTGGCGACATCACAGCCCTGATCGACCACATTCCCATAAATATGCATACTAACTTGTTCAGGCCCAGCCATCCCGACATGGATGTTAAGAATGCTAAAGAACAAGATAACGCACTGAAATATCGTTTTTTTCTTCATACGTTCACGCGTTAATCAAAATTTATTCTCACCGTTGCCGTGGCTTCAAATCGCCCGGTTTCTGGTGGTACACCTGTCGTGCTGACTGGATAGACATTCATTCGCGCGATACTGTCTGCATCATCAGGAATAGAGAGCGGTAATGTTCCACCAGCAGGGGAAATAATGTTGTTCTGGCTATCGGTCACCACCACGCCCACGCCAGGACGTGACGTCTTAATCGCCTGGGGATAGCTGGGGTCTGTGGTTGCCGTCAGACTCAGGTTGACATTAACTAATCCCGCGTTTCCCGTGTTACACCTGACTGGAATTGCAAGTTCTGCTGTTCTGGCCCCAAGAGGTTTATGCCCTACAACACGGAAATTGGCAGCGAAGACATCACCTAAATCAACTTCAATTGTCTCTCCGGCATTGACGGAACATGAGCCAAGTGAATTGATCGTACCAGACAGGTAATACACTAAAACCGGTGTACCTGTAGTCGTGCAGGAATCACCTGCGGGTATGTTGTAGCATTCATATAATCGCGCCAGCGCCATAGGAGGAATGACGACCGAGCCAACGAACGGCTGCAATATTTTCAGGGAAAAGCTACCGCTATTACCGCTTGCCCCCTGCCCACCTAAACGTTGACCGCCAGGGTCGCAAATATGCCATCGGGTATCCCCCCCTGTGCCCACGTTTTCGAAAGGAACCGCAGTAGGAGAACTGCCTTTAACCTGCAATAAAACTTTGGCGGCAAGATAGTCATTAATTTTGTACCAGTTGTCGCCTAAATAGACTAACGGTGAATCCGCGGCGAATGCCCATCGGCCACTTCTGACATTGTCTTTATCGCAATCACAGGAAACATAATAATCATTCGATTCGTTCCACTGATAAAATTTGTCTTTAACTACCCCTGCCGTATTTGCTTCTTCCTCCAGGGTTTTAACGCCAAAATTGACGCCAATATACGGATTCCCCTGAGTAGTATGACACTGCCCGCTATAAGCAGCGGTTTGAGCGCACCATAGCATTAAGACGGCGGCAAAAAATAGTCGTAGTAATGACACGCATTTTTCTCCAAAGATTATCTGCATATGGCATCCATTCGCGTAATCGCAGAGTTAATTTGTTGTTCGGTAAGCTCGTAATTGATATGACAAATTTGATCGGGAGCTTCGCCCCAGCGCACGCTTATTGTTCCCTTCGCCGGTAAACCCGCCATATAGAGCGAGCCATCATCATCAATTATGCCGCTATTAGCCTGTACGCCGTCCAGCGTCGCTATCGCGCCAAAACGCAGCGGTATACCCTGCTTTGATGTTTTCATTAATACCCTTGCACCCGCATGGGCATTGAACTCCGCCAGAACCAACGCCCCTTTGGTGGGAACCACGTTGACTACTGCATTTTCAAGATCCACGTTACGTTTTAACGACGCCGCATCAAGTGCGATTCGATTTTCCCGATAAGAAGTGGCATAAGGAACAACGGTATATCCGCGCCAGTCAGTTTTCAGCCCGGTGCTGTTCGCCACACGAGTATTCTCTGCGCCTGGTGCTGCAATCAGAACGTTAGTTTCCCCCAGCGATTGCCCCAGGGTAATGCCCTGTGAATGGGCAACTAAACTGCCTGAAAGAGCGTAGTTCAGTTGTTGTTGACTGCCGTTATCGCTGTAGTTGTAGCCCACTCGGGCATCTGCAAACGCCCCTTTGTAGTCCATGCTGGCGCTACCATTAGCCGTTTTCCCCTCGCTGTTATATCCCTGTTGCACGCTGTAGCTCAGGTTACCGTCATCGAGTAGTGTCTCCGTTAAACCCAGGTTTTGTGTAATGTGCCCTTCGTTATCGATACTGGTGTTAGAGGTCATCCAGGCGTAATTTTTTTTCCTGGTATAGCTATCATTACTTCTGGGGAGCAACAGATTGAGCGGCAGGGAAAAATTTAGTGCAAACACCTGATCAGCATCAGGTTGACCACGGGACTTACTGTAGTTCCAGGAAACCTCCAGCGAGAGATCTTTAATTTGCGTGTTGTAGCCAAACTGTAATAGCCGATCCTGTTGATCGGTATGCCAGTAAGTTTGCTGGCTACCACTTAAATAAAACGAACCGTACTCGCCTAATTGCTGGGAGATATTGACCTGCAGTTTGCCACGTTTGGTGTAAAACAAATTGTAATAACGCGACCACATCGGCGTATCTTCATCATCACCGTCATTAAATTCGTAGCCATCCATATGTTTATACATGGTGTCGGAAAGGGTGTAGAAACCCGACGTCGAATAGCGATAGCCCATCAATTGAAAATTAGTGCCCAATTGGTTGAGCGTTTTGGCATACAGAAAACGATATGACTGACCTTTATGTTCGCTTTGGTCTGCCAGCGTACTCTTCGCCTGGGTCGCATCGAACGAAATTGCTCCGAAATCGCCAAGGTTAAATCCCAGACCAAACATGGCGGCACGGTAATATTCAGCATATTGTCCACCACCATACCATGTCGTTCCCCACGGTCCGCCCCACTGCAACGTGGCCTGGGCAAATTTGCTCTCCTGCTGTTCATTACTATTGGTTCTGTATTTCGCCAGTGTCACCGCGTATTTGATTCGCCCCTGACGCTGGAGTAATGGCACGCTGGAAAACGGTACGCTGTAGCTATTGACGCTGCCGTCCGCTTCTTTGATTTCAACTAACAAATCACCGCTCGACGACGTGGAATAGAGATCACTAATTTCAAAAGCACCAGGCGATACATAAGTTTGGTAAATGGTGTAACCATTTTGCTTAATCGTTATCTGGGCATTGCTTTTGGCGATACCACGCACCACAGGCGCAAACCCTTTCAGGCTGTCTGGCAGCATGTTGTCATCTGACGCCAGCTGCACACCACGAAAGCTGACACTATCGAAAAAATCGCCTGCAGTATAATCATCACCTACGGTCAGTTCGCCTTTTAGTGGAATAACCGCCCGCTGCAAATAGCTGCTGAGATTCTTCCATTCTGCGGTTTGGCCACTACTGCGACTCCATGTTGAATTGTTGCGCAATCTCCATGGGCCTAAATTAACGCCACTGTTTAAATTCAGAAAATAACTGTCGCCAGAATCACTGTCTGCGCTGCTATGAATACTGTTAGCCCCGCTAAATGAATATCCCAGTAATAGCGCGTTGATCCCTTCATCCCAACGTTCAGGGGGGACATAACCACGAGCGTTACTTTTTATAGCAATTTGCGGTACTGAAATTTCCAGACGGAGTTTATTCACATTAAAAGTTACGCTGGCATCCGGAATAATCTCCGCCAATAGCGCACACGCTTGTTTGTCCAGTTGTTTAAAAGCCGGAAACGCATCAGTATTCACACCCATTGCATCCAGGCTTTCAGTCGTCAAACAGGCGGCAATCCCCTTCTCTGGCGTTAACTCAACAAAATTGACGTTGCGCGTATCTACAATTGTCTGATTCAGAACAATATCGACACGATAAACCCCTGGCGTTATTTTTTGTCCTTTTTCGAAACGAGACAAATCGGCCACCATTGAGGGATCATCTTTGAAAAAGGCAGGATCGAACCAGGTTTCAGCTTGTGCATTGAACGCTGCCGACACAAACACCACCAGCCCACCAATAAACGATGGCACTCCACCAGAGCTTAACAGGCTGTGTTGTCGGTGAGTTCTATACATCTCGCTCTCTTAACTGAAGACGAATTACGATTTACAGTTGAGTTGCGGCGTTTCCGCCCCGTAGTCATTGATGGTTCGATACGTTACGCTGCTATTTTTGGCACCCTTTGGCAGAGAGAATTGGTATTTATCAAAGGGGGAAATCATTTGATTTTTAACTACCTTTCCACCTATTTTCAGGTCTGTCAGGGTAATGAAATAAGGTGTTGGGTTACTGACCGTAACCATGTCAGCTGACGAAGTGCAACGCAGTTTCGCCGGAGCCTCGGCTAAGGGATACGCTAAACCTTTTGGTCGCCAGAAAAGTTTGATGACGCTTTGTGTGGCAATCTTCAGGGTATTTCCCTCTTCCCGCTTCGTTGTTGAAGGGACTGCCCGTACGCTAGTGAAGAAAAGGGTTTCTCTGTCTTTCGCCAACGGCGCTCCAATGTACATAATGCGTAACAGATTCTCATTTGCCGGATTCAGCACAAATAGCGGTGGTGTAATAATAAAGTCTGCTGATTTTTTATTATCTGGGGTCATCACCCATGACTGAATAAGATAAGGAACATCCGGACTGGTGTTACGTACACCCAGTGAAATTTGCTCTTCACCTTCTGAATAAACAAGACGTGTTGCTGCAAGTCCAATCCCGCCTTTACCTGCCGCCCATGCGGATGAGCAGCTGAGTAATATTGCCGTTAAACTTACGGTCACAATTCCCTTTGTTATGCAAGTTTTCATAAATAGTCACTCTTAAAAAATATGAATATCCCCTCCAGAACACTGGAGGGGTACTAATTAATAAAACAATTAATGAGTTCTATTAATAATAGTTAATATGGAAATTTGTTACCGCATTCACATTACCTGAAGTCGCTTTCCCCGTAGCGATATAATCAACTTTAAAAGTCAACGTCTGATCTCCATCCTGCAACAAAATGTTCCCGGTTTCTGTGTCTGGCGTGATGGCCGTTGTACCATCATTCATATACATTTGCAGGGCCACGTTTGTAGCAGCATCAGATGAGGCCTGGTTAGCAAACGCTGTAATCTGAGTAGTATCCGCAGTGCCATTAAAGGTGAACGTTGCATTTTTTGTTACGGTAGTATCACAATCTTTTAATTCAATTGGCACATCAGTTTGCACGCCAGAAACCTGACCATTGGTTTGCAACTTCGTGGCACTAACATCTGGCAAAGTCACCACGGAATCTTTCGTCGCAGCTACCAGGGTACAAGCTGGAGCAATAACTTTACCATTAAATGTTACTGAGCCATCCGTGATAGCATTATCATCAGCAGCCATAACGCTGGACGTTACACATACCACAGTTATAAACGCCGTCAATACACTTTTTTTCATCGTTATCATCCTGATCTCTTCGTAAATATGATAATGCCTTTAAATGACATTAGACTTAATAATAACAATAATTGTCCGCCATTTAAATCAAGCATACTAAATCCAATAAGTGACAAATCTTTAATTTATAGATTTCATGAATATTTAAATATTAACTGAACGAGTAATTCATTGATTCAACATCTAATGACTATCCAACAAATAAATATGCGTGATATATAAAGCCCTTTCTTTAGTTTATTTTCAGAAAAAGATACACAAAATTTATATTTGGCATTTTCTTGTCTCTCCGACAGACTGACCGAATTGTTATCAATGTTAACAAAACAAGAACAATTGGTTATAAGGAGAGAGTATGCGTGTCATCACCCTGGCGGGTAGTCCTCGCTTTCCTTCTCGCTCCAGCTCCTTGCTGGAATATGCGCGGGAAAAACTAAATGGCCTGGATGTAGAAGTTTATCACTGGAATCTGCAAAACTTCGCCCCGGAAGATCTGCTTTATGCTCGTTTCGATAGTCCAGCACTAAAAACCTTCACCGAACAGCTGCAACAGGCTGATGGACTGATAGTCGCTACACCTGTGTATAAAGCCGCCTATTCCGGTGCGCTGAAAACCCTGCTCGACCTGCTGCCAGAACGTGCGTTGCAAGGCAAAGTGGTGCTACCGCTGGCGACGGGCGGTACGGTGGCCCATCTGCTGGCGGTCGATTACGCCCTTAAGCCAGTTTTAAGTGCGCTGAAAGCCCAGGAGATCCTGCACGGCGTGTTTGCCGATGACTCACAGGTGATTGATTACCACCACAAGCCGCAGTTCACGCCGAATTTACAAACCCGTCTTGATACCGCGCTAGAAACTTTCTGGCAGGCATTGCACCGCCGCGATGTTCAGGTTCCTGACCTTCTGTCTCTGCGAGGTAATGCCCATGCGTAAGATCATTAAACTGGCGCTGGCGGGCTTACTTAGCGTCTCTACACTTGCTGTTGCCGCGGAGTCTTCGCCAGAGGCGTTACGGATTGGCTATCAGAAAAGCAACATCAGTTCGGTGCTGGCGAAAAATTACCAAATGCTGGAAAAACACTATCCGCAAACAAAAATCTCCTGGGTGGAGTTCCCGGCTGGCCCGCAGATGCTGGAGGCACTGAACGTCGGTAGTATCGATCTGGGTAGTACGGGAGATATTCCGCCAATCTTTGCTCAGGCCGCCGGGGCTGATTTGCTGTATGTGGGTGTCGAGCCACCGAAGCCAAAAGCCGAAGTGATTCTGGTGGCAGAAAATAGCCCGATCAAAACCGTAGCCGATCTTAAAGGTCACAAAGTTGCCTTTCAGAAAGGTTCCAGTTCGCACAATCTTTTACTACGCGCACTACGCCAGGCCGGGCTTAAGTTTACCGATATACAACCCACTTACCTGACACCCGCTGATGCTCGCGCCGCGTTCCAGCAAGGTAACGTTGACGCCTGGGCTATCTGGGATCCCTACTACTCCGCTGCATTATTACAGGGCGGCGTGCGGGTGTTGAAAGACGGCACCGATCTCAATCAAACCGGATCGTTTTATCTGGCAGCTCGCCCCTATGCAGAAAAAAACGGCGCTTTTATTCAGGGTGTACTGGCAACCTTTAGTGAGGCCGATGCGTTAACCCGCAGCCAGCGCGAGCAAAGCATCGCTTTACTGGCAAAAACGATGGGCTTACCGGCACCGGTGATTGCCTCTTACTTAGATCATCGCCCTCCTACCACCATCAAACCGGTTAACGCCGAGGTTGCCGCCTTACAGCAGCAAACGGCAGATTTGTTTTATGAAAACCGTCTGATGCCGAAAAAAGTCGATATTCGCCAGCGCATCTGGCAGCCCACTCAACTGGAAGGAAAACAATTATGAGTCTGAATATGTTCTGGTTTTTACCGACCCATGGTGACGGGCACTATCTGGGAACGGAAGAAGGTTCACGTCCGGTTGATCACGGTTATCTGCAACAAATTGCGCAAGCGGCGGATCGTCTGGGTTATACCGGTGTGCTGATCCCAACAGGACGATCGTGTGAAGATGCGTGGCTGGTTGCCGCGTCGATGATCCCGGTGACGCAACGGCTGAAGTTTCTTGTCGCCCTGCGTCCCAGCGTAACCTCACCTACCGTTGCCGCCCGCCAGGCCGCCACGCTTGACCGTCTCTCGAATGGTCGTGCGTTGTTTAATCTGGTCACAGGCAGCGATCCACAAGAGCTGGCAGGCGACGGCGTGTTCCTTGATCATAGCGAGCGCTACGAAGCCTCGGCGGAATTTACCCAGGTCTGGCGGCGCTTATTGCTGGGGGAAACCGTCAATTTCAACGGTAAACATATTCATGTGCGCGGAGCCAAACTGCTCTTCCCGCCGATTCAACAGCCGTATCCTCCGCTTTACTTTGGCGGATCGTCAGATGTCGCCCAGGAGCTGGCGGCAGAACAAGTTGATCTCTACCTCACCTGGGGCGAACCGCCGGAACTGGTTAAAGAGAAAATCGAACAAGTGCGGGCGAAAGCTGCCGCGCATGGACGCAAAATTCGTTTCGGTATTCGTCTGCATGTGATTGTTCGTGAAACCAACGACGAAGCGTGGCAGGCCGCCGAGCGGTTAATCTCGCATCTTGATGATGAGACTATCGCCAAAGCACAAGCCGCATTCGCCCGGACGGATTCCGTAGGACAACAGCGAATGGCGGCGCTACATAACGGCAAGCGCGACAATCTGGAGATCAGCCCCAATTTATGGGCGGGCGTTGGCTTAGTGCGCGGCGGTGCCGGGACGGCACTGGTGGGCGATGGTCCGACGGTCGCTGCGCGAATCAACGAATACGCCGCGCTTGGCATCGACAGCTTTGTGCTTTCGGGCTACCCGCATCTGGAAGAAGCGTATCGGGTTGGCGAGTTGCTGTTCCCGCTTCTGGATGTCGCCATCCCGGAAATTCCCCAGCCGCAGCCGCTGAATCCGCAAGGCGAAGCGGTGGCAAATGATTTTATCCCCCGTAACGTCGCGCAAAGCTAAGGAATACGATAATGGCAACGCCAGTGAAAAAGTGGTTATTGCGCGTTGCCCCCTGGTTTTTACCGGTGGGCATCGTGGCGGTGTGGCAACTGGCCTCCTCAGTTGGCTGGCTGTCAACGCGTATTTTGCCCTCACCGGAAGGAGTGGTGATGGCGTTCTGGACGCTCTCCGCCAGCGGCGAATTGTGGCAGCATCTGGCGATCAGCTCCTGGCGGGCGCTCATTGGCTTTTCAATTGGCGGATCGCTGGGGTTGATTTTGGGACTGATTAGCGGGCTATCTCGCTGGGGAGAACGGCTGCTGGATACCTCAATTCAGATGTTGCGCAACGTGCCGCATCTGGCGCTGATCCCGCTGGTGATTTTGTGGTTTGGCATTGATGAATCCGCAAAAATCTTTCTGGTGGCGCTCGGCACGCTATTCCCCATTTATATCAACACCTGGCACGGCATCCGTAATATCGATCGCGGTCTGGTGGAAATGGCGCGTAGCTATGGATTATCCGGCATACCGCTGTTTATCCATGTGATCCTGCCTGGCGCCCTGCCCTCAATTATGGTCGGCGTGCGTTTTGCTTTGGGCCTGATGTGGCTGACGCTGATCGTTGCCGAAACTATTTCTGCCAATTCCGGCATTGGTTATCTGGCGATGAATGCGCGGGAGTTTCTGCAAACGGACGTGGTGGTAGTCGCTATTATTCTTTACGCCCTGCTCGGCAAACTTGCTGACGTCAGCGCGCAGCTGTTAGAGCGTCTCTGGTTGCGCTGGAACCCGGCTTATCATTTGAAGGAGGCCACGGTATGAATACTGCTCGTCTGAACCAGGGCACACCATTGTTGCTCAATGCAGTAAGCAAACATTACGCGGAAAATATCGTCCTGAACCAACTGGATTTACATATTCCGGCAGGTCAGTTTGTGGCGGTGGTGGGCCGCAGCGGCGGTGGCAAAAGTACTCTGCTGCGCTTGCTGGCAGGTCTGGAAACGCCAACCGCAGGCGACGTGTTAGCGGGCACCACACCACTGGCTGAGATTCAGGATGATACGCGAATGATGTTTCAGGACGCGCGTCTGCTGCCGTGGAAATCGGTGATTGATAACGTTGGGTTAGGCCTTAAAGGCCAGTGGCACGATGCGGCGCGTCAGGCTCTGGCTGCGGTAGGACTGGTGAATCGCGCGGGGGAATGGCCTGCCGCACTTTCTGGCGGGCAGAAACAACGTGTGGCGCTGGCAAGGGCGCTGATTCATCGACCGGGTTTATTGTTGCTTGATGAACCACTCGGTGCGCTGGACGCCCTGACTCGGCTCGAGATGCAGGATTTGATTGTGTCACTTTGGCAGGAGCACGGCTTTACCGTACTGTTGGTGACGCATGATGTGAGCGAAGCGGTAGCAATGGCTGACCGGGTATTGTTAATTGAAGAGGGAAAAATTGGTCTGGATTTGACGGTGGATATCCCCCGTCCGCGCCGGTTAGGGTCGGTGCGATTAGCGAAGCTGGAAGCGGAAGTTTTGCAACGGGTGATGCAGCGTGGGCACTCTGAACAACCGATTCGGCGTCATGGTTAATATGCCGGATGTGGCACACAAAACCAGCAGTTTCAACGGATTGTAGGCCTGATAAGACGCGTCAAGCGTCGCATCAGGCATTTGGGCACGACTGCCTGATGCGGCGTGAACGCCTTATCCAGCCTACAAAACCAGCAATTTCAACGGACTTGTAGGCCTGATAAGACGCGTCAAGCATTTTGGCTCAAAAGTATCAAGCCAGTGCTTTGGTGATCTTCTCGTACAGATCGCCAGAGAGATTTTCCAGCCCTTTCAACTGTTCCAGCGCCGCGCGCATTTTCTCCTGACGTTTGGCATCGTAACGTTTCAGGCGAATCAGCGGCTCAATCAGGCGTGAAGCCACCTGCGGGTTACGGCTGTTGAGGTCGGTAAGCATTTCCACCAGGAACTGATAACCGCTGCCATCTTCGGCATGGAACGCTGCCGGGTTGCTGCCCGCAAATGCGCCAATCAATGAACGAATGCGGTTCGGGTTGCTCATGGTAAATGAGCGATGCTGCAACAGACCACGTACCGTCTCCAGCACATTCGCCGCCGGGCTGGTGGCTTGCAGGATAAACCATTTATCCATCACCAGACCATCCTGATGCCACTTGTCGTCGTACTCCTGCATCAGCGCGTCACGGCATGGCAGTTGTGCAGCAACCGCCGCAGAAAGCGCCGCCAGCGCATCGGTCATATTGTTCGCTTCGTGGAACTGTTTGCTCACCAGCACATCAGCCAGATGCGTTTCACCAAAAGCGAGGAAGCGCAGGCAGGCATTACGCAGAGTGCGTTTTGCAATATCTTCATGCTCAACACGGTACTCGCTCTGGTAATTCGCGTTGTAAATAGCCAGCAGCTCATCTGCCAGTTCAGTCGCCAGAGTACGAGTGAGTGCTTCGCGTACTTCGGCAATAGCAATCGGGTCGATGATATCGAACAGTTCTGCCATTTCATTGACGGAAGGCAGCGTCAGGATTTCTGCCGCCAGCGCCGGATCAATCTTCTCATCGAGCAGCACCGCGCGGAAAGCGTCAGCCACATGCACCGGCAGAGACAACGGCTGCCCTTGCTGATGACGGGCGACGTTCAGCTTGATGTAGGTTGCCAGCAAACTTTGCGCCGCGTCCCAGCGAGAGAAATCATTACGCGCATGACGCATCAGGAAGGTCAGTTGCTGATCGCTCCACTTATATTCCAGTTTCACTGGCGCAGAGAATTCGCACAGCAGCGCAGGCACCGGCTGGAAGTAGACATTATCAAAAACAAAGGTCTGTTCCGCCTGGGTGACGTTCAGCACCGAATTCACCGGATGACCGCCTTTTTGCAACGGGATCACTTTGCCTTCGTTGTCATACAGTTCGATGGCAAACGGAATATGCAGCGGCTGTTTTTCTGCCTGATCCGGCGTAGCAGGCGTACGCTGGCTGATGGTCAGGGTGTACTGCTCGGTTTCCGGATTATAGTCGTCTTTGACGGTTACAACCGGCGTACCGGACTGGCTGTACCAACGGCGGAAATGAGAGAGATCGACATTCGACGCATCTTCCATCGCCTGCACAAAATCGTCACAGGTCGCTGCGCTACCATCATGACGCTCGAAATAGAGCTGCATCCCTTTCTGGAAATTTTCTTCGCCAAGCAGAGTGTGGATCATACGAATCACTTCCGCGCCCTTCTCGTAAACGGTCAGGGTGTAGAAGTTGTTCATTTCAATGACCATATCCGGGCGAATTGGGTGCGCCATCGGGCTGGCGTCTTCTGCAAACTGCAATCCGCGCATGGTGCGCACATTATTGATACGGTTTACCGCGCGGGAACCAAGGTCAGAGCTGAATTCCTGATCGCGGAAGACGGTTAAACCTTCTTTCAGGCTGAGCTGGAACCAGTCGCGACAGGTCACTCGGTTACCGGTCCAGTTATGGAAATATTCATGGCCGATAACGCGTTCAATATCGAGGTAATCTTTGTCGGTGGCGGTGTCGGTGCGGGCCAGCACATATTTGGAGTTAAAGATATTCAGCCCCTTATTCTCCATTGCGCCCATATTGAAGAAATCCACCGCGACGATCATATAGATGTCGAGGTCATACTCCAGGCCGAAGCGTTCTTCATCCCATTTCATGGAGTTTTTCAGCGAGGTCATTGCCCACGGCGCACGATCAAGGTTGCCACGATCGACATACAACTCCAGCGCCACTTCACGGCCAGAGCGGGTAGTGAAGGTATCGCGCAGTACATCAAAATCACCAGCCACCAACGCAAACAGGTAACACGGTTTCGGGAACGGGTCCTGCCACTGTACCCAATGACGTCCATTTTCCAGTTCACCTTGCGCAACGCGGTTACCATTGGAAAGCAGGAAGGGATATTTGGTTTTATCGGCAATAATTTTGGTGGTAAAACGCGCCAGCACATCCGGGCGGTCGAGATAATACGTAATATGGCGGAAACCTTCGGCTTCACACTGGGTGCAAAGCGCATCGCCTGACTGATAAAGCCCTTCCAGCGCAGTATTCGCCGCCGGGCTAATTTCATTAACGATCTTAAGCGTAAAACGCTCCGGCAAATTACTGATGACCAGTGCGCCCTCTTCTTCTTTCCAGGCGGTCCACGGCTCATCATTAATATGAACAGAAACCAGTTTAAGATCTTCGCCATCAAGACGAAGCGGAGCATCTGATGCACCATGACGGACAGCCTGGCTGACCGCGGTAACGACCGTCTTTTGCGCGTCGAGGTCAAAGGTCAAGTCAATATCAGTAATCTGGTAATCCGGCGCACGATAATCGTGACGGTATTTGGCTTGTGGCTGTTGAGTCATAAATAACCTTTAGCATCTTTTATAGAGTCTGGTGTTCAGTCTATTCCTGTTGCGTAAATCGCGCTATGCAGAATCTTCATCTTTTCAGGTACAAACGCCTTTATTGCTACATTTTTATAACATACACCGCGTTATGCCATCGACCAGAAAGGTGGCATATGGTGTGATCGGGGTTCAATAAATTGCGAAACAAGGTATACTCCAGCAGTTCCTGAAGATGTTTATTGTACTAAACGCTCCTGTACGAGGACGCTACTGCGCACCTATGACACAATTCGCTTCTCCTGTTCTGCACTCGTTGCTGGATACAGATGCTTATAAGTTGCATATGCAGCAAGCCGTGTTTCATCACTATTACGATGTGCATGTCGCGGCGGAGTTTCGTTGCCGAGGTGACGATCTGCTGGGTATTTATGCCGATGCTATTCGTGAACAGGTTCAGGCGATGCAGCACCTGCGCCTGCAGGATGATGAATATCAGTGGCTTTCTGCCCTGCCTTTCTTTAAGGCCGACTATCTTAACTGGCTACGCGAGTTCCGCTTTAACCCGGAACAAGTCACCGTGTCCAACGATAATGGCAAGCTGGATATTCGTTTAAGCGGCCCGTGGCGTGAAGTCATCCTCTGGGAAGTTCCTTTGCTGGCGGTTATCAGTGAAATGGTACATCGCTATCGCTCACCGCAGGCCGACGTTGCGCAAGCCCTCGACACGCTGGAAAGCAAATTAGTCGACTTCTCGGCGTTAACCGCCGGTCTTGATATGTCGCGCTTCCATCTGATGGATTTTGGCACCCGTCGCCGTTTTTCTCGCGAAGTACAAGAAACCATCGTGAAACGTCTGCAACAGGAATCCTGGTTCGTGGGCACCAGCAACTACGATCTGGCGCGTCGGCTTTCCCTCACGCCGATGGGAACACAGGCACACGAATGGTTCCAGGCGCATCAGCAAATCAGCCCGGATCTAGCCAACAGCCAGCGAGCTGCACTTGCTGCCTGGCTGGAAGAGTATCCCGACCAACTTGGCATTGCGTTAACCGACTGCATCACTATGGATGCTTTCCTGCGTGATTTCGGTGTGGAATTTGCCAGTCGTTACCAGGGCCTGCGCCATGACTCTGGCGACCCGGTTGAATGGGGTGAAAAAGCCATTGCACATTATGAAAAGCTGGGAATTGATCCACAGAGTAAAACGCTGGTTTTCTCTGACAATCTGGATTTACGCAAAGCGGTTGAGCTATACCGCCACTTCTCTTCCCGCGTGCAATTAAGTTTTGGTATTGGGACTCGCCTGACCTGCGATATCCCCCAGGTAAAACCCCTGAATATTGTCATTAAGTTGGTAGAGTGTAACGGTAAACCAGTGGCGAAACTTTCTGACAGCCCTGGCAAAACTATCTGCCACGATAAAGCGTTTGTTCGGGCGCTGCGCAAAGCGTTCGACCTTCCGCATATTAAAAAAGCCAGTTAATATCATCAGGGAGCTAATCGGCTCCCTTTTTTTACCTTTAATTCCGAAATCTTTCGCTGCATTTGCGAATTCTGCTTGTCTGATTGCAGATGCCAGGTAACATAGGTATCCCCCCATTTACGGGTGGACAAGTGTTTATTTTTTCCGACTATTAACAGAGAGAATATTATGAGCGTTGTGCCTGTAGCCGACGTACTCCAGGGCCGTGTAGCCGTTGACAGCGAAGTCACCGTGCGCGGATGGGTACGTACCCGCCGAGATTCAAAAGCTGGCATCTCCTTCCTCGCCGTTTATGACGGTTCCTGCTTTGATCCTGTACAGGCTGTCATCAATAATTCTCTGCCCAATTACAATGAAGACGTCTTGCGTCTGACCACCGGCTGCTCGGTCATTGTGACGGGTAAAGTCGTGGCGTCGCCGGGCCAGGGGCAACAATTTGAAATTCAGGCCAGCAAGGTTGAAGTTGCTGGTTGGGTTGAAGATCCAGACACTTACCCGATGGCGGCAAAACGCCACAGCATTGAGTATCTGCGTGAAGTCGCTCACCTGCGTCCGCGCACAAACCTGATTGGTGCCGTCGCGCGCGTTCGCCATACGCTGGCGCAGGCGCTGCATCGCTTCTTTAACGAGCAGGGATTCTTCTGGGTTTCAACGCCACTGATTACCGCATCTGATACCGAAGGTGCTGGCGAAATGTTCCGTGTTTCAACGCTGGATCTGGAAAACCTGCCGCGTAACGATCAGGGCAAAGTGGATTTCGACAAAGACTTCTTTGGTAAAGAGTCTTTCCTGACCGTATCTGGCCAGTTGAACGGCGAAACCTACGCTTGCGCATTGTCCAAAATTTATACCTTCGGCCCGACTTTCCGTGCTGAAAACTCCAACACCAGCCGTCACCTGGCGGAATTCTGGATGCTGGAGCCGGAAGTGGCGTTTGCTAACCTGAACGATATCGCAGGTCTGGCTGAAGCCATGCTGAAATATGTCTTCAAAGCGGTTCTCGAAGAACGCGCTGACGACATGAAATTCTTCGCTGAACGCGTAGATAAAGATGCCGTTTCACGTCTGGAACGCTTCATTGAGGCCGATTTCGCGCAGGTGGATTACACCGACGCAGTGACCATTCTCGAAAACTGCGGCAGGAAGTTTGAAAACCCGGTTTACTGGGGAGTCGATCTCTCTTCTGAGCATGAGCGTTATCTGGCGGAAGAACACTTTAAAGCACCAGTAGTGGTTAAAAACTATCCGAAAGATATTAAAGCGTTCTATATGCGCCTTAACGAAGACGGTAAAACCGTTGCGGCTATGGACGTTCTGGCTCCGGGCATCGGTGAGATCATTGGTGGCTCCCAGCGTGAAGAACGTCTGGACGTGCTGGACGAGCGTATGCTTGAAATGGGCCTGAACAAAGAAGATTACTGGTGGTATCGCGATCTGCGTCGCTACGGTACTGTTCCGCATTCAGGTTTCGGTCTTGGTTTTGAACGCCTGATTGCTTACGTAACTGGCGTGCAAAACGTACGTGATGTTATTCCGTTCCCACGTACTCCGCGTAACGCCAGCTTCTAATTTAGCGTCTTCAAGAGCCAGCGCCCGCTGGCTCTTTTTTTATCCTTTCTGTCAAGTTATCTGTTTGTTAAGTCAAGCAATCTATTTGCAACCCCGCCATAACGATCATCCTGTTACGGAATATTACGCTGCAACATTTACGCACAAAAAATAATCTGCATTCTTATTGCGGATTAGTTTTTTCTTAGCTGATAGCACAATTTTCATACAATTTTTTTGGCATTCTGGATGTCTGAAAGAAGATTTTGTGCCAGGTCGATAAAGTTTCCATCAGAAACAAAATTTCCGTTTAGTTAATTTAAATATAAGAAAATCATATAAATAGATAAAAATTGCTGTAAATATCATCACGCTTCTATGGAAATATGACGGTGTTCACAAAGTTCCTTAATTTTTACTTTTTGTCACACATTTTTTCTTTTTGAAACCAAATTTTTATCTTTGTAGCACTTTCACGGTAGCGAAACGTTAGTTTGAATGGAAAGATGCCTGCAGACACATAAAGACACCAAACTCTCATCAATAGTTCCGTAAATTTTTATTGACAGAACTTATTGACGGCAGTGGCAGGTGTCATAAAAAAAACCATGAGGGTAATAAATAATGATGAAGCGCAATATTCTGGCAGTGATCGTCCCTGCTCTGTTAGTAGCAGGTACTGCAAACGCTGCAGAAATCTATAACAAAGATGGCAACAAAGTAGATCTGTACGGTAAAGCTGTCGGTCTGCATTATTTCTCCAAGGGTAACGGTGAAAACAGTTACGGTGGCAATGGCGACATGACCTATGCCCGTCTTGGTTTTAAAGGGGAAACTCAAATCAATTCCGATCTGACCGGTTATGGTCAGTGGGAATATAACTTCCAGGGTAACAACTCTGAGGGCGCTGACGCTCAAACTGGTAACAAAACGCGTCTGGCATTCGCGGGTCTTAAATACGCTGACGTTGGTTCTTTCGATTACGGCCGTAACTACGGTGTGGTTTATGATGCACTGGGTTACACCGATATGCTGCCAGAATTTGGTGGTGATACTGCATACAGCGATGACTTCTTCGTTGGTCGTGTTGGCGGCGTTGCTACCTATCGTAACTCCAACTTCTTTGGTCTGGTTGATGGTCTGAACTTTGCTGTTCAGTACCTGGGGAAAAACGAGCGTGACACTGCACGCCGCTCTAACGGCGACGGTGTTGGCGGTTCTATCAGCTACGAATACGAAGGCTTTGGTATCGTTGGTGCTTATGGTGCCGCTGACCGTACCAACCTGCAGGAAGAGTCTTCCCTTGGCAAAGGCAAAAAAGCTGAACAGTGGGCTACTGGTCTGAAGTATGACGCGAACAACATCTACCTGGCAGCGAACTACGGTGAAACCCGTAACGCTACGCCGATCACTAATAAATTTACAAACACCAGCGGCTTCGCCAACAAAACGCAAGACGTTCTGTTAGTTGCGCAATACCAGTTTGATTTCGGTCTGCGTCCGTCCATCGCTTACACCAAATCTAAAGCGAAAGACGTAGAAGGTATCGGTGATGTTGATCTGGTGAACTACTTTGAAGTGGGCGCAACCTACTATTTCAACAAAAACATGTCCACCTATGTTGACTACATCATCAACCAGATCGATTCTGACAACAAACTGGGCGTAGGTTCTGACGACACCGTTGCTGTGGGTATCGTTTACCAGTTCTAATAGCACACCTCTTTGTTAAATGCCGAAAAAACAGGACTTTGGTCCTGTTTTTTTTATGCCTTCCAGAGCAATCTCACGTCTTGCAAAAACAGCCTGAGTTTTCATCAGTAATAGTTGGAATTTTGTAAATCTCCCGTTACCCTGATAGCGGACTTCCCTTCTGTAACCATAATGGAACCTCGTCATGTTTGAGAACATTACCGCCGCTCCTGCCGACCCGATTCTGGGCCTGGCCGATCTGTTTCGTGCCGATGAACGTCCCGGCAAAATTAACCTCGGGATTGGTGTCTATAAAGATGAGACGGGTAAAACCCCGGTACTGACCAGCGTGAAAAAGGCTGAACAGTATCTGCTCGAAAATGAAACCACCAAAAATTACCTCGGCATTGACGGCATCCCTGAATTTGGTCGCTGCACTCAGGAACTGCTGTTTGGTAAAGGTAGCGCCCTGATCAATGACAAACGTGCTCGCACGGCACAGACTCCGGGTGGCACTGGCGCACTACGCGTGGCTGCCGATTTCCTGGCAAAAAATACCAGCGTTAAGCGTGTGTGGGTGAGCAACCCAAGCTGGCCGAACCATAAGAGCGTCTTTAACTCTGCAGGTCTGGAAGTTCGTGAATACGCTTATTATGATGCGGAAAATCACACTCTTGACTTCGATGCACTGATTAACAGCCTGAACGAAGCCCAGGCTGGCGACGTAGTGCTGTTCCATGGCTGCTGCCATAACCCAACCGGCATCGACCCTACGCTGGAACAATGGCAGACACTGGCACAACTCTCCGTTGAGAAAGGCTGGTTACCGCTGTTTGACTTCGCTTACCAGGGTTTTGCCCGTGGTCTGGAAGAAGATGCTGAAGGACTGCGCGCTTTCGCGGCTCTGCATAAGGAGCTGATTGTTGCCAGTTCCTACTCTAAAAACTTTGGCCTGTACAACGAGCGTGTTGGCGCTTGTACTCTGGTTGCTGCTGACAGTGAAACTGTTGAACGCGCATTCAGCCAAATGAAAGCGGCGATTCGTGCTAACTACTCTAACCCACCAGCACACGGCGCTTCTGTTGTTGCCACCATCCTGAGCAACGATGCGTTACGTGCGATTTGGGAACAAGAGCTGACTGATATGCGCCAGCGTATTCAGCGTATGCGTCAGTTGTTCGTCAATACGCTGCAGGAAAAAGGCGCAAATCGCGACTTCAGCTTTATCATCAAACAGAACGGCATGTTCTCCTTCAGTGGCCTGACAAAAGAACAAGTGCTGCGTCTGCGCGAAGAGTTTGGCGTATATGCGGTTGCTTCTGGTCGCGTAAATGTGGCCGGGATGACACCAGATAACATGGCTCCGCTGTGCGAAGCGATTGTGGCAGTGCTGTAAGCGTTAAAACCGATGAAGCCCGCTTGAAAGCGGGCTTTTTTATGCACCTTTACCAGACGGGCATTTCGTCTTGCAGGAAGGGATTATGCAGGCGCTCATAACCAAGTGTGGATAATGGTCCGTGACCCGGAATAAATGTCACGTCATCCCCCAGTGGCAGCAATTTATCTTTGATTGAAGAAATCAGTTGATTATGATCGCCACGCGGGAAGTCACTGCGCCCTACTCCGCCTTTGAAAATAACATCGCCAGAAATCAGCAGCTTTGCCCGATCATCAAAAAACACGACATGACCCGGCGTATGCCCAGGGCAATGTAACACCTGTAAAGTCACATTCCCTATGCTGATGGTATCGCCTTCGTTCAGCCAACGATCTGGCGTCAGCGGCTGGCACTCTTCCAGACCAAACATACGACTTTGCGCAGGCAAGCCTTGCAGCCAGAACTCATCTTCTTTTTCCGGGCCAAAAACCGGCACGCCGTAATGTTGCGCCAGTTCCGCCGCTGCGCCAACGTGGTCCAGATGACCATGAGTCAGCAGGATCTGCATCAGTATCAGGCCGCTGGCATCAACTTCCTGTTTGATTTTTTCCGCATCGCCGCCAGGATCGACCAGTGCGGCCAGACGGGTTTGTTCACACCAGATCAATGAACAGTTCTGGGAGAATGCGGTGACCGGAATAATACGATAGTTCATACTGCCCCTGTTTCGTTAAGTGATTACTACCAGTGCCGTGCTGGCCCGGTATCAATATGCACAAAGTTACTACGTGGGTAATATCCTACACCACCTGCGCGCATAGATAACGCGGCTTTGCGAATATTGCTTAACGCGATACCTTCAATGTGGAAATCCATCGCCTGGCCTTTAGTGTGATAGCTTTTCTTCGCTACTCCACGGCTGCGGGCGCGTAGTTCATTGTTGGTATCAATGGAACGATAACCGGAAATGAGTTGCACCGGTTTGCGGGTGCCTAACAACCCTTGCAGGCGATACAACTGGTCGAATAATCCTGGGTCGATGGACTTTATTTTGTTCGCGCGGTAATCGCGGAAAAAATGGTTAAGTTTTGCCAATTCTTCCTGAATATAGCCTCTGCCATCGAAAAACTCCGCTTTGATTGACTCTCCGGTATGAAGATTATTGAGTGTCAAAATGCGCGGGCGTGGGGTAGAGAGTGTTGCAAACGCAGGGGTCGGCAGGATGGCGGCACCGAGTGCAACGCCACCAAGCGCCAGCA
>ENA-OWZV01000148-OWZV01000148.1-human-gut-metagenome-genome-assembly--contig:-NODE-148-length-21909-cov-444.699460_pt1 | contig 21909 bp, 38 predicted proteins | sample MGYA00249264_ERZ652123 | MGnify/ENA primary metagenome ERZ652123 (study PRJEB26925, sample SAMN05827256) | human gut metagenome | biome: ENVO:2100002; feature: ENVO:00000062; material: ENVO:00002003... | reverse complement strand
CGAGATGTCTTAGGGTCTCGTGGGCTCGGAGATGTGTATAAGAGACAGTCGCAATTCCTCGTAAATCGTTCTATTTTGCGTGTTTTGGTCTGTTCCTTGTCATTATCCTAGAAATTATTTAAAATGCAATACAAGCCAATCTGTGAGCTTACAGGGGTATTATATAGCAAGGGGTATCTAATCAACAACCAAACAAAAAAACCACTCGTTTGAGTGGCATGTAATTGAAGAGTTGTGACCTCACTTTCTATTTAATTAAATTTTGTTCGTTAATAGTTTTAATAGCTTCTTTAACTTGTTCAGGTTTCCCAGTTATAACTAATTTTATCGTATCTTTGTTTTCAGCGTTCTTTTTACCTGATTTAAACAAGAACAAACTGTACAAGATGAATGATACAATATAAACAATATAAACCATTTACACCTCTTCCATATCTTCATCAATTTCATCAAGTTCTTTGTGCATAGTGTTATATTCTTCTTTGCTTAGTTTACCCTCCTCTAGTAAATCGTTCAAATCTTCATTAATTGTTTTACGTGCTTCAATTCGTTCAGATTTTGATAACATACTATTTACAAAATTATAAAGCACTAACATGTCTTTTTCTCGTCTTTGTAATTCCATTTTTTACACCTCTTTCATTTCTTCGATTGTTTCTTCAACTGTTTTATGTAAATCGTAGTAAAACACTCCTGTGTAATGTTCATCTTGTAGTTTTGTCCAAGTTTTATAATTTGTTTCGTCCATAATTTCATTAACCATTTCAGAGTGTTCATTCAAGTTTGTAACAAGAATTTCAAGAGCTTTTACAGAGGGTTTATCAAATTTTGCCGTGAATTCATACGCTTTGACAACATCTTGAAGCATACTAAAGAAGTCCATATATTGAGCTTTAGCATAAGCAGGTACTTGACTTTCATCTGTTGGAAAATGTTCATCAACTTTTTCATCATGTAATTTCAAAGTGTCGTTTAGCAATTCGATTTGGTTTTTAAGTTTCATTTTTTTAGTTCCTCTTTCTTTCTTACGCTTGCATTCCTGTTAATTTGTTTAAGTATTTCGTTTTACGGTCTATATGGTACTCTAAGTTGTTCCCCCAACGTGTTTGTAACGAAAGTTTTAGACATTCAATGATGTAACTTTTAAGCGTTCCGTTTGTGTTGACATCATCTAAAGAGTAGAAGTATTTTCCTTGTGTTCCCTCACTTGCATTGTATTCGTTAAGTTCAAAGATTTCATTTTCGGCAAATGCTTCAAGTTCTTCTTTTTTCAAGTTATTAAAACCGCTAGAGAATCGGATAAAGTTCAATGTTTTGTCATTAATCATAGTAGTTACCTCTTAATTTGATAATATTTGTGTTGTCTGCGATTGTATTGGCATAAATATAATGCTCGTCGCTCAAGAGTTGTACAGCCCTGTATAAGCTATTTTCTGTTTCTTCGGTACAAATTACCATAAGTTCAATTTCAAGCGTCCTAAACGACTGATAAATGCTTGCATTGTTGCTTACTTGACTAACAATAGGGTGTATTTCAGCAAACATCACTCCCATTGGTTCTCTTTCATAGTCCAAACTAACGGTAAAACCTAACTCCTCAAGAAACTCTTTGATGTCTAGTTTTTTGTTTTGTAAGTTAATCATTTATTTCCCTTTGTAAGTATCTAACAACCATTTAACACGATTAGAAAACCACTCTTTGCGTCCTTTACTGCTGAAATATTCAAGATTTTGGACATTTTGATTTTTAATGAAGTGGAATAGTTCAGTTTCATCAAAACATAATGTTGAATTATTAAAGACAAAATCAAGCATTTCAACGATTTTATCAGCTAGATTGGCTTTTTCAGCGAACATTTCAGCCTTACGAGCTTTATGAGTGTCAACGCCTTCATTTCGTACCAAACGCAAGAAATAAGATTGTTCAGGTAACATATTTAACTTTCCTAGCGTGTTAATAATAATCATGTCAGCGACTTCACGGTTAATCACTTCGTCTTTTTCAAAGTTTAGACCGTATTTTTTGTTTGTGTTGCGTTGATAGTTGTTGATGTGTTGTTTTACATCTAACATGTCATGAATGACTTCCAAAGTGATAATTTGTGCATTTTTTAAAAAAGTGAGTTTTTCTTTACTGATTTTCATAATTTGTATGTATTCCTTTCAATTAATTCCATTAAGTTAGTAAAATCAACTGCGAACAGAGGGGGAACAAGTTCTCTAACAAGTTCCTTTGCTTCCTCTACTCGTCCTTGTAGACTTAATTTGTCTACTTCATCTAATATCATTTCGTAGTCGTATCCCATTTCTGAATTCCTTTAGAATGGCAATTGTTCGTCAGGGATATCAGCAGGAGAAGCACCGCCAAACAAGTCAACCGTATTGTTTTGTGTTTCGTTATTGTCACGGTTTAGGTTAAATTCTGGTGTAACTTTAGCAAATGAAGCGTTATAGTAAGTTTTATCCCCTTTTGTTTCGGCTTTAATTTGGTCAATAAATACAGTTACGATATCGCCATAATTTACGCTATCAGGTAACCAAATACCTCCAATATAATGCTCAAATGGATATGCTTTAAATGACAGAACTTTTTTAGCTCCTTTTGATGTTTCAACTTCTTTTGTGTTAATTTCGTTTACCTTCAAAGTTTCGATAATTTTCATTTTTTGTTTCCCTCTCTTTATTTGATAGTTTAATTATAACGTGTTTATTTTCTTTTGTCAAGTATTAAGCATTCATGTTTACTTTTCCTTGTTTGCAAAGTTCGTTTGCACGGTCGCTTGACATCTCTTTATTTGCTACCATTTTTTTCAAGTCGCTTAGTTTGTATTGATAACTTGCTTTAGGTACTGCTTTAGGACGTTGTGCATTGTTTTGTCCTTTGTTTGTGCTATCTGCGTCTTTGGTATCATCTAATTTTAACGCTTGACCATAGGCATATTTGCTTGCGTATGATTGACTAGCTCCAGTCGCTTGAGCTTTATCCATTCCTTTCTTATTGATGTCAATAACTGCCCAACCGTCGCCACTTGTAACGTCATTAGGGTTATCAGGGTCAAAGATGTCAATATGAACGTGCAACATCAGCTCGTTGTTCATTTCTAACATTTCAGTTGTCGCTTTTTCCATAAGACCGAACTGTAATAACAAAGGCTTCAAAGCCGTTTGAATATCCTCGTTATTTCTGAAATTGTACTTTCCAAAGCTGTTATATTGGCTTTTTGGTACTTTAATTTCATTGATTAATTTTAGAACTTTGCTTTCCATTATATGCTAACTCCTTTATTAATATGTTTTTTTGTACATTTTCCACAACCATTTAAAGAACCCTCTGATGTATCTTCCAAGTTCTTCGGCTACATTTTCAACGGCTTTAAACACAAGCCAAATAAATATAATCGTTAATAATAAAGTCAACATTTTTTTATTCCTCCAATGTATTCATGTATTTGTTTTAATTGTTCTTTGCTATCTTTCCATGTATATTTTCCTTTCCTGCCTGTTTTTGTTTTCTTTTCAGGAGGTGGAAAACCTTTTGCATTGAAGTACTGTCTAGCGTACTCAAAGAATGTTAATGCATTAGTGTAATTGTGTTCCCCTAGCATTTTATGATATTCTAGGCTAGTTTCACGCCACTTATTGAAGTCATCCCAATTCAAAACCATAATTTACCTCTTTTATAAACCAACCGTTCAAAGGCTTGTCTTTATTCAGCCATAATTTTAAATAACTTTCAGTAACACCGAAGTGTTTCGCCATATCCTTAAAAGTTTTAAACCATAAGAATTTATGACGATTTAAAGCACAATACTTATACACGTTTCGCTTCCTCTCTTTTTCTGATTTCTTCTAGTTCTGCTTTTCTACCTTTGAACTCCTCAAAGATTGATTTTTGAAGTGCTACCCAGTCCTCCGCTTCTGAACGTTCAAAGCCCATTAGAACAGCCATGTTAATATAATCGTTATATTTGCCCATGTCTTTCTCATAAGGTTCATTAGGCTTTTTCCCTGCCCTTACAGAGTACTTCAAAGCGTTTGTTAAAGCAAAACCTTGTCCAGTTGTGAAGTTATATTTCCAAAATTTCAAGTCCCATTCACTTCCCCAAATCAGAAACTCTTCTAATTGAATGCCGTACTTATTTGCGTAATATTCTTGAGCCATTATCTTTTAACCTCTAAAATTTCCTTTCCATTTTCATCAAACACAACTGCTTTTGCCAATTGTCCGATTTCTTCCATATCTTCTCTAATAGCTTCTACTGCGGTTCTTAGTTTTCTAACTTCATAAGACCAACTCTCAGAACCGTCTTTAAAGATATAAATAACTTTAATCATTTTTGTTACCTCTCTTAACTTGATGACTTAATTATATCGAATTCCTTTAGCTATGTCAATTACAATTTTGTTTCAATTCTATGTAATTTTTGTAACATTCTTCTGAACAGAATAATTTTTCAGCATTGCATTGTTTGCCACATGCTTGGCACGTTCCACCCTCTGCAATAAAATGAACGTTTCGAACTCCCCATTCATTACACCAAAATTCCAACGTGTTATTTGCTTGTTGTTCCTCCATGCCTAGATTGTCAACCATATATTTAAAACATAGGGACAACTTAGCTTCAAACTTGCTTAGATGTTCTTGCATGAAGTCGTACACTTCTGTTACATCAGCTTTTGACTTTCTGAACTCCTCTAACTGTTCCAAGTCTGTCAATCGTGGGGGATATTCTCTCTTAGTTCCGTCATCATAATAATATACTACTTTTTCAATTGCCATTATTTGATACCTCTCTCTTTGATTTTGTTTGCTACTACTTTGTAGTACATTCTTGTTTCATTGATAAACGTGTCATCTACTTTACTTTCTTTTTGACGTTTCCCTTTTTCTTCTAGGCTATTTAATAACTTCGCAAGACCTTTTGCACTAAAGTTTTCAATGAAGCGTGTTACTTCTTCTTTCTTGTCCGTTTTAACGCCTGTTAAACGCTCATAGAGAACGATTAAGACATCTAGCATAGAAATATCTTCCATTTGTTTATAATACATATAGACGTTATTTAGAAGCCCTAGAAGCATATCATTTTCAATATCTGTTACTGGTTCTTTTTGTTGAAGTCTTACAACGATTTTGTTAAGTGTTTCAAGTGCAATTTTCATTTATTTAGTTCCTTTTCTAGTTTATTTAATTCTATCATATTTCTTTTGAAAAATCTACTACTTTGCTCGGCTTTTTTAATTTCGCCACAATCTAAATAGCGTTTAATTCTTTCAGCGTCACGAACCATAAACTCAAAACGATTTCTAGCCCAACGCTTTTTGTTTTCTCTTTCTAGTTTATCCATTTGTTACCTCTCTTAACTTGATGACTTAATTATACAGAAGAAAAACCGCAATGTCAAAGACAAAACGGTTAATCGTTAATTATATTTACTTTTCCCTTTTGTTGCAATACTGTTAAAAGACTTTCGGCTTCGTTTTTGGTTTCCTCGTATTCTTCCCCCTCTTTTTGTTCTTCCTCTAATATCTCTTTTGGTTTGTTTCCTGTGGGGTCTATGATTTGGAATTGTTCCCCTACGTAACCTAAACAAACCTCTTTGTCATAAGCATAGTTACGAGCTTCAACAGTCAAAATTGAATACTTGCTATTCTTCCCCATTTTAGGGCTTAGGCACAAACAGAATTCAAACCATGCACCAATTGCCGAACTACCTAAAGCGTGTGTACTCCGAACACGAAAAGACTTTTCCTCTAAAGATTGATTATTTGTGTCCTTTCTAGCATGTGCAATCAATAAAAATGTTACATCATTCAAGAGCAACTTCAAGCGTGTTATGTTGTTCAGCACGTCATTCATACTTGACATGTCATTGAGAGTATTGCGGTCTGTCAGCATGTCTTTTAAATTGTCCAAAATAACAAACTTAATATTATTGTCTTTGATGAACTTATAAAGCCCATTCATGTGATTTGTGTTATCTAGCTTAAAAATTCCACCTGTGATGAAATGCAAATTATCAGGAACATCACTATAAGCCTTTAATCGTTGGTGTAATACAAAGTCAGTATCTTCATTGTCAATTATAAGCACGTTCGCTTTTTTAGTTTTAAAATAGCCAAAGGGGACACCCTTAGCTACGCTTAAAGCCATTTGTAAAGTCGTGGAACTTTTAAAAGATTTCTGTGGTGCAATTGTTAGACCTGCCTGTCCTCGTGGTATTAAGTGTTCTATCAGCCATTCATTACCACCTTTAAAATCTTCTTTTTCTTGTAACTCCTTAGCAGTTATAACACGTTTAAACAAGTCCTGCATTTTAATCAACCCCTTTTACTTTATAGTCAATGAATATGATATTTTTATCACGCAAGGGTGTAAAATAAGTTTTAAATTCATAGTCAGGGTAAATATTTTTTAATCTAACCAGCCAATACTTAGCACGTTGTACCATTTGTTCCCAGTCTTTAGCTTCCTTGATATCTTTGTTAATTGCTTTGATGTCGTCAATAATTGTCATTTGAAAAACCTCCATAGTGTAATTACGAGAGCGATTATAAGTAAAAAGTCAACTATAAAAATCAATGATAAAATTATAGTGACAAAAGTTGCCAAAACCGTCAATCTTTGCACCCTCCTTTTATTAAGTCAACTAAACCTAAGATAAAGTTACCTAGGCAACATAAGAACCAAACAACGAAAAGAGAATGGTCCACGTTTGCAACAATTCCAAACATAGCTGACATTAACCAATAAACGATAAACATATTTAAATACCTCTTTCTTTTTATCTATGCTTTAATTATAGCCGAAGTTATATTACAATTCAAGCTATCAAATATTTCTTTTTAGTTACTTTGCTAAAGGGTATAGTTATCCACGCAAACGCAGTTTTTATCCCCCCTCTTGAACTAATCAATCTGTCAGCGCTAGTAACTCAATTAGTCCTCACGTCAATTAGGCTATGACGAACACCCAAGCGGTAACTTCTTATTTAAATTTGCCTATGTTGGGGGAACGTTTAGAACTTGCTTCCAGTGACATCACACAGGGCTACCGCTTTGCCTAACTCATTACTCACGCCTTATTCAGTACGGTTTTCATATACTCACTTTCTAAGACATCAGACAAGCCTTAGACGTATTCAATTTTTATATATTTATTATAACATACGATTTTCCAAAATCAAGTAAAAAAATCAGGGTCAAAAATAGAAGAATGTCTCAACCGTGGGAATAGTAAGGAATATATTATTTTTTGGTTACAAATTATTTAATCTAATTGTAAACTATCTAAATCTTTTATTGGTATAATAAAAGTTATAACTAAAAATGGGTATGCTATAATAATAACATAATCAATGAGGGAGGTAAAAAGCATGGCAGAAAAAAACATCTATTTTGTTAATGATGAAGTAGAACTAAAACAAGTGTTAGAGTTTATTTCTAAAACTGACTACGGTGTCAACATTGACAAAAGTCAAGAAGATGTTTACGCAGTCGTGACTTCTTATAGCCTACCTATTTAAGAGGATAGAAATGAAAAAAATTTTAGCTATTGACTTTAGCACAGCTAGTAAGAAAGACGAGGGAACAGGGTACGCCTTTAGAAAAGATGGTAAATTGTATGTCGGTTCTATTAAAGCATACAACGCAAAAAAGAACGCTTGGGAACGTACCTTTGACATTGTAAACGCAATTAAAGATATCATTAATGAGTTTGATTTAAAAGATTATCATCTAGCTATTGAAACGCCTATCATGGGTAGAAACAGAAAGCACAGCATTACATTAGCTAATTGTAACGGCTATTTTATCGGTGCTATTGACGGTCTAGTAAATGGTTATACTTTTATTGATAACTCTAAGTGGTGTAGCTATCATCTTATTTCAGGAAAAAGAGAACAACGCAAAGAAGAAAGTCTAGAGCTTTTAAAAGCCACAGGCTTGGTTGATTCTGATTGCAAAGATGACAACATAGCTGACGCTTATAACATCTTGACATATTGTGAACACTTGGGTTAGTTGTTCCCTTATAAAAAACAATAATCAAAAATGGAGGTGGTAATATCAAAATATCACAAAACGGTTTGAACTTAATTAAAGAGTTCGAGGGTTGCCGATTGACTGCTTATAAACCAGTACCGTGGGAACAAATGTACACTATCGGTTGGGGACATTATGGAGTAACGGAAGGTACAACTTGGACACAATCGCAAGCCGATAGTCAGCTAGAAATTGATTTGAATAACAAGTATGCACCTATGGTTGACGCTTATGTAAAAGGCAAAGCAAATCAAAATGAGTTTGACGCTTTGGTTTCATTGGCTTATAATTGTGGTAATGTTTTCGTTGCTGACGGTTGGGCAGAGTTCAGTCATGCTTATTGTGCTTCAATGATTCCGAAGTATCGTAATGCAGGCGGTCACGTTTTACAAGGTTTAGTAAGACGCAGACAGGCAGAACTTGACTTATTTAATAAACCAGTTACTGGAACTTCAAACCAAAATATTCAAACAGGAGGAATGATTAAAATGTACCTTATTAAAGGACTAGACGGAAGCGGTAAAGTTAAACATTGGTATGTTTCGGACGGTGTAAGTGTTCGTCATATTCGTACAATTCGCATGTTGGAAAACTATCAAAACAAATGGGCTAAACTTAATTTACCAGTTGACACAATGTTCATTGCAGAAATCGAAAAAGAGTTCGGACGCAAAATTGACATGGCTTCAGGAGAAGTGAAATAGGAGGAGTAGATGAGCTTGTTTAATCTCTCACGCAGAGCGGAAGATGTGAGCTTTTCAACTTTCACAGTTCAAGACCCTACAACTGATTTGTTACTAGGTAAGTTATTGGGCTTAGTTTCCTATTTTGACAATGTTGATTATTCAGAAGCGTCCAAACTTGAGGACTTATTCTATTGGGCTTTACAAGGTCAAGAAGTTTATCGTATTTGGTATGGTGGTTTCAAGTATTACGCTCAAAGAGTGAATGCAGACCAGTTTAACATTTTAGTTAGAGAACCAAATCGCAGACAGGTCACTATTAGAACAAGCGATTATGAAATGCTATTAAACCCTTTCTATGGTGCTAACCCTCAACGGTTTGGGGTAATGTTTGGAATGGCTAGTAATGGAATTGGTAGACGTCTTGACTCTCAAGCTCAAATCAAAATCTATTGGAAAACTAAAGTTTCTAGCGGTCTTAAAGAAGTTTGGGACAGAATTAGAGAACGTCTGACACAACAACAACAACTTGCCAGAGAATTTAATGGTGTTTCGGTTATTGGTTCAGATGATGATATCAAACAGATTCAACCAGATTATAGCGGTTCACTACAAAATGACGCAAACCTTGCAATTGAAATTGCTTTGAGTGAGTACGGTATGCCAAGAGAGTTGCTTTATGGACAAAGTAATGAAGTTACTATTATCGCTTTCGCAATTCAAAAAGTGTTACCACTATTAAAACAACACGATAAGAACATAATTTTCAATCAAGAGAATTTTGTGGCTTATATATCAACAACTGCCAAAGGAGGAAAAATTGAAAGTAAAAGCAGTTCGAGGGATAGCGAACCCGTTGGGAACAATTGATTCACACGGTACTGTTATTGAGTCCATTGCCAACGCAGGGGACGGAGTAGATATCCTAAACCGCCATAGAGAAAAAATCGGTTCAGGGTTCGTACATCTTGAGGGGGACAATGTAATCTTGACAGGTTACGTTGACGAAGAACAATACACGGCTGAAAAGATTGAGGAAACAGGGCTTTCAGTTGGTTTTAATGCTAACGGTGTAAAAGCTCGTGAAATTGACGGAGTAGGTTATTACAAAGATGTTACAATTACGGAGGTGTCACTAACTCCATTACCAAGTAATAAAGGTGCTAAAGTGACAAAAGTACGAGAAGAAGAAAAAGGAGAACAAAAACAAATGGGTGCAAACGAAACACAAGAAATCATGAAGCAAGCAATCGAAGCAGGTGTAAAAGTTCGAGAACTTGAAGCTAAAGTAGAAGAACTTAACAAAGAACGTGAAGAACTCAAAAAGGAACGTGAAGCGTTGATTCCTAGCGAAAAACCTCAAGACGTAGAGCGTAAATTTATGCGTGAACTTGGGGACAAAATGGCTGAAATGCCAGAACAAGGTTTCTTGCGAGAATTTGCTAATGGTGCAGATTTGAACGTTGTAAACTCTCTAGGGTCTATCACATCTAAATATGCACGTAAGTCAGGTATCTATGACGGTGCTATGAAAGCACGCTTCCAAGGTTTGACACTTGCAGAAGACGGTGTAGATGATACTTTCTTACAAGGTACTTTCAAAGCAGGTACAGATAAAAACAAAGCTCAAACAGCGTCTAAACGTTCACTTCGTCCACAAATGGCAGAAGCATACCTACAAATGGACAAAGCAACTGTTCGAGGTGTAAATGATTCAGGTGCATTGTCTGAATATGTAATGTCTGAAATGGTAAACCGTGTTATCCAAAAAGTGGAATATAACATGATTCTTGGTTCTGCTGACGGTTCTAATGGTTTCTATGGTTTGAAAACTGCCACAGACGGTTGGACAAAACAAATTCAATATAAAGATTTGTTTGAGGGTATTACTGACGCAGTTGCTGAATGCTCAATTTCTGACGCAATCACAATTGTTATGAGTCCACAAACTTTTGCAGAGTTGCGTAAAGCTAAAGGAACAGACGGACGCTCACGATTCAACGAACTTGCTACAAAGGCACAAATTGCTCAATCGTTTGGTGCCGTTAATCTTGAAACACGTGTCTGGATGCCTAAAGACGAAGTAGCGGTTTACAATCATGATGAGTACGTTCTTATCGGAGATTTGAACATGGAAAATTACAACGACTTTGACCTACGTTATAACGTGGAACAATGGCTTTCTGAAACTCTTGTAGGTGGTTCTATCCGTGGTAAAAACCGTTCAGCATACTTAAAAAAGTAACGACTGATGAAATTTCAAGAGGTAAAAAATAAGAAAGGGGAGTAAATAATGGCTGATTTTAATATTACAGACCGTTATGTCCAACAAATTGAGAATGTGATAAATGGGGGGAACATTGGAGATTCGTTCCCTCTCTTGTCACGTATTCCTAAAGTTGGGGCAGATTTATTGCAACAGGTCAATCTAGCAGGTTTCCCACTAGCTAAAGAGCAAGGGCAAGCAGGTAGCGTGCTAACAGTAGGCGAAACAACTTATAAAATTCTCACACCTCGTGGCTTTGGTTTTGGTATCAACTTAGCTGACGCAGGAAACTTGACTGCTGACGGTATTCAAAACGCTATGGAAAGCGTCCGAGATACTTTGTATCAAACAATCGAAAGCCATTTAATTTGGGGCGGAACACACAGTTCTATCGTTAATAGTTCAATTATTGGTGCTATCAAACATAAATCAAGTTCAAATGATTTTTCACAGTCAGGAGATGATGTTCTTCTTGTAAAAGAAAATGATTTCACACCAGTAGTTGACGGAGTAACAAAAGTAGAAACATTGAGTTTTAAATACTTTAACACAGAACCTAGTAGAACTTATGACAAGGTTCTTATCAACCCTTATAAGGGAATTCTAGCAGGGGACTTAAAGCCACAGTTTGAAGTAAAAAAAGACGTTAGACGTAATAACGTACAAGTTTATGGCACTATCACAGTTTGCGGTGGTTTCCTTGAACGTGGTGCAGTAAAAACTTGGGATACAGTAGGAGGGAAATAAATAAATGGCATATACATCAAAAAATGAATTAACCCACGGTCTAGGGTATGGGGTTGTATTCACAAAACCAGCAGGGTCAATCACAGGTATTCCAATCGCAGGACTGCGAGCAGTTGAAACAGAAGTCAACCAAGAAAACACAAACTTCTATGCAGGATTCAACGCTCCTTATCGTACAATCGCAGGTGGTACAAATACACAAATTACAGTTAAGTCTTATGATTTGCCTGACACTTTCGCAAGTTGGGCTTTAGGCTTTTGGCTAACTAATGGGTTCTTGGTTTCAGACCCGTCTGCTTACAGGCCTTATGCTTTCGCTTATGCTGAACGTTACCGAGATGACGACGAAACAGGATATAAAGTTACATTCTATCCAAGTGTCCAAGCTACTACACCAAGTGACACGGCAGAAGCAGACGAAGAAAGTCCAACAGGTAAAGTATACGAACACACGGCAACCGTGACAGCTGGAGATTTCGTAATAAACGGCGTGAAGCGTTTGTTTGTAAAATTCAAAGTATCTGATAAAGACCTAGCAACTGGTACAAGTGGACCGGCACTTGCTTTCAAAAAGTTGTTTAATGAACTTAAACCGCTCACAACTACTGACATTAAAGCGTAATTTTAAGAGTGGAGGGCTTGGAAATAATAGTTCCCGCTCTTTTATTTTAATTTATAAGGAGATACACAGATGAAGAAAGAAGATTTTAAATTTAATTTTAAAGCATTAGAACGTATGGAAGATAATGGCATTTACTTTGGGGATTTGAACGAACGTGACTATCACAGTTTGGCATTATTCTTTTGGGCTTGTGCTCCACAATATACACTTGATGAAATTTTAGGGGCTTTAATTGGTGGACTTTTACCTGTTACAGTTGCCGAACTTATGGAACAATTGGTAGACGAAACAAAAAAAGCAATAGCACTAGCAGAGAAGAAATAAGGGACGACGCAAGAATTACAACACTTGCGATTGTTAGTGCTATGACGGCTTTCAGAGTTCCCTATGAAGTATATAGCCACAGACCTTTAGCGTGGACACTCAAACTAATTTCAGCGTTGACACCTAAAGAGAAGAAGAAAACAACCGCAGAAGAACTAAACAAAGCGGAACATGTGGAGGTAAAATTATGGCAACCACCAAGCAAGTCACAGGACTAGAAAAGTTCACAGAGAAACAACTCAAAAAAGTTTGGTTAGAAATGGCTGACGCTTTTAATTCTAATCAGAACACAGTAAAACGCAGTTATAAAAGTTCATTAGGTGGCGACTTTTCAGGGTATCGTGCTAAATTTGACACCAAAAAAATTACCAAACAAGTTACTCGTTCGTACGGTTCTCTTAAAAGTGGAAACATTGGTATTATTAACGGTTTTCAAGATAAAGAGGAAAGTTGGAGAATGCTGAACGTCTTGCTTCATGACCGCCACTTACACCAAAGATACGGACAAACACTAGTTAAAGCTACTCACGAAATGGACGACAAAACTAAAACTATTAAGCGTAAATTAAGGAGTATAACAAACAATGGCTAAAGAAAAATATGTCATTCAGGCAGAACTGGACACTAAGGGCGTTTTAAGTAGTGCTAGGGAAGCACAAAGAGAAATTAATAATATTGGTCGCCTAGCTAAAGAAACGAACAAGAACGCTCAAATAACAGGTTCTGTGACTATGAAAGACAAAGGTATTAAAGAAACACAAAGAGCTTTAAACCTTGCTAAACAGAACGTAGATAATTTAACAAAGGCACTTGCAAACGCAAAGATGTCAGGTGCTACACAAAAACAAGTACAGGCATTAGAAAGCCAGTTAGTTAAAGCACAAACGCAAGCGACTAGATTAAGCACAGAACTTTCAAAGATTGGTTCAAGTAAGGGGTTCAGTTTATCAGGTGCTTTTGATAGTGTTAAAAGTTACGGTTCAAATATGCTATCTACTTTCTCAAAAATTGGGAATGTTGTTAGTGGTGTTTCGGCAGCGATTGGGCTTGTTACTGGTGGAATTTCAAAGGCTACTGACTTGGTTGGTGGTTTTGCTAATAACTTGATGACTACTTATGACCGTCAAATTCAAGCACAAAAGAGCTTGTCAGCTACTTTGTCGGACGGTGCAGAGGGTTACAAAAAATTTAATTCATACATTGATTCAGGAAGTGAGCTACTAAAATCACAACGCAATGACTTGAACGAGTTAGGGTCTACCATTTCAGGTTATACTAGTCTAACAGGCGACCAAGCATTTAAAATTGTTAATTCAATCAATGCCGTAGGGGACAGCCTAGGGCTATCAATGGACACACAGAAACAATTCTCTTATGGTTTGGCTCAAGCATTAGGTTCAGGAGTTATGCACGCTCAAGACTTCAACCAAATCATGCAGTCAGCTTTGGGTGCACAGTTCCGTGATATGTTGATTCAAGCATATAACGAAATTAACCATACTAGCATTGGTTTGGGAGAGTTCAAGCAAGCAATGGCTGACGGTGCAATTGATACTAACGTAATGAACCGAGCTTTAGAACTGTTTCAACAGAAAGGGAATGAATTACTTGCTTCTGGTCCTAGTACATGGGGACAAATTAGAGAAATGATTTCTAACGGTTTCAATACAAGTGCATTGGACGGTTTCCGTAAAGGGTTAGGCGATACAGGTATTGACATGGGTAACCTAGGAAACAACGCCACAACAATGGCAAGCACTATCGGTAGTCAGTTAGGTCAAATGGCAGGTAAAGCAGTTGGTGCATTGACACAAATCATTGACAAGAACCATGACGGTAAAGTGTCACAAGATGAAATGAAAGACGCAGTTAATGACGCAAAGCAAGCAGTCAACAACTTCTTTAACAAAATCAATTATACTTCTATCGGTAGTTTCTTAGGTAAAGTTAGTTCAGCCGTTAGTTCATTAAGAGATTTGTATAACTGGGCAAATAACGCTTATAGTGCCGTCCAAAGTGCTTTGAACCTTTCACGTAGCGTTGGGGGTAATACTGGTTTACTTGGTAAAGCATTAGGGTTTAGAAGTAACAGTACATGGGGAGATATCTTTAGTGATTTTCATTGGCTAAGAAGTAATATTGACCCTCTTGGAATTAAAGAACCCACCTCACTAGGTCAAAAAATTCTAGGTTCAAGAAATGGACAGTTACCATTAGACTTGCAATTCTTTGCAGGTGGTAGAGAAGCAATCAACAGAGCCGTGAATGCGGTACAACCTTATGCACGAGCAACTAAAGGAACAACGGCAACACCAAGCATTGGAACACAAGACAACTCACAACAAGACATCAAAATCTATGTACAATCTAGTGCAGACGGTCGTAGAATTGCGAACGAAATTTATAACAAACTGGAAAGAAATGGGGTAAAACTAAACAAGCGTTGATTTATACTAAAAGTAAGCTATACAATGACCCTAGGTGGATAAAAAAGGCACGTGAAGAAAAGAACAGGGTAGGACATTGTGAGAAGTGTTGGAGTACGGAACACTTAATTTGTCATCACGTTATCCCACTACAATGGCAAAATGAAATGTTAGAAGTCAATGACTTTTACAAAGAAGTGATAAATGTACCTACCGAAGTTCTTTGCCATAAATGCCACCAAGGAATGGAACGAAGCGGAGATTTAATAGACTATGCTAGAATTTTAGCGGAGGGCTTAATATAAGGAGATGTAAAAAATGAGTTTAATTCAAGACTGGATAGGACAAAGCAAGGATAATGGCGAAATGATTAAGCTACTAAAGAAAAAAGTGGCTAAAATCGAACATGAAATAGACTACAATAAGGCAGAGAAAATCTTTAATTTCATTGAGGAGTTTATGACTTTGCCTAATAACGAACGTTTTAAAATCATACCATATCACAAGGCGGTGCTTACTTTGATGTATTGCACTCCTTACCAAATTGATGAATTTGTTGTCATTGTAGGACGCTCAAACGCTAAATCTATTCTTGATGTCATGATAGCCTTAATTGAACTCTTTTTGTTTCCTAAGCCTAATAGTGTTATAGCTTTAATGGCTACTAAAAAAGACCAAGCTGAAAAAATCTTGATGAAGCATTTTAGAGCTATGGGAAACTGTCAAGGTACTATCATTAATAAGTTTAAAAATCAATTTAAACTAAACAAAGAACAAATACTTGTAAAAGATAATTCAATACTGAAAAGCAAAGGGACAGAAATTTCTATCTATGCTAGTAATGAGGACACGCTAGACGGTGGACGCGAACAACTTGTTATCATAGATGAGTTTGGAGCGTTTAAAAAGAACCCACTTATTACGATTAGACAGGGGCTAAGAAAAAATAAGGGGACGCTTTTTATATCAACCACAAACAACGTTATCCGTGGCGGTGCTTATGATGATGAATTGGAAAGTTGGAAAGAATGGGTAAAAGATGATGATTTCAGCCATTGGGTATTCTATTACGCCTTAGACGATTATGACGAAGTAAAAGACAGTTCTAAATACATTAAAGCAAACCCCGCTTTAGGTTACACTTTAACACTTGAGGACATTCAAAAGGACTTTATAGGGGCAATCGGTAACCCTGTTAAAATGGCTAAGATTATCACTAAACGCTTTAACTTGTCAATGACTGATAGCACTACAATCTTTACAAAACAAATTGTAGATAAGTGTCTGGTACCGCCTTTAGACTTCGAGGGTCGTTTGGTTGCTATTGGTTCAGACTTTTCAGTTCGTGGAGATGTTTGGGGTACTGTAATAGGTTACAGAGAAAACGGACACTATTATTTTAAAGCTATCCCTATCATGCCAGAGAGTGCAGACGACAAATTTAAGCACTTAGGGGAAACAATAACACACGAGGGCATTAATAACATGTCAGATGAAGCATGGGACGCTTTTATGAGTGCTATGAATGGTAGTGTTCCAATTGCGTTGAATTATGACCCTAACTATGCCAAGAATTTCATTGATAAATTTGAACAAACTTATGACATTGAATTTTATAACAAAGTAATGCAGAACAGTTTTAAGCTATCTAATACCCTAGAAGCCACACAGAAGCTCATGGAGGAGGGTAAAATACATTTTGATAGCAAACTACTAGCGGTGCATTTAATGAACGCAGAAACGAAAATAAACGATTTTGGGCTTATGCGTATTATTAAAAAGGGCTATACAGATAAGATTGATTTGGCTGACGCTTTAATTAACTTGATGTGGTGGTTCTTAGAAAGCGAAGAAAGTGAGGACTATTTTATTTAATGGCTATGACAGAAGAAGAAAACAAAAAAATGCTAGAAGCATTAAAGACCCTAGCTTTTGGAGGAAAAGAAACAAAGACAGTTATCCAATACAAAAACAACGCAAACGGACGAAAGACAGAAACAGGGCGAACAGTTACAGAAGTCAACAAACTGCCAGACCGTTCGGCATTGTTGAAATTAATGGAGATTGAGGGAGTTTATATTGACGCAAATGTAAAACTCAAACAACAAAAAGTTGACGAAGTAAGCACAGAAAAAGAACTAGTGGACTTAGTGGAGGGCTTAGCGATTGAATAAGGCATATACTTGGAACGAAAAAACAGGGCTAGACTTTTGCAAAGAGTTGCCACAATGGAACTTGTTGACACGTTCTAACCTTAGATTTTTAAAGGGCGATACATCAGAGGACCCAGATAAGTTTGACCCTAGTCATTACTTTAAACTTAACGCTTTAAGCGAAGTAGATAGAACTAGTCAATTCCCTAGCGATTGGCACAGACCTTATAGTTTAGGTATTAGACTTTATAACCCTAAAAATGCTAGTGGCAAATGGGGGTGGACTTATTTAACAAATTGGAAAAAATTACCAGTAAAACCAAACCTCACACAAGGCAAAAAAATAGGCATGTCAATTCGTTTAACTAACTTTGGTAGAAAACCATTAGACTTTAATTTAAAACTCTTATACGGCAATTCTGTGGCTTCTGTGGGTACTTATAAAGTTGAACCTTGGCAATACGTTTTTGTTAGTGAATTAGTTACGCTACAAAAAACAGAAACAGTTGAAAAGCTAGGTTTGAGCGTTGAGTTGAATAGCACAGGACAAGAAGAGCAAATCGGCTTGTTTTTCCCTAAGATTGAAATGGACAAGGTAACACCATACGTTACAACAGAAGAAGAGTACAACTATTTTAAAAGCCAAGATATGGCAGATTCAAGACCAGTTTATACTGGTTATTCTGAAACAGATAGTAACGACTTTAAAGATTACGTTTGGGGCGGACAGTTAAATGATGAAAGTTATGAACTTTTTGGCGGAGATACAAAACAGAATGCGGTATGGTGCTATTGTCGTCCTCTTAATCAACGTGTATTGATTGGAATTGATTCTGATACGTATACAAACGCAAGCGGTAGAACAGTTAATTTTCACGTTTTAAACGGTTCTAAGAGCGTGTTTGACATGACAGGGAACACTTTATACCCAGAGCAATTTCAAGACGACAGACAAGCGTTTGACGGAGTGGGGAACGATTGGGCAACAATACAAGAACCATTGTATGTGGTAGACCAAAATACGGCAATTGACCCAGTAGCAGGAGAAATGGCGAACGTATGTATAGAGGGTTACCACTATAAACAAGCGAGTCAAGGTTATAGAGTTGATGAAATACCACGTTCAGCAATTTTAAACGTTGGTTACTCTTTAGGTTCTTACTACGTGAATGAAGATTCTGTAAAAGAAGTTGATGTAATGCGTAACAGGGTTGGTATAACACCTCCGCAAGTGTTTGGAGAACCAAGTTATAGCAGTATGAACGACTGGATGACTACATACGGACTACCAAACGGACTAATCATGCGACCTTGGAGGGTTAGAATGGTAGATACAGAAACGAACTTGACTAAAATCAAGGGTATTTCAATCGGTTGGAATGTTTCTCTGTTCCAAAAATACCTAGCAACAGACCACATGAGTGAGGACTGGTTCAGAGGTTATGACAACAAGCGTACTAAGGCAATACCAGACCGTGTTTTATTCATCAATGACAAGCAAAGAAGAGCATGGCTTTATAAGTACAACCCTACCAAATCAGCATGGGAACGTTCGGTAGAATACACCATACCAGCAAGTGACACGGCACTATTAAAGGCTTGGACTATTGTACCAAAGGACGGTGCTATGAATGGGCATATAGTTTTCACAGACAAAACTAACGCTGAAATGCTTCAAAACGTTCGCCCTAACTGGTTAGATTATGACGAGTTCACTCCTAAAGTGCAGTACGACGAAGTTAAGTATAACCCTCAAATGTTCACGAACTTGTACAATACACGTTACCAATGGTGGGGAATTAAAGACGAAAACCCACAAAATCAGTCTTACGGTCCTTGTGTCCCTTATGAAATGGACTTTATGACAGGACTATGCAAATTAGAAAGGATATATGAATAAAATGTTTTCATGGTTAAACTTTGAAGAGTTGCTAATTCATAACCCTATTGAGTTTATTAACCCTAGTAAGGACACGATAAGTGTGGCTATGAATAAAAAACAATACATTGAATTTTTTAGTAATAAATACACTTATAACGGTCTATATTATGACGAAGAAATGGACTTCTGTCTATTTTATTATGCTGACCCCTTACAGAGCTACAAAGAGGGAGATGTGTACGCTCAAGGGTATATAGATGTAGAAATGAAAATATACCGTGTAAAATGGTTGTGTAACGTTTCTATTAGTCGTTTTAAAGCTAACGGTAATTTTAATCTGTTGACTGACAGTAAAGAGTTTAAAAATAAAAATGTCGCAATATCAGCATTAACTACAAGTATATCTTCACGTGATAGCACAATTGTCAAAGAGGGCAACGAAACATATCTACATTTTTCAAAAACAAGTTCTAATAATAGCGACTGGTTTAGGGCGTTTTTAGTTGGAGAAAAAAATACGAACTTTCCTAACGTAGACCTTAAAGGAAACACAAAGTATACTTTTAGCGTATGGCTTAAAGGTACTGGAGAGCATACAATTTATGCTTATCCGGGTTGGACAGAGCCTTGGAACGCAAATAAAACAATTACATTAACAAAAGAATGGAAGTTATATACTTTCACAGTTTTAACACGCTCAAAAAATGAATTGAACACAAAGCACGCAATTCAGTTTTTTATTCGTTCCAATAATGTAGGTACAGAAATTGACCTTAAAAAACCTAAAGTAGAAGAGGGTCCAACTGCCACGCCTTATATGCAAGCTGAAAGCGAAACAACAAGAAAATGGAACGTTTCAAAGACTGAAATGGTAGTAAATAGCAAATCTAAAGCAATTACAACCGTTTTGAATGGTGCTTTAGCTAAATGCACGCAAGACAAAAATGTCACAGGTTGGCAAAATTTACTACCTAATGCAAATTATAAATATAGACAACCGCAGTATTCTTTAGATATCGGTGCAGATAACTTTATTATCAGCGGTTTCGGTTTGAGAGGACTAAAAAATGGATAGTTATTTAAACGGAAGAAAAGTAGATGTATTAAACCCTTTAGACTTAATCGGAGTAGGTCGCCATAAGTTAGAAATACAAGTAGACAAGAAAAACTACTGGAACATGTTCAAAGAGCAGATAATCATTCCAACACCACCAAACAACGGTGTAAATAACTTGTTTAGAGGTGGGGATATTTTACCTAGTGAGATTTATAACGATAACTGGTATAAAACTTGGGTTTTTTATTCGTTTCAGGGTCAAAGTACAATCGAACGTAAAAACGACTTATACCCTCAAATGAATTATTTTAAGTTCGCAAATGCCACAGGTTCTGCTGACATTTCTAGCAGTCAGTTTGAAAAAGAAGTAGAACTAAAACCAAACACTAGATACACTTGGCAATTCAACGCTAGAAAAATCAAAGGCGATATGCTAGGAATTTTTGGTACTTGGAATGATATCTTAGTTGATAATACTAAAGGTGTTACAATTGACGGAGAGACAGGTATAAAACTAGGTACAGACTTAATTTATAATTGGAGTAATAAAGCAAAAACAGACGGTTGGGAATTGCATTATATTTCTTTTACTACTGCTTCAACGCTTCCAAAATCTAAAACATTTCGCTTTAGAATGAATGCTAATAGTGAATGGCATGTAAAGAATATCCAAATCACAGAGGGCGAAGGACCTAAACCATTCCAACTTTCAGAAGCAGACAGATACAAGTACACACAGTACCAAATGGACAAAGGACACAGAGAAATTTATCCTAACTTTGGTTTTTATTATAGCGAAGAATATGACTTTTGTTGTGCTTATAAAGTCAATATCCATTCAGGTTTTGAAACTGTTGATTTTAACCCTGTTGAACAGAGTTATACAATTAGATGTGAGGTTGAAAACTTTGCTCAAATATTAAACCCAGTTAAAGAGTATTATATCAAAGTTCCAAGCAGTTGCACTTTTGATAATAGTATACTAATGAACCCTACAACAGAAAGAGGAGGTAATTACTTACTAGAATGTAAAGCTAAAGGTCTACACTTACAAGTGTTTGAACAACCTGACGGAGATTATAGCAGAAGTCAGAATAGAAAAGTATATTCCAATATGTACGATAATCTAAGTACAAAATCATGGAACGTTTATGGTGGCTTCGTATATACTGGAGAACTACAAACGTACCAATTAGAAAACTAATAAAGGAGAAGAAAGATAATGATTGAAACATTGAGAGCGATTGGCTTAGTTGTATTTATGCAGTTACTTAGTTTGGCACTAGAGTTTATAGACACAGGTACTCTAAAACCTAGTGTTAGAAAACGTATATCAGTAGAGTTAATTGTCCTATCTGTTTATGTATCAGGTATGACAATCTTTAAAGGTATGATTAGTGATGAACTAATAACACTCATTGGAACTGTATACTTAACAGTAGTAGTTAGTCATCTGTATAAGTTCTTAACTAATAAGAAAGAAGAAATAGAGGGAGGAGATAAAGAAGAATAGTATAGTAGTAGTATAATACTAGTGTATATAGTATGATAGTATAGCATAGCAATCGTTACAAAAATAAACTTTGTAGCTTTGTTGTGCTTTTTTGTTTTAAAATTTTGTTAGAGATTTAAGGGGGTGTGATATAAAGGGGGTGGGCTGTCTCTTATACACATCTCCGCGCCCACGAGACCCTAAGACATCTCGTATG
>ENA-OWZV01000133-OWZV01000133.1-human-gut-metagenome-genome-assembly--contig:-NODE-133-length-23645-cov-23.727342_pt1 | contig 23645 bp, 41 predicted proteins | sample MGYA00249264_ERZ652123 | MGnify/ENA primary metagenome ERZ652123 (study PRJEB26925, sample SAMN05827256) | human gut metagenome | biome: ENVO:2100002; feature: ENVO:00000062; material: ENVO:00002003... | reverse complement strand
CTGCGGTAAGGTTGTCGATACCAATATCCTGAACAGAAATCTGATCGTGTAATCCGGTATGGACGCCTAATAACATACACGGGGAGTGTGTTGGTTCGGCAAAAAAGCAGTGAACATGATCGCCAAACGCCAGTTTAAGTCCGAATGCGACGCCACCAGGACCACCACCAACACCACACGGCAGATAGACAAACAGAGGGTTATCAGCATTGACGATGCGACCTTGCTGAGCAAATTGTGCCTTAAGACGCTGGCCAGCGACGGAATATCCAAGGAACAACGTGCGGGAATTCTCGTCATCAATAAAGAAACAGTTCGGGTCAGACTGCGCTGCTTTACGTCCTTCCTCGACAGCAACACCATAATCTTGCTCGTATTCCACGACAGTAACGCCATGACTGCGCAGTTTCGCTTTTTTCCAGGCGCGGGCATCAGCAGACATATGCACCGTTACTTTAAAGCCGATGCGGGCGCTCATAATACCAATTGATAACCCCAGATTTCCGGTTGATCCCACAGCAATACTGTATTGGCTAAAGAACTGTTTAAACTCCGGGGAAAGCAGTTTGCTGTAATCATCCTCAAGTGTCAGCAAACCCGCTTCCAGAGCCAGTTTTTCAGCATGGGCCAGGACTTCATAAATCCCGCCACGTGCTTTTATGGAGCCGGAAATCGGCAAATGGCTGTCTTTTTTTAGTAGCAATTGCCCGGCGATCGGCTGGTGATATTCCTTTTCCAGCCGTTTTTGCATAGCAGGAATAGCAACCAGTTCTGATTCAATAATCCCCCCAGTGGCAGCCGTTTCAGGAAATGCTTTTGCCAGATACGGCGCAAAACGAGATAAGCGCGCATGGGCGTCCTGAACATCCTGTTCGGTCAGGCCAACATAAGGTAAACCTTCAGCCAATGAGGTCGTGCCAGGATTAAACCAGGTGGTTTCTTGGAGAGCAACCAGATCCTTGACCAACGGATACTGGGCGATGAGCGAGTTCATTTTAGCGTTTTCCATAGTACGTCTCTTTGCGCTTAGATGATAAATGACAGCAGGAATGTGCCCGCCAGAGCGATGACTGAAGCGATAAATGTCGCTGTCGTATAGTATTTAAATGTTTCATTGAGCGTAGCGCCGCAATATTGCTTCACCAGCCAGAAAAGCGAGTCCGTAACGATCGTGCAGCCAATCGCACCGGAACCGATAGCAATCGCAATAATTTCCGGGCTGATGTCGGGATACAGCGGCAGCACAATGATCCATATTTATATCTTCTTCTCCAGGTTGGCATGTTTTACCTACTTGCCTACATGGTGACTCGTTGGCGAGAACAGAGGCGAAATTGGGTACAATTGTCCGGGAATTATTGTTACTTTTTATTGTATTGCCGTGTCGGGTGATAGGGCGTCGAGAATATCGTTGGATCTCGCCAGTGACGTCTGTTTCTGCTACAGTGCCCGTTTTACGGCAAACGGCTTGGGTATGGCTTCATTAAAGGATGTCGCACGCCTGGCGGGAGTGTCGATGATGACAGTCTCCCGGGTGATGCATAATGCAGAATCTGTGCGTCCTGCAACGCGTGACCGCGTATTGCAGGCAATCCAGACCCTGAATTATGTTCCTGATCTTTCCGCCCGTAAAATGCGCGCTCAAGGACGTAAGCCGTCGACTCTCGCCGTGCTGGCACAGGACACTGCTACCACTCCTTTCTCTGTTGATATTCTGCTTGCCATTGAGCAAACCGCCAGCGAGTTCGGCTGGAATAGTTTTTTAATCAATATTTTTTCTGAAGATGACGCTGCCCGCGCGGCACGTCAGCTGCTTGCCCACCGTCCGGATGGCATTATCTATACTACAATGGGGCTGCGACATATCACGCTGCCTGAGTCTCTGTATGGTGAAAATATTGTATTGGCGAACTGTGTGGCGGATGACCCAGCGTTACCCAGTTATATCCCTGATGATTACACTGCACAATATGAATCAACACTGCATTTGCTCGCGGCGGGCTATCGTCAACCGTTATGCTTCTGGCTACCGGAAAGTGCGTTGGCAACAGGGTATCGTCGGCAGGGATTTGAGCAGGCCTGGCGTGATGCTGGACGAGATCTGGCTGAGGTGAAACAATTTTACATGGCAACAGGTGATGATCACTACACCGATCTCGAAAGTTTACTCAATGCCCACTTCCAATCTGGCAAACCAGATTTTGATGTTCTGATATGTGGTAACGATCGCGCAGCCTTTGTGGCTTATCAGGTTCTTCTGGCGAAGGGGGTACGTATCCCGCAGGATGTCGCCGTAATGGGCTTTGATAATCTGGTTGGCGTCGGGCATCTGTTTTTACCGCCGCTGACCACAATTCAGCTTCCACATGACATTATCGGGCGGGAAGCTGCATTGCATATTATTGAAGGTCGTGAAGGGGGAAGAGAGACGCGGATCCCTTGCCCGCTGTTGATCCGTTGTTCCACCTGATATTATGTTAACCCAGTTGCCAGAGTGCTCCATGTTGCAGCACAGCCACTCCGTGGGAGGCATAGAGCGACAGTTCCCGTTTTTCTGGCTGCGGATATATTCGGCTACTCATTACCGCCTCCCCGTCGTTAATAAATACTTCCACGGATGATGTATCGATAAATATCCTTAGGGCGAGCATGTCACCCTGCGGGAGGGGAATACTACGGTAGCCGTCTAAATGCTCGTGTGGGTAATACCGCCACAAAACAAGCCGCTCAGATTGGTTATCAATATACAGCCGCATTCCTGTGCCGAGTTGTAATCCGTAATGTTCGGCATCACTGTTCTTCAGCGCCCACTGCAACTGAATCTCAACTGCTTGCGCGTTTTTCTGCAAAACATATTTATTGCTGATTGTGCGGGGAGAGATAGATTGATGCTGCTGGCGTAACGACTCAGCTTCATGTACCGGGCGTTGTAGGAGTTTGCCATTGCTCTCTGATAGCTCGCGCGCCAGCGTCATGCAGCCTGCCCAGCCTTCACGTTTTGAGGGCATTGGCGATTCCCACATATCCATCCAGCCGATAACAATACGCCGACCATCCTTCGCTAAAAAGCTTTGTGGTGCATAAAAGTCATGTCCGTTATCAAGTTCAGTAAAATGCCCGGATTGTGCAAAAAGTCGTCCTGGCGACCACATTCCGGGTATTACGCCACTTTGAAAGCGATTTCGATAACTGTATCCCTCGGCATTCATTCCCTGCGGGGAAAACATCAGATAATGCTGATCGCCAAGGCTGAAAAAGTCCGGACATTCCCACATATAGCTTTCACCCGCATCAGCGTGGGCCAGTACGCGATCGAAAGTCCATTCACGCAATGAACTGCCGCGATAAAGCAGTATCTGCCCCGTGTTACCTGGGTCTTTCGCCCCGACTACCATCCACCATGTGTCGGCTTCACGCCACACTTTAGGATCGCGGAAGTGCATGATTCCTTCTGGTGGAGTGAGGATCACACCCTGTTTCTCGAAATGAATACCATCCCGACTGGTAGCCAGACATTGTACTTCGCGAATTGCATCGTCATTACCTGCACCATCGAGCCAGACGTGTCCGGTGTAGATAAGTGAGAGGACACCATTGTCATCGACAGCACTACCTGAAAAACACCCGTCTTTGTCATTCTCGTCTCCAGGCGCTAGCGCAATAGGCTCATGCTGCCAGTGGATCATATCGTCGCTGGTGGCATGTCCCCAGTGCATTGGCCCCCAGTGTTCACTCATCGGGTGATGTTGATAAAACGCGTGATAACGATCGTTAAACCAGATCAGGCCGTTTGGATCGTTCATCCACCCGGCAGGAGGCGCGAGGTGAAAATGGGGATAGAAAGTGTTACCCCGGTGCTCATGAAGTTTTGCTAGTGCGTTTTGCGCCGCATGCAATCGAGATTGCGTCATTTTAATCATCCTGGTTAAGCAAATTTGGTAAATTGTTAACGTTAACTTTTATAAAAATAAAGTCCCTTAATTTCATAAATGCGATGAATATCACAAATGTTAACGTTAACTATGACATTTTGTGATCGAATATGCATGTTTTAGTAAATCCATGACGATTTTGCGAAAAAGAGGTTTATCACTATGCGTAAGTCAGATGAATTTAAGGGAAAAAAATGCCAGCCAAAGTATGGGTTTTAGGGGATGCGGTCGTAGATCTCTTGCCAGAATCAGACGGGCGGCTACTGCCTTGTCCTGGCGGTGCGCCAGCTAACGTTGCGGTGGGAATCGCCAGATTAGGCGGAACAAGTGGGTTTATAGGTCGGGTGGGGGATGATCCTTTTGGTGCGTTAATGCAAAGAACGCTGCTAACTGAGGGAGTCGATATCACGTATCTGAAGCAAGATGAATGGCACCGGACATCCGCGGTGCTTGTCGATCTGAACGATCAAGGGGAACGTTCATTTACGTTTATGGTCCGCCCCAGTGCCGATCTTTTTTTAGAGACGACAGACTTGCCCTGCTGGCGACATGGCGAATGGTTACATCTCTGTTCAATTGCGTTGTCTGCTGAGCCTTCGCGTACCAGCGCATTTACAGCGATGACGGCGATCCGGCATGCCGGAGGTTTTGTCAGCTTCGATCCCAATATTCGTGAAGATCTATGGCAAGACGAGCATTTGCTCCGCTTGTGTTTGCGGCAGGCGCTACAACTGGCGGATGTCGTCAAGCTCTCGGAAGAAGAATGGCGACTTATCAGTGGAAAAACACAGAACGATCGGGAGATATGCGCGCTGGCAAAAGAATATGAGATCGCCATGCTGTTGGTGACTAAAGGTGCAGAAGGGGTGGTGGTCTGTTATCGAGGACAAGTTCACCATTTTGCTGGAATGTCTGTGAATTGTGTCGATAGCACGGGGGCGGGAGATGCGTTCGTTGCCGGGTTACTCACAGGTCTGTCCTCTACGGGATTATCTACAGATGAAAGAGAAATGCGACAAATTATCGATCTCGCTCAACGTTGCGGAGCGCTTGCAGTAACGGCGAAAGGGGCGATGACAGCGCTGCCATGTCGACAAGAACTGGAATGGTGAGAAGTAAACGGCGAAGTCGCTCTTATCTCTAAATAGGACGTGAATTTTTTAACGACAGGCAGGTAATTATGGCACTGAATATTCCATTCAGAAATGCGTACTATCGTTTTGCATCCAGTTACTCATTTCTCTTTTTTATTTCCTGGTCGCTGTGGTGGTCATTATACGCTATTTGGCTGAAAGGACATCTAGGGTTGACAGGGACGGAATTAGGTACACTTTATTCGGTCAACCAGTTTACCAGCATTCTATTTATGATGTTCTACGGCATCGTTCAGGATAAACTCGGTCTGAAGAAACCGCTCATCTGGTGTATGAGTTTCATCTTGGTCTTGACCGGACCGTTTATGATTTACGTTTATGAACCGTTACTGCAAAGCAATTTTTCTGTAGGTTTAATTCTGGGGGCGCTCTTTTTTGGTCTGGGGTATCTGGCGGGATGCGGTTTGCTTGACAGCTTCACCGAAAAAATGGCGCGAAATTTTCATTTCGAATATGGAACAGCGCGCGCCTGGGGATCTTTTGGCTATGCTATTGGCGCATTCTTTGCTGGCATATTTTTTAGTATCAGTCCCCATATCAACTTCTGGTTGGTCTCTCTATTTGGCGCTGTATTTATGATGATCAACATGCGTTTTAAAGAGCAGGAACACCAGTGCGTAGCGGCGGATGTGGGAGGGGTAAAAAAAGAGGATTTTATCGCAGTTTTCAAGGATCGAAACTTCTGGGTTTTCGTCATATTTATTGTGGGGACGTGGTCTTTCTATAACATTTTTGATCAACAACTCTTTCCTGTCTTTTATGCAGGTTTATTCGAATCCCACGATGTAGGAACGCGCCTGTATGGTTATCTCAACTCATTCCAGGTGGTACTCGAAGCGCTGTGCATGGCGATTATTCCTTTCTTTGTGAATCGGGTAGGGCCAAAAAATGCATTACTTATCGGTGTTGTGATTATGGCGTTGCGTATCCTTTCCTGCGCGCTATTCGTTAACCCCTGGATTATTTCATTAGTGAAGCTGTTACATGCCATTGAGGTTCCACTTTGTGTCATATCCGTCTTCAAATACAGCGTGGCAAATTTTGATAAGCGCCTGTCGTCGACGATCTTTCTGATTGGTTTTCAAATTGCCAGTTCGTTGGGGATTGTGCTGCTTTCAACGCCGACTGGGATACTCTTTGACCACGCAGGCTACCAGACGGTTTTTTTCGCAATTTCGGGTATTGTCTGCCTGATGTTGCTATTTGGCATTTTCTTCCTGAGTAAAAAACGTGAGCAAATAGTGATGGAAACGCCAGTACCTTCAGCAATATAAACGTAAACTTTTTCCGGTTGTTGTCGATAGCTCTATATCCCTCAACCGGAAAATAATAATACCAAAATGCTTAGCCCTGCTAATAATCGCCTAATCCAAACGCCTCATTCATGTTCTGGTACAGTCGCTCAAATGTACTCCGGATACACGGCTCGCTGATTTCCAGGGCATTGTCGTAATTCAGCGACCTGTCCCGTGTATCACGGGCCTGCGAATTCATCAAGGAAAGCATTGTGGAGTGAAGTATCAAGTCACGCCATATTTCGCGATCAGGATTGTGTGTGATGGTTACATCGCCCAGCCCAGGGCTGTTTAGTCATCAGCGTTTTCTGACCGTGTTGAGATTTCAACCTGTTGCAGGAAAAATGAGTAGATAGGGCAAATGTGCTGCCAAACTTATCTTTTACGGGGTGAAGGTAGATATCGTTTGAAGGGTATCTGGTGTCCCCTGCAGACATCTACTTGACGCGGCAGGGGATTGATTGGAATGGTGTTTTTTAGATGTGAAAAATATTTTACCCGCTATTTTACCCATTGGCGCGGCTTAAGAGCTTATTTTTGAATTCACAATGGTCACGATATAACCATCTTGCTCGCCCGTGGATAACTTTGGCTTTTGGCAGGTCGCCGGACTTAATCCGGTCGTAGATGAAGGTTTTACCGAAGCCAGTATCGGCCATGATGAATTTCAAATCAACCAGTGAATCAGGTTGTAGTTCGTGTTGCATGAGTGCTATCTCCGAATAGGGAATCGAACCTGCAAATCAGGCAATAAAAAACCGCCATCAGGCGGCTTGGTGTTCTTTCAGTTCTTCAATTCGAATATTGGTTACATTGTTTTCATATATGAATAAATAAATTAGCTTTTTTCGTTGCCTTCGCGTTCTTTATTAATTTTGACAAACTCGTTTTTACCACGCTCTCCAAATGCGTCTTTAGAGTAGTTGTATCCGCAATCGCAGCACACATAATCATCAGACCATCCACGCATTGTTTTTTCTTTTGCAATATTTCCAGAACCGCATTTTGGACAAGACATATCACTACCTCCAAAGCATGAGTGAGATGACAACGTAACATTGATTGGAGATTAACAATAGATTGCTGATGTAAAAGATATGTATAAGCTTCGCTTTCAAAGTGGAGGCTCTGGTAGCGGCATCCAGTGTGACGGTTTCCACGACGCACCAGGAATTATCCACCCATCATTAGCGTCAGGATGACCCGGGATGTAAGTCGCCCATTTCATTCGCCAGTCACCTTTCCTGTCAAACTCCACGGCAACAAGAACGGCTGTTTTGGTATCCGGCATTCGATCACTACAGCTTATCCAACCATCCGGAGTTACCGGAGAGTTGCCATTTACATCGAAGTTTGGCTCTGCGTCCTGAACCAGGAGGATGTAACCATTCTTGGCAGTATCAAGTTCTAACGCCTCGGTGACGGTGCCGAAATAGCGATTACCTAAATCAGCATCACAAGTACTTACATCAATGGAAACTTCCATGCCTTCGATTAATTCTGGCAAGTTGTAAGCTTGGCTTACAGGTTCGGCTTCCAGTTCTGCTATGCGCTTTTTTGCTGTTTCCAGCTCGCCCAGCAGCGCCAAGACGGTAGCCGGATTGGCTGCGGCGATGAATTCAGCATTGGCCTGCTGTTCCATTTGGAAATCTTCATCGAAACCGCTTTCTGGATGCGCTCCTTCAATTCTGCAAATTGGAATATATCCAGCAGCCTCGCGATGAATTAGTGCATCATCACCATCAAATCGGCCCTCTCCATATTCGAGCGACCACACACCACACGTTGCTTTCTCTGCCTTTTCACGCAGTACCTGATAGTCAATCTTGCTCACTGGCTGCCTCCTTTGCGAAGCTGGGCGGCTAACTCGTCACATATGTGCGTCAAAGAGCAAAGTTTGATTGATGGGTGTTCTCGCATCATCTCTACCCCCTGTGCCCGCACTTCAGACAGGAAAGCATCAGTGGCTGGCATATTTCCTGTTGCCTTCATGGCCTCCAAAATAACCAGAACGCCATCTCTCCCAATCTCCTCACAGATAACCTCGGTGCTGTCGCCAACAACATCGCAAAATGCCTGAACTGCTTTACGAGCCAGCTCACTCTCCGCCGACAGCGCCGCGAGATTAGTCTCAAGCTCTGCAATTCGGCACATTGCATCAATATTTGTGTCCTCCAGCCGCTTAATTTCATCCAGTAGCGCCAGCACAACCTGCGGTGTGACCTTCATACGAAACGCAAGCAATTTTTGCGGCGTTGCCACGACTTTTATTGCTTCTGCCGCCTCACGCAGCGCCAGTGTGTCGATGTTGCTCATTGTGCCTCCTCGATTTCGTCCCATTCCACCCAGGCATTCTCTCCATCAGCATCGATTTCACCTTTGTGACCGCATTTGGAACAGACGGCCTCATCACCCGCCCACAAAGAATCTTTGGTTACCGACCATCCTGTTACCTTGGCTTTGCCGTGCTGGCACTTAGGGCAATCATCAAGCCATTCGACTTCGACCGTTAACGGACCAAATCCATGTTCAGTTCGGATGCTCATAACTGAACTCCTTTGCGAAGCTGGGCGGCTAACTCGTCACATATGTGCGTCAAAGAGCAAAGTTTGATTGATGGGTGTTCGCGCATCATCTCAACCCCCTGCGCCCGTACTTCAGCCAGGAAAGCGTCGGTGGCCGGGGTTTTGCAGGACATTTGAATTGCCTTCTCAGTGTATAAAACACCCGTTCGATTGGCGGTATACATGATGGTGTTTACAGCATCTTGATGTGCTGATTTCACAGCCTCAACTTCAGCAGCCAGCGCCGCGCACTTGGCCTCCGCTTCAGCAAATTTACGCACCAGATACTCAGCATTTGTTTCGTTAACCTTTAAATCTCGTGGGATGCATTTACCTTTCAGAAAACCATCCATCTCAATTAGTGTCATTTGTTTCATTTCTTTCCACTCCACCACATCGCATTCAGATATTTGTTTTGATTCACTGACGGAAAAGAATTTCTCTTAAGCAATTCCTCTCTCGATGGCATTGGCTTTACGCGCTGGCGAATAATCATTTCTGCCGGAAGAATGCCGGGATTGTATGCAAGTCCTCTCATGATTTACTCTCCACGAACTGGTCAATAGCCATGCTAAGTGATACACCTAAAGTCTCGATATGCTGCTGAATATCCTGTAGCGTCTGCGCCTGAGATAACAGGATTTCACGGTTGCATAACTCTTTTACCAGATGCTCAAACTTGCTGTAATAACCGATACGACTTAATGTTTCTTTCCCTGCATTATCACCTTCTTTGATAACTCCTATTTCACTAAGAATCAGATCGTGTTTTGTTCCGGTAATAACGTATTTGCCTAGGTCGATGTTTAGCTTCATTGTTAATTACTCCATGTTAATTTATTCGTATGCCTTCTCTTTCTTCATCGAGTTTTTTTAGCTTGTATCGCATAGCTCTTACTGAATAAATTGAGCGGCAGGTTGCAATTGCTATTTCTTCTGCGGAGAACTTACCGAAAAGTGATACTTCGGCTCTTGTCCAGCGTCTTCCACGAAGTCGGCTAACAATGTCAGCGCCAATCCTTGTTGCTTTCGCCATTACTGCTTTTTCAGTCCTTTCCAGTTTTTCAGCGATAACTTCAACTGGCATTGTCGCCGCTACTTCGCGCAAGAAATCGACTTCCCATTTCTCCCATGGAGTCTTTTTCATAGGCGATACCGTTATTTGATAAGAAGTGAAGGTTTCCCAACTTTGAGTTGAGCGCCGGGGATATTTATTCCTGCTTTTAGTTGGTGTTTGATTGCCAGTTTGTCGGCTTTAATTGTCGTTTCAAACTCAACGTATTCAGGAGGAAGGGCGCTTGAGTCGATGATTTCTACAGTTTCTGACGGTTTGCGGATTGTTACCTGGTGAATACCTGCTCGAATATTTTTCTTGCCAACCATTTCAAGCGATGACGCTATATATGATTTGATGCTGTCAATCTTATTTTGAATTACTGCGGCTCGCTCATTCAGTGACTTTGCCTCTTCCTTGAGGCGTTCGGCATAACCAGATTCATTTTTAATAATGGAAAGAAGTTGCTCTATTTTATCGGTAAATTCTCCTTCCATGCCTTCTATTGTGTCAGCAATCATCTCTGGTTCTAAATCTGAATCCATCAATTTTGCGTATTCATTGGCAATTTCATATAGTTTGCTCACTGGCAACCTCCAGTTTCGCTTTGCATTCTGCGTAAATGGCTTGTACGTTCTGCTGCAATTTCATTCCAGATGTCAGGCGATATGCTTCTGCAAAATATCGCTTCAAATCGTCCATGTTTTCTGCCTGAGCCATTTCATCGCAAAGAAGTTGTGCTTTATCCATTATTTCCTGCTGGCGTTTCCGTTCATCTTCGCGGATATCTTCCTCTGATTTGTGCGGCATAACTGGTTCAGTCCACACACCTTCTTCTTCGTTTAGTACGTGAATAGCACTATCAAGACGTGATGCCTTAGGCCAATACTTGCTTGCACGCTTTACGACCGTCTTTCGCGCCATCTCATTCCAGTGATTTACCCATGGTCCTTTATCGCTGAATGCCGCCTTGCTTGTTTTCCTTACAGCCTCAATTTCAGCCAGACTCATCTCTTCCGTTAGATAATCACCTGCCGGCGTCTTAACTGTGCAGTAAACGCCAACGATATCACCACGATCACCGAAGGCGTTGTATTTATGGGTTGGTGCTTTATCAAGCCCGTTTGACTCATAGGTATCGTTAGCATGAACAAGTTTTGCCTGACCCCATGAGATAACACCAGACTCCATTGCAATATGGAGCAATCCCATATAACTGATATCAAGGCAAACCATGCCGTCGCGCGGAACCAGATAAGCCAGTTTGCTGGCCGGGTTTAAGGTGATGCCGATCGCCGCAACATTGATGATGGCGTTCTGTGCACTGGTTGGATTTGCCAGTGCTGTTTTAGCCAGGCAATCATTTTTCTGGAAATACTGAATTGCAAACTGGCTTTCCTTAGCCCATGTCACCGTCTGTTCAGTCAATGCTCCGCAGAATAACTGCTCCTGCTGTTTAACGAATTCAACGATATTGCTCATGCTGCTTCTCCATAAATGTGTCTGCGTTTGAATATTGCGAAGGCATATTCAGCCTTAACTCTTTCGGTTATTGCATCCCAGAACCATTCAGCGGCTTTTTCCTGATAGTTACAGTCATCATCTTCCAGCCAGTCGATAGCGTCCTTAGTGTGTTCATCTGGTTTATATGAGCGAAGCATTTCGCTTATTGGGTCGCAACGTTTGCAGAGACGATCAACTTCACTGTTGATTCGTTCGTAATCATCATCGGTAAAACTTGCGATTATTTGCGATATTTCACGCTTATCATTCAGAGTCAGAATCATCATCTTTCTCCTGTTCTTTGTGCTGATTGAGCATTTTGTTCATCTGACGAATGAATTCTTCGTCTGACCATGTATCCGCAACGCTCATTGCTTAACGACCTTAATCAGTTGAGTTACCTCAATGATGTCCTCGCATAAATCAGAGTACTGAAATGGGCCGCAGTTGTGAGAGTTAGTGCGTCTGGCGAAAGCCATTCTTCTAAGCTCTTTCAGGGCTTCTTCCAGTTCCTCGTAAGTTGGTTTTTTCATGGATGTACCTTTTGATTCAGAAACTCAACAAGACGATCCAGCAAGCTCTTAACGCGAGGTTGTTTAAAGTCTGCTCCGGTTAAAATATTTTTTCGTGAATGCTGCACCGATAAAATTGGGTTGAAAGGGCGAACCGATGCCGCCCCTGCAATAGCGAACTGTTGCATAGGATGCTCCTTCTGTTTGATTGCATAACGAAAACGCCTCAAGTGAAGCGTTATTGGTGTGCGGTAAAGCCGCGCTTGGCGGCTTATTTGAAGACTTCTATGAAATCAAGAACTGATGATATTTCGTGGTTGAATGATTTTCTTTTATATCTTTCTATCGCAGAGTCTACCTGGTGTTTATAGTCATCGTCGTTTGAGTATTTAACGAAGCATTCTATTGTCTCAGGAGTTACAGCTATAAGGCTCCACCAACCTTCATCAGATTGATATTCAAATCCCATGCTTTCAAGCCATCCAGCATATTTCCCTCCTGCATCTTGCCAGTGTGTTTTTTCTGCAAGGAAGCTGTTAACCGTCATATGTGCATCAAGGCATTTATCCAACTGTTTACCATTAAGTAGCCATGCGCTGACAGTTGCACATCCCAAATCAACTGATTGAGTAGAGATATTGAATTGGTCGTAATTATCTGGATTAACCAGAATATCTGCAATTTCCATAATTCCTCCGTCAAAAAAATCGCCCTCACATTAGAGGGCAAAGAAGATTTCCAATAATCAGAACAAGTCGGCTCCTGTTTAGTTACGAGCGACATTGCTCCGTGTATTCACTCGTTGGAATGAATACACAGTGCAGTGTTTATTAGTATGCCTGTCTTTTAACCACATCAGGCTCGGTGGTTCTCGTGTACCCCTACAGCGAGAAAAATAGTAAAATCCTCTTACCCCTACAGTAAGAGAGTGATTTATATGTCTGATGAAAAAGGAATAATAAGTAGGATTACAGATGCAGTTTCTGGTGCCGGAGGTGCTCTGATGAGTGCTGTTGGCGCAGTAAAGGAAATCCAGAAAATGCAAATAGACTACTCAGTAAAAGAAAAAACATACGAACTTGTCGATAAGCTCATGGATGCCCAACAGCAGCAAATGTCACTTAATGAGCTTTTGATGATTTCTAAGGACAAGATCATTGAGCTTGAAGAAAAGATAAATCGAGCCTCTAAGTGGGAAGAGGAAAAGAAAAACTATGAGATGTATACACCTACTGTTGCTACGGTGGTTTATCGTCTCAAAAAATCGGCAAATACCGGTCAGCCAATGCACTATCTTTGCGCTCAATGCTATGAATCTTCTGTGAAATCCATACTTCAATACGAAGGATTTGCACCACCTTCTAACCATAGGATGAGATGCCATAGGTGTAACGCCTCCTATCTGTTCCCTAAATCTGCATTTTCTAAATAAGTGATATAGATTTACCTTTAATTTTCTGGCGTCCTCTGCATGTTATGCCGCGTTCGCCAGGCTTGCTGTACCATGTGCGCTGATTCTTGCGCTCAATACGTTGCAGGTTGCTTTCAATCTGTTTGTGGTATTCAGCCAGCACTGTAAGGTCTATCGGATTTAGTGCGCTTTCTACTCGTGATTTCGGTTTGCGATTCAGCGAGAGAATAGGGCGGTTAACTGGTTTTGCGCTTACCCCAACCAACAGGGGATTTGCTGCTTTCCATTGAGCCTGTTTCTCTGCGCGACGTTCGCGGCGGCGTGTTTGTGCATCCATCTGGATTCTCCTGTCAGTTAGCTTTGGTTGTGTGTGGGAGTCGTAGTCCTGAACGAAAACACCCCGCAATGGCACATTGGCAGCTAATCCGGATTCGCACTTCCGGCCAATGCTTCGTTTCGTATCACACACACCAAAGCCTTCTGCTTTGAATGCTGCCCTTCTTCAGGGCTTAATTTTTAAGAGCATCACCTTCATGGTGGTTAGTGCGTCCTGCTGATGGCTTAAAATATACCTACAGGTAAAACTGTTGTCTATACCTGCAGGTAAATAAAATTGGTGTGAGAGTTTACCTGTTTGAATTTTCAGGTAATTAATTTTTTGGATTGATATAAAAAAGCCCGCTTTGCGGGCTGAAAGGAGATGTCAGAAGCTATTTGGATTGCTTGGCCATTGCGGCAATTTTGATTCTACCGGGGTGTGTTTGGGTTTGAGTCCGTTTAAGTAGTCAAGACGCTCAATGGCGCATTTATACATAGCAATCTGATCTGATGACATGTCGTCATATGACATGCCTTTGAACTTCTTAATTATCGTTTCTGCCTCATGTATAAGATGCTTCTTCTTCATGAGTTCAGCTGTATGCTTAGAGCTTACAGGAGATAACTTTGCCCATATGAAGCAGATGATTACAACAGCGACCACTATACCTGGTATAAACATTTGCTGCTTTATCCTCAAAATTTTGGCAGATCGTCCTGGTCTACGTACCTAGTGTGTTTCACAATAGCTGAAACAAAATGCATTTTATCAACTTCTTCAACAGGAAGAGTGATTGGACGGTGATCGCTGTTTATACTACTAAACTGATAGTCTCCGTCTCTTGTTTTGTTCATGATCTTTATCATGTTATGACCATCTTTGGTCCTTACAAAGACTTCATCACCTGGATGTACTGGCGTATTTGGTTCAATAACAACATATTCTCCTGACTGAATCCTTGGCCACATGCTGTCACCCTTAACCTTCAGACCGTAAGCATCTTTATCGCCACTGTAGATGCTTAACCAACCGGATCTGAATTCAATCATATCCACTGAGCCATCAACTCCCAAAACGGCTTCACCAATTACCGGAACAAAACCCGCACGAACGTTACCCGCAAACTCAAGATGGTCTGCAGATCCAACTTTGCTATCTGCAAGCATGTCCATCCATCCGCGTGGGAGATTAAAAGATTTTTCAATTAGTTCCATCATATCGTCAGCAATGCGTTTTTTTCCGCTTTTTCCTTCCGGATACAGCATTCTGGAAACGTATGATGGTTCCCTTTCTATTCGACGAGCCAACTCTGAGGCCTTTCCATTACAGAATCGGTCTCTTATCTCTATCAGCCTTAGTCGTCTTTGTTCGTATTTATCCATGATTTAATTCTATCTTTGATTACCTATCGGTAAATAACCTGTGGGTATTGATTTGTTTTTTACCTGCAGGTAAACTCACCTTATTCAACAACGGGAAGGAGATAGCAAATGGAAGAACTCCGCTTGTATCTGAACTCCCTTTCACTGGAAGAGCAGAGAGAATTTGCCACCAAGTGCGGAACTTCTATCGGCTATTTGAGGAAAGCACTTAGCCGTAATCATGAATTGGGCGCAGCACTTTGTGTTCTGATTGAGAAGTTCAGCAATGGTGAAGTGACTCGCAAAGACCTTCATCCGGTTGATTGGGAAAGCATCTGGCCTGAATTAATGGCTGCTTAAGTTATCAACGCTCTTACACATTCCAGCCCTGAAAAAGGGCATCAAATTAAACCACACCTATGGTGTATGCATTTATTTGCATGCATTCAATCAATTGTTATCTAAGGAAATACTTACATATGGTTCGTGCAAACAAACGCAACGAGGCTCTACGAATCGAGAGTGCGTTGCTTAACAAAATCGCAATGCTTGGAACTGAGAAGACAGCGGAAGCTGTGGGAGTTGATAAGTCGCAGATCAGCAGGTGGAAGAGGGACTGGATTCCAAAGTTCTCAATGCTGCTTGCTGTTCTTGAATGGGGTGTCGTTGACGACGATATGGCTCGATTGGCACGACAAGTTGCTTCGATTCTCACCAATAAAAAACGCCCGGCGGCAACCGAGCGTTCTGAACAAATCCAGATGGAATTCTGAGGTCATTACTGGATCAATCCACAGGAGTCATTATGACAAAACAACTCAGTCCTTACCAGGACAAAATTCACAAACACATACTACGTGATCGCTTCCTGTCCAGCTTCAAGCAGCCTGGTCGATTCCGGGCTGAGTTGGAAAAGGTGAAGCTGATGCAGAAGGAGAAAGGTCATGAGTAACATATCTAATCTAGCCGAAGCCAGAGAGGCCAGAAGGCTACAACAACCGCATCAAAGCAGCGGTAAGGGGTATGCCTTGCTGCACCGTAAAATTATGGATGTGCCGTTTTACAAGGACGCAGAAGCAGCGCATCTGTGGGTTCACTTAATCCTCAAAGCAAAGCATACGCCTGAGTATGTAATGACTGACGCAGGAGAAATTCTGGTAGGCAGAGGGAAGCTACTTGGCGGTAGAAACTCTCTGGCGTTTGAAACAGGACTCAAACCAGATCGCGTTCAGTACCTGCTTAGAAAGTTCAAAAAACTCGGCATGATTGACTGGGTTTCACACGGTAAATTCTCAGTTTTCTCGGTAGAGAAATATGACGATTATCAGTCAAATTTTGTACCAGCAGATTACCAGCAAATTACCACCTCAAAGCCAGCAATACCAATGCCTGCAAGCAATACTGTACCAGCAGATTACCAGCAAATTACCACAGATAAAGAATATAATAATATTATCTCTAATACTGACGTATTAGAGAGTGCCACAGCAGACAAAAAGTCTGACAAGAAAAAACCTCCCGTTAGCTGTCAGGATGTTGTCGATGCTTACCACGAAATCCTTCCTGAAGCGCCAAGAATCCGCGCACTGAATGACAAGCGTAAAAACCAGATCCGAACGTTCTGGCGCAAAGCCGGAGTGATAACCCGCCAGCTTGACGGGCATGGGTTCACGATGCAGGACTGGAGAAATTATTTGAGCTACGTTGGCGAAAATTGCCGATGGATGTTCGAAGAGCGCCCAAACCATCAACGCGGAACCGTCTGGCACAAAAAGGGATTTGATTTCCTGCTTAACGACAATACCTACCTGAAAGTTCGTGAGGGTGAACACGATGACCGATAATTTTTATGCGCCGCCCCATAGCATCGAGGCAGAGCAGGCGGTGATTGGTGGATTGCTTCTGGATGATGACAGCAGTGAGCGCGTCCGGAAAGTTCTGGCGATGCTGAAGCCTGATTCATTTTACAGCCGACCACACAAAATCCTTTTCGAAGAAATAACCAGAATGCACCGGGAACAAAAGCCAGTAGATGGCCTGACGCTTTTCGATGAACTGGAGCGTAAATCGTTAACGGCGTCTGTTGGCGGTTTTGCTTATATCGCTGAGATCGCAAAGAACACGCCAAGCGCAGCAAACATCGTTGCCTATGCAATGCAGGTTCGTGAAACCGCAATGGAACGCTACGCCATCAACCGCATGACTGAAGCGACGGAATTGCTCTATTCCCGCAACGGAATGACTGCAACGCAGAAGTACGAAGCTATTCAGGCGATTTTCACGCAACTGACAGACCATGCAAAAACCGGATCGCGTCGCGGCCTTCGCTCATTTGGTGAGGTCATGGAAGACTGGGTTAGCGACCTTGAGAAGCGATTTGACCCGTCAGGCGAACAACGAGGAATGAGCACGGGGATCCCATCGCTGGACAGGATGCTGTCACCGAAAGGTCTGGTGAAAGGCTCTCTGTTTGTCATTGGCGCTCGCCCTAAGATGGGGAAAACGACGCTATACAGCCAGATGGCAATCAACTGTGCAGTGCATGAGAAAAAGCCTGCTCTGATGTTCAGCCTTGAAATGCCAGGTGACCAGATACTGGAAAAACTGGTAGGGCAGAAGTCTGGTGTTAACCCGAATATTTTTTACCTTCCGGCGACAAATGACGCTGATGACGGCTATCAGGGTGATTACGATGGTGACTTCAACAGGGCGATCGAAACAGCCAATCGCTTGAGTGAAATCGACATGCTTTACATCGACGACACGCCGGGATTATCTCTGGCTCAAATCGTCAGCGAAAGCCGTCGAATCAAGCGAGAAAAAGGATGTGTTGGCATGATTCTGGTCGATTACCTGACACTAATGACTGCTGAGAAGGCCGATCGCAACGACCTTGCTTACGGCATGATCACCAAAGGACTGAAGAACCTTGCCAAAGAGCTTGATTGCGTTGTTGTGCTTCTGACACAGCTTAACCGCGCACTGGAAAGCCGAACCAATAAACGCCCATTACCAAGTGACTCACGAGATACAGGGCAGATTGAACAGGATTGCGATTATTGGGTGGGGATCCATCGTGAAGGTGCTTTTGATGACAGTGTTCCTCCTGGTGAAACCGAACTAATCCTTCGTCTCAATCGTCATGGCAATACCGGCACGGTGTATTGCATTCAGGCAAATGGCGCTATTTATGACACAGACCAACAGTCTGCTGAAATGCGCCGCCGTGAACGCGAGGAACCGCAGTCCAAGAAGAAAGGAGGATTCTGATGAATAAAAAACAATTAGCCATTCTCGAAAAGGCATGGGATGCACAAATATCATGCGCTTTGAAAGAACAGGCACTACCAATAATCCAGACCAAATCGAAAATAGCCAGGCAGTTATGCGATGAAGGATTCCTGAACGAAGTTGAGATTACGCACCAGATGGTAACGTTCAAAGGGTATGAGATAAATCATCATGGTATAGCAGCGTATTGTTCCCATCTTCCTGATGATGTTGACATTGATGAAATGGAAAGGGAGATGAAGCAATGACCATCTACATCACTGAGCTTGTAACAGGCCTGCTGGTAATCGCAGGCCTTTTTATTTGGGTGAGAGGGAAGTCATGAAAAAAATAACCTTTGAAATTCGATCTCCAGCACATCAGCAAAACGCTATTCACGCAGTACAGCAAATCCTTCCAGACCCAACCAAACCAATCAATCAAATAACTCAGCAGAGACTTAAAGAAGTCCTTCTCTACGATGAGTTAACAGGGAAATTCACATGGAAAGTAAAGAAATGCCAGAGAATGAATGCTGGGGATATCGCAGGGCATAAGAGTAGCGAAGGCTACTGGGTAATAAAAGTCGATGGAAAACTTTATAAGGCACACAGGCTGGCGTGGCTCTATATGAATGGCAGTCTACCAAAAAGTGATATCGACCACATAAATCTCGTTAGGGATGACAATCGTATAGCAAATCTTAGATTGGCAACTCGATCTCAAAACATCCAAAACGTAAACAAAAAGGCAAATAACAAATCAGGATATAAAGGCGTTTCATGGGATAAGAAATCAAGAAAATGGAGGGCGCAAATCGTAATCAACAAGAGGAAAGTTAATCTTGGGTTTTACGATGACCCAAAGGAAGCTCATAAAGTATATGCAAATAAAGCGGATGAATGTTTCGGCGAATTTGCGAGGTATTAAAATGAAATGTGTCAAATATCACCTTACTAATGAATCTATAAGATATAACGCCATTCAGTATCTTAGGACATGCGATTTAGACATCATTGTCGAGTTTAAGCAGCGCAACCGCAGCTTAGACCAAAACAGGAAGCTATGGGCCTGCTTAGGTGACGTCTCTCGTCAGGTTGAATGGCATGGTCGCTGGCTGGATGCAGAAAGCTGGAAGTGTGTGTTTACCGCAGCATTAAAGCAGCAGGACGTGGTGCCTAACCTTTCCGGGAATGGCTTCGTGGTAATAGGCCAGTCAACCAGCAGGATGCGTGTAAGCGAGTTTGCGGAGCTATTAGAGCTTATACAGGCATTCGGTACAGAGCGCGGCGTTAAGTGGTCAGACGAAGCCCGGTTAGCACTGGAATGGAAAGCGAGGTTTGGAGACGCCGCATGAAACACTGCTACCGCTGCGGAGAAAGCAAAGACGATTATCGATTCCGGCCAAATCAACCTTATTGGCACCAATGGTGTATCAGATGTGAGCGGTCGCCAGTAGGTAATTTCCCGCTGCCAGAGACGAAGGAGGACGTATGGCACGACAGCGACGAAGTATCACCGACATAATCTGCGAAAACTGCAAATACCTTCCAACGAAACGCTCCAGAAATAAACGCAAGCCAATCCCAAAAGAATCTGACGTAAAAACCTTCAATTACACGGCTCACCTGTGGGATATCCGGTGGCTTAGAGAACGTGCGAGGAAATGACAATGGATTATTCACAGTTAAGTGATTTTGAAATTAACGTGGCGGTATTCGAAGCCATTCATAACGGATCACCGGATTACAAAGAAGGTGAGAATGGCGATATGGTGTTTGTCTCATTTGAGGGAGACATTGTAAACGGAGACGCAGTTGAAGTAGAAGTTGAGCGCGGATCCTTTAACCCATGCGCAAACCCAGCAGACGCATGGCCGATTATTGAAAAATACAGGATTAGCATTATCAATCTCGATGAAGACGAGTGGGGTGCACGCGGTGTGGCCTACTGTAAATCTAAGCGAGCTATACATGAAAATCCCCTCCGCGCCGCCATGATTGTCTTTCTCATGATGCAGAGAATCCAATAATGCTTAGCCCATCCCAATCCCTTCAATACCAGAAAGAAAGCGTCGAGCGAGCTTTAACGTGCGCTAACTGCGGTCAGAAGCTGCATGTGCTGGAAGTTCACGTGTGTGAGCACTGCTGCGCAGAACTGATGAGCGATCCGAATAGCTCAATGTACGAGGAAGAAGACGATGAGTGATTACATGAAATGGTATCTCTGCCACCGCTGGTTAATTAAGTTTGCTGTAAAAGACTGGATGACAGCGGATGCCAACAAGCTTAAGCAACGAAAGGACTATTACTACGCCAGAATGAAGGAAAACTACTGCTCAATTCGCACTCGCATATTTATTAAAAAAGACCTTCAGTCAATTCTTCAATTGCGAGGGAAGGTAAATGGCTAACCTACGCAAAGAAGCACGCGGCAGAGAATGCCAGGTACGTATTTACGGCGTATGCAATGGTAATCCTGAAACTACAGTTCTGGCACATTACCGGATGGCTGGAATTTGCGGAACGGGAATGAAGCCTGACGACCTGATCGGCGCATGGGCTTGTAGCGCGTGTCACGATGAAATCGACCGACGCACCCATAACCTCGACAACAAAGACGCCAGACTTTACCACCTCGAAGGCGTGATCAGGACGCAGGCGATACTGCTGAAGGAGGGGAAGATTAAGTCATGAACGAATATCAGTTTGTGCTTCCATACCCGCCGTCGGTGAATACCTACTGGCGAAGACGGGGAAGCCAATACTACATCAGCGATAAAGGCCAGAAATACCGAAAAGACGTTCAGCAAATCATCCACCAACTCAAGTTAGATATTTTCACCAAATCACGGCTCCGCATCAAAGTCATCGCAGACGTTCCAGACTCCCGCCGCCGCGACCTCGATAACATCCTGAAAGGTTTACTCGACTCTCTTATCCACGCCGGATTTGCGGAAGACGACGAGCAATTCGATGACATTCGCGTAATTCGTGGTGTGAAAGTACCAGGCGGACGGCTTGGAATAAAAATCACCGAACTGGAGAACGTATGAACGCCACAATTCAAACGATACCAGAGCTTCTTATCCAGACACGAGGCAATCAGACCGAAGTGGCAAGGATGCTTTCCTGCGCAAGAGGAACAGTGCTCAAGTACAACCGAGACAGCAAAGGCGAGCGTCATGTAATAGTTAACGGCGTCCTGATGGTCACGCCAGGAAAAAAGGGAAGACGATGAGCATAAGAGAGCTAAACCTCACCAAAGAACAGCACGATTGGCTGAATGGCTGGCTTGAGCTGTGGGGCGCATGGGTTTATTCAGGTCGTCTGGAAAAGCGCATGAGCAGCGTAATAGCGAAGTTCATGGAGAGCGTAGAGCCGGGAAGAGTTATGACAAGGCCAATGTGTAATGATGATGATGGAATGTTGATTTCTCAGGTCGTCGATTCCGTCATGTACATTGACAAGAAAGCCTTTGGCATCCTCCTCAGCTACTACGCTCATGGTTCATCTAAGCGAGCAATTGCATCCTACTATCACGCGACTGCAAAGCCACGCAAGATGTGTGGACGTGGTGGCGAGGGATGGAGAAAACCTTCACTGGCAACCTGTAGAAACGAAATTGACGACATCCTGAAAGCGTCGTTATTTGTTTTGTACCAACCAATGCAAAATGCTTTCAAAATGCGTAAACGTGTTGAGAAAGTTAAGCATGTTGCTGTTAAAAGCCTTGACATGCAATTAGCCATTTAGCCATAATATTCACATATGCTGCTGCTTTTGCATTCAGCAACCATCACAAGCCCACCTCCTGTGGGCTTTTTTGCATTCGCGTGCAATCAAAACAAGAGTCTTAGTGATATGGGCCTGAGATATGGTGGTGGAAACATCGCTCCGCTCTTGGCTGTCATATCTACGCGAACAGGCTCTATCCCTAAGGTAAAGCGATGAAAGAAATAAAATTAACGCCAGAAATGGTGCTTTCTGTTGTTGATTACAATCCATCATCAGGCGACTTTCACTGGAGATGGAGGCGGGGAAGAGAGAGGACCACTTTGACATGGAACTCTCGTTTTGCTTTCAAGAAATGCTCATCAATAAATTCTGATGGGTATTTAATGATTATGATTAATGGTAAAGCATACCCTGCTCACAGACTGGCATGGTTGATTGTTTATGGCACCATGCCCGATGGTTTTATTGATCACATCAACAGGGTAAGAACAGATAACCGGATATCAAATCTTCGTCTTGTCACTCATTCCGAAAATATGCAGAACAGGAAAATTCAGAAGAATAATAAATCTGGATACCGTGGCGTGTCTTGGGATGCTAAGTACGGGAAATGGAGAGCAAGAATTAATGCGTCTGGAAAGTGTATTAACCTTGGATACCATGATACTGCCGAACTTGCCGCTGCGGCTTTTGAGGCCGCCAGAATGAAATATCATACCGTTTAAAGATGTAAGCTGCCGTTAGTGACTCTTAAGTTGCAACGGTGGCTTTTTTATTTGCACAACAGGTAAGAGCATTGAACCCGCAGACCTCGCGGAATTGGTGAAAGGTGCCGCGCAGTGCTCTTATCGTTGTGGTGAATGCACAGGCTGATGTGTAAGGGCAAGAATCTTTCGCTGGATTCGGTGTGGCCACGTAGCCCGCTGTAGGCAGTTGCAGCAAACCGGAGATCAGCACCGGTCGCCACAATCCAAACTGAGCCGTAGCCACTGGCTATCATGAATTCATCGGTGATAGTTACGCTGCGGCCTTCTACACATGACCTTCGTGAAAGCGGGTAGCAAGAGGTTGCGCTAACAACCTCCTGCCGTTTTGCCCGTGCATATCGGTCACGAACAAATCTGATTACTAAACACAGTAGCCTGGATTTGTTCTATCAGTAATCGACCTTATTCCTAATTAAATAGAGCAAATCCCCTCAATGAAGGGGTAGAGCATGTACCGTATGGACAAAATCAGAGAATGGTTCAGTTACAGCTTCGGAGGACTGACTGCGATGGGTGGCATTCTCTCCCTGAATGACTGGGCTGTCATCATTGGTATTCTTTGTACTGTCGGCACATTTGGCATCAACTGGTACTACAAGCGCAAAGAGCGCGAGGACAGATTGAATGGCAATGTCACCGGCACTACGAAATAGCGTAATAGCGGCGATAAGTGGCGGGGCTATTGCTATAGCATCTGTGTTAATCACTGGACCAAGTGGTAACGATGGTCTGGAAGGTGTCAGCTACATACCATACAAAGATATTG
>ENA-OWZV01000125-OWZV01000125.1-human-gut-metagenome-genome-assembly--contig:-NODE-125-length-24621-cov-11.301311_pt1 | contig 24621 bp, 25 predicted proteins | sample MGYA00249264_ERZ652123 | MGnify/ENA primary metagenome ERZ652123 (study PRJEB26925, sample SAMN05827256) | human gut metagenome | biome: ENVO:2100002; feature: ENVO:00000062; material: ENVO:00002003... | reverse complement strand
CTCAGTCGGTTTTCCACAATTCTACCAGATTCAGCAGATACTAGACAGGTTCTTAAACAGTATCTGAAACTTGAAAGCTAATAACCACACGCCTTTGGCGTGATTATTAGCTTTCAAGTTTCAGTAACTATGTAAAAGGTCATTGGCAATTTGGTTGTCAATGACCTTTTATCGTCCTTATTTTGATCTTGTTACCTGATGATTAAAGGAAACGGAAACGACTTTTGAAATCGGATGTGGGGCAATCGTAGCCGGATTGCCAACGACGGTCAAATGGCTAGGAACATTTACCAGCACAACGGCACCGGCGCCAACCTTGCTGTATGGCCCAATCTCGATTGGCCCCAGTATCTGGGCATTGGCGCCAATGAAAGCACCCTTTCTGACGTGAGGGTGGCGCCGGCCCTTATCCGTCATACGCCGCGTGCCAAATGTCACACCATGAAGAATGGTGACGTCGTCTTCGATGATGGCGGTTGCGCCAATAACAGTTCCCACCCCGTGATCGATGAAAACGCGTTTGCCGATGGTTGCTTCGGGGGCAATTGTAATTCCAGTAACTTTAGCGGCGTGTTGGCTAATTAAGCCAGCTATGACGAATCGTTGATGACTGGCAAAGAAGTGAGCAATCCGATACCAGAACAGTGCCCGAACCCCGGGATACGTTAGAATCACCTGAAGCAGACTATGAGCGGCCGGATCACGCTTGAGAATGGACCTTGCTGTTTGAAACATCTTGATGGCTCCCCTTTAGTTGATCGAATCCACGTTCCAGGTCGGCTAATAGGTCTTTTTGATCCTCAACGCCGACTGACAGGCGGATTAGTTCGTCCTTGATGCCGTTTTTAAGCCGGATGTCATGGGGGATTGAACCGTGAGTCATCAAGGCTGGAATTTCGATGAGACTTTCAAGAGCGCCCAGACTTTCGGCCAGGGTGATAACTTGGAGTTGTTCGACAAATTGTTTGGGATCCAGACCGGCTTGTAATTCGAACGAGATCATTGCGCCAAATCCATGCATCTGTTTCTGAGCAACTTCGTAATCCGGATTGTTAGGATCGCCAGGATAGTAAATTTTGCTGACCAGCGGCTGATTTTTCAAATAATTGAAGATTGCTTCCGCATTGGCCAAATGAGCCCGCATTCTAAGTGAGAGGGTCTTCATTCCCCGTTGCAATAACCAGCTCTCCTGGGGTGCCAAGATGCCGCCGATGGCATTTTGCAGGTACCCAATTTTTTCGCCAAGGGCTTGATCCTTAGTGACTACCAGGCCGGCAACCAGATCACTATGGCCACCAAGGTACTTAGAAGCACTGTGCAAAACGATATCCACGCCAAGGTCTAAGGGCCGTTGAACGTATGGCGATGAGAAAGTGTTGTCGATAATGCTTAAAATACCACGGTCCTTAGCAATTTTAGCGACGGCAGCGATATCGGTTACCCGCAGCAGTGGATTGGTCGGGGTTTCCAAATAAATGGCCTTTGTGGCGGGGGTGATGGCGGCTTTAACGGCTTGCAGGTCGCGGGTATCAACGACGGTAAACGTCATGCCGAATCGTTTTAAAACCGCGTCAATCAAGCGGAAAGTCCCACCGTAGACGTCATTGCCAATGACGAAATGATCGCCGGCAGAAAATAGTGAGAACACCGTATCGATGGCCGCCGAACCGGAAGCAAACGCAAAGCCAGCGGTGCCGTCTTCCAAATCGGCAATTAATTTTTCAACCGCTTCCCGGGTGGGGTTACCCGAACGGGAATATTCGTATTCGTTTTCACCAATCTTCTGTTGATGAAAGGTGGATGCCATATAGATTGGGACTGATGTTGCGCCTGTGTATTTGTCTTCGCTGATGCCACCGTGAATTAATTTTGTATCAAATTCCATAATCATTGACCTCACTTTTTTAGTTGTTAGATTTAAGTTGATTAGTTGTAAATGTTTTCACTCATGTAACGCTCGCTGCTGTCTGGAAAAACTGTGACGATTGAACTGTTTTCTGGCAATTCATTGGCTACTTTAAGACTAGCTGCTAACGCGGCCCCGCTGGAACTGCCAATGAAGAGCCCTTGTGTTTTGGCCATTTGTTTAACCTGATCAAACGCGTCGTTGTCAGAAATGGTGAGGGTTTCATCAATTTGGACGTCTTTGAAGAAGGGCGGAATAAATTCGACACCAATCCCTTCCGTTTTGTGAAGATGAGCCGGGCCACCATTTAGAATGGAGCCTTCGGGTTCAACGACGACGGTCCGGGTTGCTGAATTCTGTTCTTTCAGATATCGGGCGATGCCGGCAAATGTCCCGCCACTGCCCGCGCCAGCAACGAACGCGTTAATTTGAGCAGGGACGTCTGCTACTAACTCCGGCGCCAAGGTGTGGTAATAAGTCGCTGGATTAGCCGGATTTTCAAACTGCATCGGCACAAAACTGTTTGGGGTCTTCGCTGCCAACTCGCGCGCTTTTTGGATGGCGCCTTTGATTCCTTGGTCGCTCGGCGTGTTGATGAGAGTCGCCCCGAGAGCCTTCATCAGCTGTTGTTTTTCAAAACTAAACTTTTCAGGGACGACGAGGATAGTTGGCAAGCGGTGCTGTTGGGCGGCCAGGGCCACCCCAATGCCGGTATTGCCGGCGGTGGGTTCAATAATGGTGGTTTTTCCTTCAGTCACTTTACCGTGGTCGATGGCGTCTTGAATCATGTACTGACCCAAGCGGTCCTTGATGCTACCGCCGGGATTAAACATTTCAAGTTTGGCGTAAATATGACTGTGGTGAGGAACGTTAATTTGTAGGTCGATCATCGGGGTATGGCCAATGAGTTGGGAAACGGATTGAATAAGCATGGTAAGATCCTTTCTGAATAGTTGTTTTAGCTGTTAGACTGCGATTCAGGAAAGACGATCTTTGGCGATGTTAAATGGCCGGTTGGCTGCAGTGAATAGAAAAAGGGCGCGAAACTCTGAAAAATCAGAATTCTCGCGCCCTTAGTTCAATTCCAGCCAAGTGGACATTGAACTTCTTTAAGGTCATTATTCCTCAAAAAATGTCAATGCTAACAGGCCGAACATCGCCAAAAACGCGTTGTTCGACAGCAACAATTAATCGCATTAAACATTGATTGAGTCATAGTGACACCTCCGAAATTTTTTGTTGCCATAAACATACATAATCCCAGTGGAAGTGTCAAGGATTTTTAAGAAATAAAATGATAAATTGCTGGGAAATTCTATTAATCTGTCACAAAATATGTCAGCTCAGCTTACATCCAATCCAAGCTTTAAAACAAATTCGCTTGATCGCTATATTACTAGTGAGAACCAATTTAAAAAGATTAATTCTAAGGTTAATCCTTATATTACTAATAGAACGTAGACGGATTCTGAAAGGAGGTTTTACAATATTCTTGACATAGAATAATTGAGCACTAGATAAGCTTCATAATAATGAAAATAAATTTGAAAGAAGATTTTATAATGTGGGAAAATATAACGATTTTTATAGGCCAGGCATGGAAATTAGTTTTTGCTGTTCTACACTGGACTAGCACTCATATATCAGTTGGTTGGTTATCATTCGGTGTGGCCTTATTGGCTTTTACAAGAAATAATCATAAAAAGTTACTTCAACAATTCGAATATTCATCTCCTACGCATGATTTTAAAACCACTATTACAGTATATAATGACAGCCTTGGAACCGAGTCCTCTCGTTTCATGGGAATATTAGTTACAACAAAAAAGAACTACTGTTATAGAAAGATGTTGCTACCCTGGTTGATTAAACATACTAAATATGCTGACAAAATATTTCCTTATGACCAAATGATAGATATTCAAGATGATAAAGAACGCCAAAAGCTCAATTTTTTTTCAATCAAAAGTCATGAAGTACGCCCCATCGTTATTGACAGGAAAGAATTTCTGAATCATATTGACCAGAGACTAAGTGACAATCGTAGGGCATTAAAGAACTTTGTTAATAGAAAGCCAGTCTATATGTACTTTATGCATCAAACTATAGCCGGAAAAATAAAGGTGTTTGGCTTAAAGATTGATTATCAGGACCCTATAGGCAAAGACTTGGATATGGAAAAATTAAAAAATAATCTAAACTCCAATTCCATCAACAAAACAAAATAAGTTTCTTGAAGTTACACTTGAAAAATAGAAATCAAAAAGGCCACTAGGGTATACCCTCGTGGCCATTTTTGGTTTCAATATATACTGCGAATTATACATGTTCATTATAGCTGTCCAAAAAGGAGCACCAAAAAGCTAAGATCGGCTGTGATTACTGGTAAAAATGTCAATAGGACGAATAAATAATAAAAGTGAAATTGCTGGTTGCCATAATTATCTCCCCTTTAGAGATATACCGTTTAGGCACAGGCCTGTGAAATATTTTTTTAAAATGGGAATTTTTAATTTTTTAGTTGAAATATAATTTCACCGAGTTTATAGTCATCTTGTAAGCGATAACAATATTTTGGGAGGGAAGAACATGAAACATCGGCACTTGTTTTTAGCTTCATTATTGATAGGGACGTTTGCTTTAGCATTAGGCATTGGTCACCCAGTATCGGCACAGGCAGCAACGGCTAAGGTAACGCCTAATCTTAGCTCAGTCGTTACTAGTACGGTTTATTCCAAGAAATTGCATCTCGACTGGAATTATGATGTCTATTTGCCAGCAGGGTACGATCCAAGTTCTAGCAAACGGTATCCTGTACTTTATATGTTGCATGGGTTATATGGAAACCACCGAAATTTGCTTGAACGGTTTAACTCTCAGCAGATGCTCGATGGTATTGAGCATCGAACTAATAAATCCATGATTGTTGTTTTTGTTGACGGTTTTAATAGTTTCTATGTCAACCAGAAAGGTGGACCTCAAGTCGAATCGGCCATTATTCATGATCTCATACCAACCATCAACAAGAATTACAAAATATCCACGAGTGTTTCTAAGCACGCTATTGGTGGTATTTCAATGGGCGGATCTGGTGCCGCAAGAATTGCATTGAAATATCCTAATCTTTTCTCTAAGGCTGTTTTAATCTCTCCAGCCGTCTGGTATAGCCTGCCAAAAGACAATCCAATTAGAATGAATATGCATGCCTTCACTGATGGTAATGTATCCTGGTCAACAAAACGCTACAAATCTTTGTTCCCAACCCAATACATGAATGATGCGTCCAAAGGCGTTAAGCTATACATCGAATCAACGAGCTCTGATACCACTGTGCCCATTAAGAATGTGACACATTTCGTCAAAGATGCTAAAGCTGCAGGCAATAGTACGAAGTTCATTAGAGATTCTGGCGATAATCATAACTGGGTCTATTGGGCAAAAGCTGCACCAAAGGCTTACACCTGGGCCATTAACGAGATGAACTAAGGAGGGGTTGAAATGAATAACGCAGATATTGCAAAAAAAATTCTGGATAAAGTTGGAGGCAAAGAGAACGTATTTAGCAACGTGGCCTGTATGACACGACTTCGTATCGGTATTCGCGATGATTCTAAAGTCAACATTGATCAATTGAAACGTGTTGACGGTGTACTTGCAGTTGTTGAAGCCGATACCCTGCAGGTTGTGTTGGGCCCAGGGAAAGTTAACAAGGTGGCAGAACCATTTGCTGAATTAACTGGCTACCCATTAGGCTCAGCCGATGAAGATGAAGACACAATAAGTACAGATACTAAGCAAGCCAACTTACAAGAACTTAAGAGCATGGCTTCTCAAAACAAGGCAGCAAATAAAGCAAAACATGATAAGCCTATTCAACGCGGACTACAGCACATTGCGAATGTCTTTATTCCACTACTTCCAGGAATTATTGCTGCCGGTTTGATAAATGGCCTGACAAACGTTATTGACTATCAAACAGGTTCGGCATTTAACAATGACTGGTGGTATATGGCAATTAAGACGATAGGTTGGGGCCTGTTTACTTTCCTGCCAATTTTTGTTGGTATGAACGCAACACGTGAATTTAAAGGGAGCGCAATTCTTGGTGGTATCGGCGGCGTATTTTGCCTAAGTGCTTCAATTGTCGGTTTTCCAATGGCATCACAGGCGCTCTCAATGCCTATCTCTAACACCCCATATGTCACAGGTGTTGGCGGTCTGTTGACTGCGCTATTCTTGGGAATTTTTCTTGCTTGGTTGGAGCGTAGCATTCGCAAGTTTATGCCAAGTGTTCTGGATACTTTCTTTACACCATTACTGACATTGATTGTGGGTTGCTTGATTGCCGTTGTTTTCCTTCAGCCAGTTGGACTTTGGTTGACCAACGCCATCTATATTGCAATGGATTTTGTTTACGGTAAGCTCAGCTGGTTTGGTGGTTATATTCTGTCTTCCACATTTTTAGGGCTGGTATCAGTTGGGCTGCATCAAGCGTTGACTCCAATCCATGTTATGTTGAACGACCCGACTGGTCCTACTCATGGTATCAACTATCTTCTTCCGATTTTGATGACCGCCGGTGGTGGTCAAGTTGGTGCAGGGCTTGCACTGTTCTTTAAGAGCAACAACAAACGATTTAAGAAAATGGTAATGAGTTCAATTCCAGTCGCCATTCTTGGAGTTGGTGAACCTCTGATGTACGCTGTTACCTTGCCATTAGGTCGTTCATTCATTACTGCATGTATTGGAGCTGGATTTGGTGGCGTCGCGGCTTCTCTGTTCAAATTAGGAACTGTATCCCAAGGGGTTTCTGGCTTGTTCGGCTTACTCATCATGCAACCGGGGCAACAACTTCTTTACCTGCTTGCAATGCTGATCGCCTACATAGGCGGATTCATCTGCACCTGGTTCTTTGGTGTTGATGAAGATCGTATCGATGAAATCTTCCCAGAATAAGAAAGGTACACCATGAAATTAGGCTTTTCTGTATTTCTTCATGATTCAATAAACAAGCAAGACGAAATTCGAATTAAGCAATATGCAAATAGTGGCTTTTCAGGGATTTTCACTTCACTAAATCTACCAGAAGATGACCCAGCAACACTCATGCATAACCTCGCAGCTTTAGGGAGATGTGCCAAAGAAAACAATTTGGAACTCACGGCCGATATTTCTGCTTCTGCTTATAGACGACTAGAGCTTGATGTCTATGATCCAACTCCTCTAATCAGTCTTGGCGTTAACAGACTGCGTATCGATGACGGAATTGATATGGAGAGCATTGCTACCTTGTCCAATCGGTTATCGATTGCGCTAAATGCCAGCACTATTTCAGAAACCGACATCAGTCGCCTGCTTCAAAATGGAGCAGACTTCAAACATCTCGAAGCTTGGCATAACTATTATCCAAGAGAAGCAACGGGGCTTGACCTCGATTGGTTCGACAAAAAGAATCGCTGGTTGCAAGCAGCTGGATTTTCAGTGATGGCCTTTACACCAGGAAACTCGATTCTACGAGGACCAGTATTTGCTACGTTGCCAACACTTGAAAAACACCGATTTGCAAGCCCATTTTCGGCCGCGGTTGAACTAACTCAGCTTCACGTTGATGATATCTATCTCGGTGATCCTGGTGTTACTTATAAAACGCTGACACAGTTTGCGTGTCTACAAAAGGAACAATGTATCTTAATTAGAGCAAGACTTAAGTCGAACGCGCCAAAGTATTTGAGTGAAGTCTTTCATCAGCGAGCCGATGTAGCTCGTGATTGCATTAGATTAACAGAAGGACGCCAACTCGCTACTGAAAAAGTTGAAGTGGCTAATGCAACGGTACGGAATGCAGGGGCTATTACACTTGATAATTACCTTTCAGGACGTTACATGGGCGAACTCGAAATCATTAAGAAATCGTTGCCACCTGACCGGACAGTAAATGTAATTGGGTGTGTGATTGAAGAGGATCTTGCGCTTCTACAAATGATTAAACCAAATCAAAAATTAAAGATTGAGAAAGTTAGTGATGAATAATGGATCTCACCAGACTAGAGACTGAACAGCAGAACTCTAGAACAATGAATCTTGACGAAATGAGTACGCTCGAAATTGTTCGAGCGATGAATAAAGAAGATCACTATGTACCTGAAGCAATTAGCCAAAAACTCCCCGTCATTGCTAATTGTATAGATGTTATAGCAAGGCAGTTTAAAAAAGGTGGCCGACTCTTCTATATTGGAGCCGGTACTAGCGGACGACTGGGCGTTCTCGATGCGGCTGAATGTGTACCGACATTCGGTACTGACCCAGAGATGGTTCAAGGATTGATCGCTGGTGGCATGCCCGCCATGACATTAGCCGTAGAAGGAGCAGAAGACGATGTAGGCCTTGGTCAACAATACCTAATAGATCGAAAGCTCTCCCCTGATGATGTGGTTGTCGGAATAGCAGCTAGTGGTAGAACACCTTATGTTATTGGCGGACTAGATTATGCTAAGCAGAATCATACGCCTACCATTGCTTTCTCATGCAATAAAGATGCTGAGATTTCTAACCATGCTGATATTTCAATTGAGATTTCAGCTGGTCCTGAAGTGCTCTCAGGGTCTACAAGGTTAAAAGCAGGGAGTGTTCAGAAAATGGTGCTAAACATGCTCTCTACTGCTTCAATGGTCCGTATTGGGAAGACTTACGGAAACTTGATGGTTGACGTTCGACAAACCAACGGTAAGCTTATCGAAAGAGCGATCGAAATGATTCAGACCGTCACTGGTGTAAGCCATGACAAAGCCAAATCTACGCTTGGTTTAGCTGATCACAGTGTCAAGGTCGCCATCGTCATGATTTTGAAAAATGTTGATGCTAATCAAGCAAAGGCACGACTAGAAAATGCGGACGGTTTCGTAAGAGGTGCGATACAGTAGCGATAGAGGTGATTGGGTATGGCAGAGACAATTCTAACGACTATTCATGATCAAATAGATCGAATGTCAGGTGCCCTACAAAAATTAGGGCAATACATTCTGACTCATGTTCACGACGTGCCTAAGATGAATGTCTCTGTCTTAGCAGAAAAAAGCGAAGTTAGTCAGGCAACAGTGGTTCGTTTTGCCAAGGCACTTGGTTATGAGGGCTTTACCGAATTCCGTCTACAACTGGCAAGCGAGAATGTGGTCGTCAACGATGAAGACGCTAACTTGTTCTCTGAGATTTCACCTCACGATACGGCTGAAGAACTCAAAGCGAAGCTTTCATCACGAGTAGAGAATGCCATCACCACCACTTCTAGACGTCTTCCAGCCAAGACTCTCGATAGTGCCGCCAACTTACTTTCTTGGGCAAATGTTATGAGCGTATTTGGGATCGGCGCTTCGTCAGTCGTCGCAAATGACTTCTATCAGAAATTTAGTCGATTGGGCAAGCCAGTTCTCAATCCTCCTGATGTACATCAAGCAATGACGAATATCGTGACACAAAATATGAACCATGTCATGGTTTTAATCTCAAATTCAGGATTAACTCAAGAAGTTATCAAACTTGCTAAGGCCAGTAAAGAAAACGACGTTCCTACTATTGTGCTCACAGCGGAGCAAGCAGGCCAGCTTAGTAAAGCAGCAACACTTGTCATCCCAACAGATGAAGGTAAAAGTCCCGACCACCTTCGTACAGCTGCAACAACATCACTTCTATCACAGCTATACGTTGTCGACTTAATATTCTATAGATATCTACAACTGCATTTTAACGAAAATGTCTCAGCGCTATCAGACTCCTACAAGATCATCAAACAGTTTCTGAAGTAGAGACACAGCTTTATTGATTAGAGGTGAATAAATATTGTTCAAATTCTTCAAAAAGAATCCCATCTGGGCGTCAAATTCAATTCTTGCGCCAAGTGATGGCACTGCCGTTCCCATCAACACGATTGAAGATCCCGTCTTCTCACAGGGAGCAATGGGAATTGGCGTAGCCGTCAATCCTAGTTCAGATAACGTCTACGCACCCGTTAGTGGTAACGTCACAATGGTTGCAGCAACGAAGCATGGTATCGGAATCAGCACCGCAGAGGGGCGTGATATTCTTATCCACATGGGTGTCGATACCGTCGAACTTAAGGGTAAACCCTTTAAGGTGCTGGTAAATTCAGGCGATGAAGTAAAGGCTGGGGAAAAAATAGCCGTTATGAACCGGCAAGAAGTTGAAGCGAATGGTAAGCTTTCTACTATCATAGTCGTGGAGACGAACAGCGCTGAGCGTAAGGATAAGCTGAACTTAGTCAAAACCGGGACTGTTAAGCATGGCACTGACCTTGCCAAGTTTTCTTATTGATTTTAATCATATACCGCAGTACGGGACTCAAGCAAAAGTATATTTTTATTTAAAAAAGAGCTTCTCGAGAAATTGATCTCGAGGAGCTCTTTTCCATAAATCACGGGTCTACACTTTCTAGTGTTGAGAAATAATCAATGCTAAAAAAGTGGATCTTTTCGTGTCTTCGGGGGTGATAACTTAATTATGAAATCAAGGATTCAAACGGCTCTTATGTTGTAGTTACGGACACAATTAATTTTTGCGTTCATTGACGGTTCATTAATCAATTTAAAATGAGTTTCTTCCTATTATATATACGGATATGCCAATCAAGAATGAAACTGGTTAGACTTTTACGGGGATTGAATTAACTAAACAGTTTAAATGTCAAAGACATGCAAAAAAGCTGACCACAGTCACTTTCTGAATTCAATTTTCAGAGTGTCTTCGGGTCACTTATATGTAACTAACAATACTCTCCGTTTGCATTAGTTACAATAGGGTACACCCATAGTGAACGGAAATTGAACTGCTTTGAAGGTTTCAGTGGAACTTTCGCAACTTTTTCTGATTTTTATATGTCTAAGCGACTGTTTTCAAAAACAGTGAGAAAAATGTTCTTTTGCAAAAAAGCCCAATTAATCTTCAAGCTAGACCAATTTTAAGCTTTGCATTTGTTTTTCGACACTTAATTACATTAACTGTTCATTGATTTATGTAGGGTTTAAATTTGACGGTTTACATATACCGATGTTTGTAAGCCATAGTGAAAGTATCGGTTGACGCCTGAAGGGGGGCTTGTCCCGATTTGAGATACTGCTTACACTTGCCCTTGTTGGTACCAATGATGATTAGAGGTGAGCGAAGTGGACTACAGTAATCAACCGTTACATGAGCAACTCGTTACCGATCTTAGAAAAGACATGTGCGAAACCATGCCTCCAGATAGTCAGCTCCCTGCGGAGAGAGAGTTGGCGAAAAGATATGGCGTAAGTCGTAACACAGTTCGTGCTGCACTAGCCAAGCTCGAAATGATGGGATTGATTTACCGTCATAGAGGCAAGGGCACATTCGTTTCGCCAGCAGTTGTGAATCCAACCAACTTGGCTGAGACGTATAGTTTCACCAACCAGATGCTGGAAGAAGGTAAAAAACCTTACTCCAAGGTGATTTCCCTTCAGAATGTTGCAGCAAGTGCGTATATTGCTGAGCAGATGGGAATACCAAAAGGTACTCCGACGTATGAGCTAAAGCGCTTGCGCAGCGCTGATGACGTTCCAATGATGGTTGAGCGGACATTCATTCCGGCGGATCGATTCCCCGGAATTGACGCAGCAACTATTGAGAACGATGGGCTGTACGTCACGATGCTGAGAAAGTATGATGCGCCAATCATTAGTGCCAGTGAAGCATTTTTTGCAAGTCTAATGCCTGATGATGATGCCGTTTTACTAAAGGTCCCGCTGGGTTCGCCATGTCTGAGCGTACAGCGCACCAGTAAATCACTTCATGATGAGATTGTTGAATTCACCTTGAGTCTGGCACGTGCGGATCAGTTTATCTATCGCGCCCAGCATCATGTCCAGAATGGTTCTACAACTTGAAATTTAAAGTGTTTGGAATTGAGGAGGAAATATTATGTTTGAAAAATCTGTTGAAGAATTGACCCAGATGGGTGCACAGATTACCACAGAGGAAATTAAGCACCAGCCGGAGCTTTGGGAAGAAGCGTTTGCTAATTACCAAGCAAAAAAGGACGAGATTAAAGCGTTCTTGGACAAGGTAGTTGCTGAGGCCGATGGCAAGAAGGTTCGGGTTATCTTCACTGGTGCCGGAACCAGTGCTTACACTGGTGATACCGTAACGCCATACTTGCAGAGCCATGCTGATCGGGACAAATTTGATTTTGAAGCAATTGCCTCTACGGATCTAGTATCTGCACCATACGACTTCTTTAAGCCTGATACACCAACAGTTCTGGTTTCATTCGCCCGCAGTGGTAATTCACCAGAGTCTGTAAAGTCTGTTGAATTGGCAGAGCAACTGGTAAAGAACCTGCATCAGCTTACAATTACTTGTGCACCTGACGGTCACTTGGCTCAGCGGGCAGAAGGCGAATCATCTAACTTGGTTCTCTTGCAGCCAGCTGGTTCTAACGACAAGGGCTTTGCTATGACGGGTAGCTTCTCCTGCATGGCGCTGACCGCAATGTTGGTATTTGACCAGGCATCGCTTAGCGATAAAGATAGTTACGTTAAGGCAATTGTGAAGATGGGTCACGAAGTTATTAGTCGCGAAGCTGAAATTCAGAATCTGGCCGATGAAGACTTCAACCGAATCACTTACTTAGGGAGTGGTTCTCTGGGTGGCCTGACTCGTGAAGCGCAGTTGAAGATTTTGGAACTTACCGCTGGTAAGCTGGCTACAATCTTTGATACTTCAATGGGCTTCCGTCATGGCCCAAAGTCATTTGTGAATGGGAAGACCTTGGTCTTCGACTTCCTGAGCAATAATGACTACACCCGGCAGTATGATGTCGACGTGATGGAAGAAATCAAGGGCGACGGCATTGCCAAGCGCATCGTTGCCATTGGAACTGACCAAGACAACAACTTCTCCGGTGAGAACTTCGCGTTTAAATCTGGGGTCAAGGACCTGCCGGAAGGCTACCAAGCATTACCTGACGTGATGTTTGCCCAGACGCTGGCACTACTCAGCTCAATCAAGGTCGGCAACAAGCCGGACACACCATCACCATCGGGCACTGTTAACCGTGTGGTTAAGGGTGTCATCCTGCACGATTACGCCGGTTAATACACTCACTTCTTAGGAACAGCGTTCCTGCTTTTAGATAATTCCCATAATAACCGATGATCTTTTGAGGCTCGTCTGATTATTATGGGAATTTTTTTGTACAGTAGAGGCGTGAAAGCCGGTCTAGCGGTGCTAAGCATGAATTTTCGGATTCTTTATTGCCCACATTGCAGATAAAAAAGCAAATATTGTTAGTGAAAGCGTTGACAACGCGTGGCAGCGGTTTTATGCTTAAACCATGGTTGTCATATAGATAATACAAGTTGGTGACTATTATGATTGGGCAACCAGAATGGCAGTACAAACAAATCAGTACTGATTTGATTAAACAGATTGATTCCGGAAAACTTGCGGTCGGAACAAAGCTACCGAGTGAACAACAGCTTGGCGAACTGTACAGCGTCAGCAGAATCACGATTAGAAAAGCCTTAGCTGATCTTGAAGAAAAAAAGTACATCAAGAAGCAGCAGGGGCGAGGCAGTTTTGTACTCGATCCGCAATCCGCGGAGACTGGAATTGATTACGTGGAAATGCCGGGCAGGCAATTAGCTCGTCACGGCTATCATGTCCGTATTGATTTAGACCGGTTTTCTATATTAGCCAATGGCGAAGAGCCAACGATTCGTCAGCAGATGGGAATGGCAAATAGCGATTACCTATACGTTTTGCGACAAACGTATTATTTAAGCGGTGCGGCAGTCATTTGGAAAACGACGTATATGAATTTTGGTGATTTTCCGATGATAACCGCTGCTGAAGTCTCAAATAAAGAAATTATCCCGATGCTTGAGAAACGGTTCGGCATGAAGGTACCGCGAATGGAGCACAGTCTAGTTTCCGGAATAAAGGCAGACCCGAGAAAAATATTAGGGGTTCCACGAACAGCGCCTGACGGATCATTCGTTGAGGTGCATACCAAATACCGGAACGACTCGGGCAGCATTTCATATATGAGCAAAACGTATGCCCCATCGAAAGCAAGAATGTTCTTAATTGGTCTAAATGTTCACAAGGAGGAAGATACAATGTCAGAACCACATATCTTATTAACGCGTATCGATAATCGTTTAGTTCACGGGCAGGTAGGTGTCACTTGGACGAAAACTCTGGGGGCAAACCTCTTGCTTGTAGCAAACGATGAGGTAGCCAATGACCCTCTCGAACAGAAACTAATGAAGAGTACTGCCGAATCTTCAGGTGCAGGAATTCGCTTCTTTACCTTGGAAAAGACGATTCAGATTATCAGCAAGGCTGCAGATCGGCAGAAGATTTTCATCGTGGTGAAAACCCCAGGAGACGTGCTCAAGTTAGTTGAGGGCGGTGTTCCAATCAAGGAAGTCAATGTCGGTAACATGCACTTTGCACCAGGTAAAGTTGAGGTTACTAAAAAGGTTTACGTTGATCAGCAGGACAAGGACGATCTGATGGGACTCGTAAACAAGGGCGTCAATGTGTACATTCAAGACGTTCCAGGTGATCGCAAGACACAAGTCAATTTCTGACATCTTTTTTAGAAACACACCCCTCTGGAGGAGGAATACGTTATGGCGATTACCTTAGCACAAGGTATTATGCTGGGGGTCTTCGCAATTATTGCTGGACTAGACTCTTGGCTTGAAATACTATACATTTTCCGTCCAATTATCTCCTGTACGGTGGCTGGTTTCATCCTTGGCGATGTACGTTTGGGACTTATTGCTGGTGGGTTAACTGAACTTGCCTTTGCAGGCTTAACCCCTGCCGGTGGTACACAACCACCAAACCCCGCAGTTTGTGGGATTATGACTGTTGTTATCGCACGCACAACTGGTGTTGCGCCTGCGACTGCGATTGGTTTGTCACTACCTTTCGCAATGCTGATGCAATACATTCTCCTTATGTTCTACTCAGTATTCTCCGTCTTTATGCCAGTTATGGATAAAGCCGCTGCTGAAGCAGACACAAAGAAATTTGCTAGTGTTTCGTATATCATTATGACCATTGTCGGCATTTCATTCTTCGTAGTCATCTTCCTGTCCGCTTACGCGGCACAGGCACCTATGGCTCACTTGGTAAATGCGATGCCTAAGTGGTTGATTCACGGATTTGAATTAGCTGGTAGTGCATTGCCTGCCGTTGGGTTCGCAATGTTGCTGAAAGTACTGCTTCGTGTTGAGTACTTACCATTCCTACTTCTTGGATTCGTTGGCGCATGCTTTATCAGCTACTCCAACGTTCTCCCAGAAGCTATCATCGGTGTCATCTTTGCGATGATCGAATTCTTCCGTGACCGCAAGAACAAGGATCTGCAAGCTCAGATTCAAGAACTCAAGGAATCCGGAGTAAGTAACAACGGTGGAGGTGATGATGATGGCATCTAGCGATGAAAAAAAGCAGGAAGTTGATCAGAAAAAGCCGCAAGGCGGCAAGTTAACTTCTAAAGACATCACAAAGCTGGGCATCCGTTCCGCCTTGCTACAGTCAGCCTTCTCATACGAGCGTATGCAGGCCGGCGGCTGGGCTTGGGCACAGGTGCCAACGTGGAAGAAGATCTTTGGCTCAGATAAAAAGGCTTTGTCTGAGGCAATGACCGACAACATGGAATTCATCAACACTTCACCGCCACTTGTTTCTATCCTGATGGGCTTGCTGACAAGTCTTGAAGAAAAGCGCGTCAACCGTCAGACCATTAAAGGTTTGAAGAACGGGCTGTTCGGGCCAATGGCTGGTATTGGTGATGCCATTTACTGGTTCACCATCATGCCTATCGTTGGTGGGATTGCTGCTTCCTTTGCCACCAAGGGTAACATCCTTGGGCCAATCATCTTCTTCTTGGTTTACCTTGGGATTTTCCTTTGCCGTATCCCATTTGCTCACTTGGGCTACAACTTAGGTACGAAGGCGATTGATGTCATTCAGGATAACTCAGAAATCATCGCTCGGGTTGCTACTATCATGGGCCTGACCGTTATCGGTGCTTTGATTAGTTCATACGTTGGCCTGAGCCTAAAGCTTAAGATTGGTAGCGTTTCACTTCAGAAAGACTTTCTTGATAAGGTCTTCCCGAACATTCTGCCACTTGGGTTTACATTCTTCCTGTTCTGGCTGTTGAAGAAGAAGGTTTCTCCAATTGTTCTCATTCTGACTGTCTTCGTGCTCTGCATTGTTTGCTCGTTCTTTGGCATTATGTAGGAGGATTTATGGCTAAGATTCACACGATTATTACCGGTCATGGTAACTTTGCTACCGGATTAGGTAGCTCAGTAGCCCTGTTAGCTGGTAAGCAGGAAAATTTCGATTTCGTTGATTTTACCGAGGATATGGGCGAGGCTGACGTAGATGCAAAATTACGTTCGCTGATTAAACCTGAAGAATCTGTTCTCATCTTTACGGATTTGGTTGGTGGAACACCGTATAAGTGTGCCGCGAAAATTGCTTATGAAATGTCGGATCGAGACATTGCGGTGGTAGCTGGGTGCAACCTTGCATCTTTACTTGAGACAATCTTTGGTGAGTATTCTAACTCCGAGGAATACGCAAGCGCCTTAGTCAAGAGTTCAAAGTTAGCCACACAAGTTCTTGATTTAACACCAAGCGATGAATCCGACAATTCGGAAGACGACGGTGGCGGAATTTAGTCGTTGAATCTTCGTAGTCGGTATTTAGGAACAACATGAATGAATTGCAGGTAGCATGAATGCTCCTGTTGTACGTTTTCGGCAGCTTCCTGTATCTAATAGGAAGCTGTTTTTATTTTTGGCTAACTCGTTTTCGAACGTAGTAGCCGGCGGGTTGGATAATGACAAGTCACCGATTAACGGATGCAAAAGATCAAAAGCAGTTTTACCAGTTGTATTTGTACCCTAGATTGCATAATTAAAGTTACCACCCAGAAAATGTGAAAAAAGACCTGTCTCTTCTTGCTAAAATGGTGTTTGCATAACATACCATCTAGAGGGAAGGACAGGTCCCATGGCCATTATAACCTTAATTGAACGATCTCAGATAGAATTGATGCAACACCACACGATTCAATACATTGCCGCGACCTTAGGCCGCTCTCGTGTTTCTATTAGGCATGAACTTCACCGTTGCCCTGAAGGTGAACAGTTAATAATCAAAGAGTTTGTGGCTGAAACCGTGGCGGCACGTCATCAACTGCTTGAATTCATAGTTAAGCATCAAGTTACGTTCAAAGAGATTGTCTATGAAGCACCGGACACTGACTTCTTGCTTGATTATTTGCCGAATGGCGATGATGTGTGCGCGACAATTAAGCCGTACATGATGGCACGTATTGTAAATTTGAAAAACTTTTTCTATAAGTATCCGGCACCGCAGGACGCCAAAGCCGATCTGGTATTCAGACTTCACGATGACAATATTGCTGATAACGATGGATATTGGCACCTTTGCGTTTCTGACGACGGAATTGAGCTTGAAAAGGTTGAGCAGTCGTCAGAATCTGTTGAGATTTCTATTCAGCAGTTAAGCAAGATCTTTATGGGTGCTCAGACGGCAACGGGGCTTGCACGTCGCGGCCAAATCATTGCAACTGCGGAGGAAGCTGCTGAACTGGATAGTGTGCGGGTGAAGCAGAGCCCATCACTGGTTGATTACTTTTAATGACTATTTATTGGTACTTGAATTGAGTCGGAAGGCACACAGATAAGGAGATTACATCATGAAGATGCAGGATTATGTGCGGTTTGCACCCACACAGTTGAGTCACAACCTCGAAGATGGCGTCATTGACTATTCGCCGATGGTTGATGCGTTCATGGAAAAAGCGCGTGATGGAATTACTATCATTGCTTCGGGCTCCTCGTACAATTCATCTTTGATGGTCGTTGACGCCATTGAAAAAGCAGTTGAGTTACCAGTTTATTTGGAGACACCTGAACGAGCTAAAAAGTACCCGATTCATTGTGCTAACAACAATTTCATCATCGTCATTTCGCAGAGCGGTGAATCTACTAACATCATCAGTTGTATTAAGGCTTTGAAGGAACAAGGCATTGAGTATTATTTGGTAACTGGGAACCTAAATGGCCTGGCAACGAAAATATCTGCCAGGGTGCAGGATTACGGTGTGGGCAATGAATATGTTGATTTCGTCACACTGGGAGTACAGACCCTGGTCTTATTCCTGCTAAGGTTCGCTGAACAGCTCAGACGTGCTCGTTTCTCAGTCACAGACAGTTGGGACTTCAAGGCAGTTGTAAACGGTCAAACACAACTTCTGAATGCAACTGATACGTTCATTAAGAACAATAAGATGTTGCTGTCTGAACCAGCACCAACGTTCTTTGTAGGGACTGGCCCGAACTTTGGTGTTGCGAAGGAGGGTGCCCTGAAGTTTCAGGAGACGTTAAAGCGCCCGGCAATGTACTACGAAACAGAGGAATTCTTACATGGACCCGCTTTTCAATTGACGCCCAAGTACACCGTATTTTTGATTGATGAGGCTGTTCCGAGTGCACGTGTTTCAGCAATCTTTGAAGGCCTCAGGTCTGTGACTAATAAGGCTTATTTAATCACCAGTAGCAAGAAGTATCAGGACGATGATCATGTCATAGTTATACCAACGGTCGAAAGCTGGGAGCTAAATCCGTTGGTGGCTATAACACCAATCCAGCTCATTGCGGGTGTGGTGACAGACTATGTGGATCAATGGGACACGCATCCATACTTCAAGAAATTTAGCGATAAAGTTGCAATTAAGGCTGATGATTATCAAGAACAATTGGCCAGCATCAAGAATCAGTGGAATGAACACAAAGCTGATAAGTAGTAGGTTACAAAAGGGCGGAATATTCCGCCTTTTTGTGTGGAATTTGAAGCAAAACATGAACATAGTGGGTTGCAAAAACGAACATATGTTCGTACTATTGAGGTACCGAATTTGAATGGAGGCATCCTCATGATTAGAGAATCCAAGACTTTGATAGAAAACCTGGACAACAAGTTTTTACGGAAATACCACTGGCGTTACCACATTCTGGTTGTCGACAATCATTTCTACGACTGCTATTCCTTCTTCCTGCAGGCGTATCACTATCCGGATAAACTGCACTACAGCTATGATTTGGTGGAGTTTGATCATGATAAGGCCAAGTACGGGCAGGTGATGAGAGATTTAAAGGCGCACACTAGGCTGGTTACGCCCTTGTGATTACTACCCCAACATGGCCTGACCTATACCACTAACAAGGATTGGTAATGAAGTGTTGCACTTGATTTGACAATTGGGGATTTACTTTGTCTTTATTCTTGACGCTGATACGCACCCGCGTCATGCAATGCAAAGCATTATTGACGTTGTTGAGCGAACCGGCATCAGCTAAGATTTTGTCAGCTAAATCGTTGTAGTCCATAATTTTCACCTTTCTTTCGAGAATGCATAAAAAAAGGGACCCAGAACAATCACCACTAGTAAGTGATTGTTCCGGGTCCCTGCCTAGTCGAACTAGTTACACGCCCGTGTTTTCGATTACGCTCTTAATGTAACCGCTCTCTGCTAGTGCTGTCAAGAAAGAGAGTAAAATTATTTCAATTTTTTTGAATCGAAGTTAAGCAACTTCGGTTGCACTAGATGCTTCTTTTTCTTCAGCCAGAAGCTTATTGTGCTCGTATATTTTGAGTTCTGCCGGTGTCATTGCATCAATTTCGGTTATCGTAACACTAATCAATCGATGCACCATTACTATTTTCCTCCTGATGTCCCTCGGCAACTAATTTCTGGAACTGTGATTCATCATCATTTTCCTCAGCAGCTAATTCATTGATTCGACGTTGATGACGCCCACCCTGGAACTTGGCATCCAACCATGAGTCCACAATCATCTTAGCTAATTCTGAACCCACTACCCTAGATCCAAAGCACAGCACATTAGAATTATTGTGTTGCCGAGACAAACTAGCAGAATAAGTGTCGCTAACGCAAGCGGCCCTGATTCCCCGAACCTTATTCGCAGCTAAGGAGATTCCTACACCTGTTCCACAAATCGCAATTCCCAATGGAAACTCACCACTAGCAACGGCCTGACCAACTTTTTGGCCATAGATCGGGTAGTCAGTTCTCTTAGTAGAATTTGTACCGACGTCTGTAACTTCGTATCCTCGTTTTTGTAAGTGTTTAATGATTTCAGGTTTAAGAAGCAACCCAACATGATCTGATCCAATAACTATTTTAGGCATTAGTTTTATCTCCCTTTAATTCCGCAACGATACTTTTATAGGATCTGCCCTTGCCAAAAAGTGACGAGGTCCCAACGATAAAGCCATCAACTCCCAGCTTACTTAATTTTTGAATCTTATCTGGTGAGATGGCTCCATCAACCATCAATTTGTATCCAAATTGTTTCTTGTTCTTAACTAAAGTTTCAATTTTACCAGTAACATAATCTTGGTAAGGTTTACCTGAATCTCCAGGCACAACTGTCATTACCAGCACATAATCAACAAGGGGCAATAATTCCTTAACCGTATTAAATGACGTATCTGGATTAATAGCAATGCCTGGGTGTAAACGAAAATCACGAATTCTTTCGACTGTTCTTGCTGGCTGTTGATCAGCTTCTACGTGAATATATATAATGTCTGCACCTAAACTGGCAAAAAGATCTACAAAATTAATCGGATTCTGAACCATTAGATGAACATCCATTGGTTTTGTTGTCAACTTACGTACTGTTTCATAATCCTCGCGACCTAAAGCAAGATTTGAAACAAAGCTGCCATCCATAACATCCATATGGTAAATATCTACATCGGCCTCATCAAGAGATTGAATCTCGCTAGCAATGTCGGAAAAGTTAGCACACATAAGTGACGGGCAAATCAAACGATCTGTCATTGTTTGTTCTCTCCTTTCTTAAACTGTAACCTGAAGTACTTCACGACCATGTCCACCAACGCCCGCTTTTAGCATATCAACCTGTTTGTAATCATTGGTATTGGTGACAATGACAAATGTAGAAAGATCATAACCAGCTTCTTTAATTGCCTCTATATTAAAGTCAATCAATAAATCCCCTGCTTTGACTGCATCTCCTTGATGTACCCGCGGTACGAAGTATTTACCATCAAGTTTTACCGTATCAATGCCGATATGAATCATTAATTCAACACCACTATCAGATGTGATTCCGATTGCATGATTAGTTTTGAATAGCATTGATATAATGCCATCAAATGGCGCATAAACTTTGCCTTCAGTTGGCTCAATTACTAGTCCTTGACCCATGGCACCAGAAGCAAAAGCTGGATCGTTCGCCTCAGCAATATCTTTAACTTCACCAGTAACTGGTTGTTTTATCACAGTATTGCTCAAAGTTGTTGTCGTACCGCTTTTAGTTACAGCTACTCGTTGTTCATCAATGCCAATAATTAGCGTAACTATCATTCCAACGGAGAAACACAGCGCTAACCCAATGAGATAAAACAACAATGTTGCCCCAACAAATGCCGGAATAGTGGTCAAACCACCGAATACGAAGGCAAAAGCCTTAACATGCATGCCACCAATAAATGCACCACCAACAGCACCGCCAGCAATCGCACCAATCAATGGACGCTTGTATTTAATTCCAATCCCATAAATAGCAGGTTCCGTAATACCGGCAAAAAAGATAGACAGCAATGCTGAAATTGAATAAGCCTTCATCTTCTTATCTTTGGTCCGAATAAAGGTACCAAACGTTGCTCCAGCCATTCCAAAATTAGCAGCAGCAGTTAGCGGAACAATGTAGTCAAAACCATTGCGACTAATATTCTGGATCATTACTGGATTAACCGCCCACTGGAGGCCAAAAATAACAAAGACGTTCCAAGCACCTCCAACTAATGCGCCAGCAATCCAACCATTTGAATTCATCAAGAAGTTGATAATGCCGGAAATGCCTTCACCGACATACACGCCAAATGGTCCGAAGATTCCAGCAGTGAGTGGAACCATGATCAGTAGTGAAATCAGTGGAACAAACAGTAACTGTAAGTTCTCTGGAATGACTTTTTTTAGATAACGGTCAAGGTATGATAAGCACCAAACTGCCAAAATCGCCGGAATAACTGTTGATGTGTATGTCATTAGCACAATTGGTAACCCAAAGAAATGAGTAATCACACCGTTACCATGTGACCCCATCATGTCCATAAACTCAGGCATAATTAAAGCTCCTACAGTAGCTGCAGCAACAAACTTATCAACATGAAATTTTTCTGCTGAAGTAATGGCTAAAAGAATTGGCAAGAAGTAAAAGACAGCTGTCGAGGCGGCTGTCAATATGTGATAAGTCCCAGACGTAGTTGAAAGCCATCCTACCTGTGTCAACAAAAGAACAACCCCACGCAAGACACCGGAACCAGCCAAAAGAGGTAATAATGGAGTGAAAATTGCTGCCACTACATCCAAAAACTTTGAAATAATGCTTGTTTTCGAATTGTCCTCAGTATCCTGTAAAGCGTCCTCGCTGTTCAAACTGGTGCCATTAATCAGATCATTGTATACATTGACAACAGCCGGTCCAATAACGACCTGAAACTGTCCGTTGTTTTGAACTACGCTGATCACGCCCGTTAGATCTTCAATATCTTTCTTGTGTGTCTCTGCAAGAGCCTCGTTTTTAAGCAACATTCGTAATCGAGTTGCACAGTGAGTAATTCCTTTTATGTTTTCTTCACCACCGACTAGTTGCAATATCGTTTTACCTAATGACATTGTCCTATCCATGATATTTCTCCTCTCAGCAGTTCGTTTTTTGAGTAAACGTTTTCTCAAGGTGAATATTATCACCTTCACTCATCTTCGTCAACATGCTGCTTAAATCATGCTATATCAAAGCTATTCCCTGCCTAATTGACTTTTTGAATTCGTGATTCTTATTTGTCTCTAATTTTTAAGAGCTTATGCTTTATTTGTTTTTGAGTAAACGTTACACTAAGCTTATCTAAGAAAAAAATAGGAGTTTTTTATGGAAAAGAAAAAAGTTTCAATCCGTGAAATAGCTAAATTAAGTGGCGTATCAATTGCCACAGTGTCCAGAATCATTAACAATAACGGACGCTTCTCACATGAAACGAAAAAAAGAGTTCTCTCCATAATTAAGGAGAATAATTATGAAACAAATAGCATGGCCAAAGCATTGCGAATGAATAGATCAAACACGGTTGGTATCATTGTCCCTAATCTATCCAACGCCTTTTTCTCATCCTTGGTGGAAAGTTTAGAGAGTGAATTATTTAAGCAGGGACTGTCGACAATTATTTGTGATGCTGGCCGTAATTCAAGTAAGGAAGAAACTTATCTTAATATACTTGAGGCCAAACTGATCGACGGGCTAATCGTAATTTCTGGACAGGAAGAATTTGATGCTCATGCTTTAAGCAGGAATATTCCTGTCGTTTGCATTGATAGAAAGCCAACAGATTCAACTGTGATGTTTGTTAGTTCCGACCATTATGCAGGAGCTGTACTTGCTGCAGAAGAGTTAATCAGCAAAGGTACTGTTCCTTTTCTCTTTAAATCCGACTACAATGCGCCGTCCATTTCTGATCGTGTTCAGGGGTTTATTGATACAATCAACAAACATGGTTTGGGTAAACCTAATATCATCACCATAGAATTAAGTAAACGTACGAATAATGATACAACCAGATTGCTTATCCGAACCCAGTTACGTAGTATTCTTGCAAAAAACAAATTGCCAATTGGAATTTTCGCTGTCAGTGACTCCTTAGCGGCAGATGTTATGATTGCTGCACGAGAGCTAAACCTCAGTATTCCCGGAGATATTCGCATAGTAGGTTTTGATGACTCGCCATTGGCAGAATACTGTTATCCTAGTTTGTCTACTATTCGCCAAGACGTCGTACAAATTTCAACTAAGTCAACTGATTACTTAGTTTCTAAGATCAATCACAAGGAAGGACCGTTCAATAATCCAGAAATAGTTGGAGTATCGTTTGTTAAACGTGAAACAACCTAGCATATTTAGCTCAATGCAAAAAGATGTCGTCAGAAGCTGTTTGAATTTTGATTTTAAAGGGGCGACTCACCCCTCTTCAAAAGGTTCTGGTGCAAAGTTTACTCAGGGAGAGTGCATCCTGTATCATGAATTGAAACTGGAGGTTTTCAGATGACTGATCATTTTAAAGGACGGCAATTCAATCAATCAGTGATTACTTTTGCCGTAGGCTACTACTTGCGTTACAACATCAGTTATCGAGATCTAGTTGAAATGATGCGCGACCGTGGTATTTTCGTGCATCACACAACCCTCATGCGTTGGGTACAACATTACTCACCGATTATGCGGGCTCTATGGCGTAAGCGCCATCGGCGCACTTCCAAAAGTTGGCGTATGGATGAGACCTATATCAAGATCAAAGGTCAATGGAATTACCTCTACCGTGCCATTGATGATCAAGGTCTTACGCTTGATTTTCAACTGCGCAAGAAGCGTGACTTTAACTCGGCCTATCATTTTCTCAAACGCCTTTTAAAGACCTATGGTCTTCCACATCGATTAGTGACTGATCAGTACGGAGCGACCCTAAAGGCAATTAAAAAGCTTACTAGGGAAGGCTATCTGCACAAAGGTGTGCATCAGTGC
>ENA-OWZV01000121-OWZV01000121.1-human-gut-metagenome-genome-assembly--contig:-NODE-121-length-25067-cov-17.956821_pt1 | contig 25067 bp, 23 predicted proteins | sample MGYA00249264_ERZ652123 | MGnify/ENA primary metagenome ERZ652123 (study PRJEB26925, sample SAMN05827256) | human gut metagenome | biome: ENVO:2100002; feature: ENVO:00000062; material: ENVO:00002003... | reverse complement strand
CAGGCCCAAATGCCAAACCCGAGATTCTCAAAGGTGGCGTAGTATACGCTGACTCAGCGATGTGCTCAAGTCCCGAACAGACAAAGATCCCGAAGGATCGCGCATAGCGGGTTAAATCCAGCCGCGTTCGGCAAAAGAAACATACTCTCCACGCCCAATCACGATATGGTCGAGCACGCGTAAATCCATGAACTGACAACTCTTTATTATCCGTTCAGTAATGAGTTTATCCGCTTTACTGGGTTCAGCACAACCCGAAGGGTGATTATGCGCAAGGATCAGCGCCGAGGCGTTTATTTTTATCGCTTCGCGGATAATTTCCCGAGGATGGACTTCAACATGGTTTAGCGTGCCGGAAAAAAGACGGCTATGCGTTATAACTCTGTGTTGGGAGTCGAGAAAGATCACCATAAAGATCTCCCGCTCCTCGCCCGTGAGCTGGCTTTGTAAAAATTCCCTCGTCATCTCCGGGCTGAGTAAAGGGCTTTCTTCACGCATCCGTACGTTGTAGTAACGCCGCGCCAGTTCGGCAATCCCCTTTAACTGGGCGAATTTCGCCACGCCAATTCCATGAACGCCACTAAATTGCTCATATTCAGAGGTTAACAAGCCATAAAGAGAGCCGAAATTCTCCAGCATCTCTTTTGCCAGGGTTAATACATCTTTACCGCGCGTTCCGGTACGCAGAAATAGCGCCAACAGCTCGACATCCGTTAAGGCGCTAATACCAAACTTCAGCATTTTTTCGCGCGGCATCAACAGCTGTGCATTGTTTTTCACCTTCACCTCCTTTGTGGTGCTCGCATCCTGTCATAGCCGTTCCTTTAAATCGACGGCCAGTTTTCAATCCTGGAAAGCGCCTCGCAAAGTGAATCTCAGGTGAAGGCACGACAACAAAAGTATTGTGATAAAATCGCCAACTTCTGGTGTCACCCAACAGGAAAAATCATCATGAGCCTGGCCGGTAAAAAAATCGTTCTCGGCGTTAGCGGCGGTATTGCTGCCTATAAAACCCCTGAACTGGTGCGTCGTTTGCGCGATCGCGGGGCCGATGTCCGCGTAGCCATGACCGAAGCGGCAAAAGCCTTTATCACCCCACTTAGCTTGCAGGCGGTTTCTGGTTATCCCGTTTCCGACAGTCTGCTGGACCCGGCAGCCGAAGCCGCTATGGGCCATATTGAGCTGGGAAAATGGGCTGATTTAGTGATTCTCGCCCCTGCCACGGCAGATTTAATTGCCCGTGTTGCAGCCGGAATGGCGAATGACCTGGTATCGACGATTTGTCTGGCTACACCTGCGCCTGTAGCCGTGCTCCCCGCCATGAACCAGCAGATGTACCGTGCCGCCGCCACCCAGCATAATTTAGAGGTGCTTGCCTCGCGTGGTTTGCTCATCTGGGGGCCAGACAGCGGCAGTCAGGCTTGTGGTGATATCGGCCCAGGACGAATGCTCGATCCGTTAACCATTGTGGATATGGCGGTAGCGCATTTTTCGCCCGTCAACGACCTGAAACATCTGAACATTATGATTACCGCCGGTCCGACGCGTGAACCGCTCGATCCCGTGCGTTATATCTCTAATCACAGCTCCGGCAAGATGGGTTTTGCTATCGCCGCCGCAGCAGCCCGTCGTGGCGCGAACGTCACGCTGGTATCAGGTCCGGTTTCGCTACCGACGCCACCGTTTGTTAAACGTGTTGATGTAATGACTGCGCTGGAAATGGAAGCCGCCGTGAATGCATCTGTACAGCAGCAAAATATTTTTATCGGTTGCGCCGCCGTGGCGGATTATCGCGCAGCTACCGTGGCCCCAGAAAAAATCAAAAAGCAGGCCACGCAGGGTGATGAATTAACAATAAAAATGGTTAAAAACCCCGATATCGTCGCAGGCGTTGCCGCACTAAAAGACCATCGACCCTACGTCGTTGGATTTGCCGCCGAAACAAATAATGTGGAAGAATACGCCCGGCAAAAACGTATCCGTAAAAACCTTGATCTGATCTGCGCGAACGATGTTTCCCAGCCAACTCAAGGATTTAACAGCGACAACAACGCATTACACCTTTTCTGGCAGGACGGAGATAAAGTCTTACCGCTTGAGCGCAAAGAGCTCCTTGGCCAATTATTACTCGACGAGATCGTGACCCGTTATGATGAAAAAAATCGACGTTAAGATTCTGGACCCGCGCGTTGGGAAGGAATTTCCGCTCCCGACTTATGCCACCTCTGGCTCTGCCGGACTTGACCTGCGTGCCTGTCTCGACGACGCCGTAGAACTGGCTCCGGGTGACACTACGCTGGTTCCGACCGGGCTGGCGATTCATATTGCCGATCCTTCACTGGCGGCAATGATGCTGCCGCGCTCCGGATTGGGACATAAGCACGGTATCGTGCTTGGTAACCTGGTAGGATTGATCGATTCTGACTATCAGGGCCAGTTGATGATTTCCGTGTGGAACCGTGGTCAGGACAGCTTCACCATTCAACCTGGCGAACGCATCGCCCAGATGATTTTTGTTCCGGTAGTACAGGCTGAATTTAATCTGGTGGAAGATTTCGACGCCACCGACCGCGGTGAAGGCGGCTTTGGTCACTCTGGTCGTCAGTAACACATACGCATCCGAATAACGTCATAACATAGCCGCAAACATTTCGTTTGCGGTCATAGCGTGGGTGCCGCCTGGCAAGTGCTTATTTTCAGGGGTATTTTGTAACATGGCAGAAAAACAAACTGCGAAAAGGAACCGTCGCGAGGAAATACTTCAGTCTCTGGCGCTGATGCTGGAATCCAGCGATGGAAGCCAACGTATCACGACGGCAAAACTGGCCGCCTCTGTCGGCGTTTCCGAAGCGGCACTGTATCGCCACTTCCCCAGTAAGACCCGCATGTTCGATAGCCTGATTGAGTTTATCGAAGATAGCCTGATTACTCGCATCAATCTGATTCTGAAAGATGAGAAAGACACCACAGCGCGCCTGCGTCTGATCGTGTTGTTGCTCCTCGGTTTTGGTGAGCGTAATCCTGGCCTGACTCGCATCCTCACTGGTCATGCGCTAATGTTCGAACAGGATCGTCTGCAAGGGCGCATCAACCAGCTGTTCGAGCGTATTGAAGCGCAGTTGCGTCAGGTATTGCGTGAAAAGAGAATGCGTGAGGGTGAAGGTTACACCACCGATGAAACCCTGCTGGCAAGCCAGTTGCTGGCCTTCTGTGAAGGTATGCTATCACGCTTTGTCCGCAGCGAGTTTAAATACCGCCCAACGGATGATTTTGACGCCCGCTGGCCGCTAATTGCCGCACAGTTGCAGTAATATGACGCCGGATGACTTTTCATCCGGCGAGTTTCGTTAAACGCCAAACTCTTCGCGATAGGCCTTAACCGCCGCCAGATGTTCCGCCATTTCTGGCTTCTCTTCCAGGTAAGCAATCAGGTCTTTCAGGGTGATGATAGAGATCACCTTGCAGTTGTAATCACGCTCAACTTCCTGAATCGCCGAAATTTCGCCGCGCCCGCGTTCCTGACGATCAAGCGAAATCAACACGCCTGCAAGCGTCGCGCCATTGGCCTGAATAATTTCCATCGACTCGCGAATCGCCGTTCCGGCGGTGATCACATCATCTACCAGCATTACGCGTCCTTGTAACGCGCTACCAACCAGATTACCGCCTTCACCGTGGTCTTTTGCCTCTTTGCGGTTAAAGCAGTACGGCAGGTCAAGGTCATGATGCTCCGCCAGCGCCACGGCGGTAGTGGTGGCAATCGGGATCCCTTTGTAAGCAGGGCCAAACAGCAGATCGAACTCAATGCCGGAATCCACCAATGCTTCAGCGTAAAAACGGCCTAACAGTGCCAGATCGCGCCCGGTATTAAACAGCCCGGCGTTGAAGAAATAGGGGCTTTTGCGCCCGGATTTCAGCGTGAACTCGCCAAACTTTAACACCTGCTTGCTAAGCGCAAATTCAATAAACTGGCGCTGATATGGTTTCATGCCTTCGCTCCTCATCTTACTTTTCTACAGACAAAAAAAAGGCGACTCATCAGTCGCCTTAAAAATCAGTTTGCCAGCGCCGCCTTCTGCGTCACTACAATGGATTCGATTCCCCCTCGGGCCAGCGCCAACAAGGTGAGTAACTCTTCGTGGGTGAACGGTTCGCCTTCTGCCGTCCCCTGCACTTCAATGATACGCCCGTCTTCGGTCATCACTACGTTCATGTCGGTCTCTGCGGCAGAGTCTTCAACATATTCCAGATCGCAAACCGCTTCACCGTTCACAATCCCGACAGAGACCGCGGCTACCATCCCTTTCATTGGATTAGTTTTCAGCTTGCCGTTTTCCACCAGCTTCTGTAGCGCATCTGCCAGCGCCACGCAGGCACCCGTAATCGAAGCGGTACGCGTGCCACCATCAGCCTGAAGCACGTCGCAGTCCAGCGTAATGGTGAACTCACCCAGTGCTTTCAAATCTACTGCCGCGCGAAGAGCACGGGCGATCAGACGCTGGATTTCCATTGTGCGTCCACCCTGCTTACCTTTCGCCGCTTCACGCGCGTTACGGGTATGGGTAGAACGCGGCAGCATACCGTACTCTGCGGTGATCCAGCCCTGGCCCTGACCTTTCAGGAAGCGCGGCACGCCTTCTTCAATAGAGGCGGTACACAATACTTTGGTATCGCCAAATTCGACCAGCACCGAGCCTTCTGCATGTTTTGTATAGTTACGAGTCAGGGTAACGGGACGCACCTGATTATTGCTACGGCCTGCTGGACGCATATTGAAATCTCCGGCTTGAAACAAATGTGGCTGCGCATTATACGGACTTCCGGCGGTTATTCCTATCCTGACAAGGCATCGATGGCTATAATCCTTCCACCTCTCCTTTTATAAACAGGAACGTCTATGATCCGCAGTATGACCGCCTACGCCCGGCGTGAAATCAAGGGTGAATGGGGGAGCGCAACCTGGGAAATGCGCTCGGTAAACCAGCGTTATCTGGAAACTTACTTTCGTCTGCCGGAGCAGTTCCGTAGCCTTGAACCTGTCGTTCGCGAGCGTATTCGTTCTCGCCTGACGCGCGGTAAAGTGGAATGTACCCTGCGTTATGAGCCAGATGTTAGCGCACAAGGTGAGCTGATCCTCAACGAAAAACTGGCTAAACAGCTGGTAACTGCCGCGAACTGGGTAAAAATGCAGAGTGACGAAGGGGAAATCAACCCGGTTGATATTCTACGCTGGCCGGGCGTGATGGCAGCCCAGGAGCAGGATCTCGACGCGATTGCCGCTGAAATTCTCGCGGCGTTGGATGGTACGCTGGACGACTTTATCGTCGCGCGCGAAACCGAAGGTCAGGCGCTGAAAGCATTGATCGAGCAGCGTCTGGAAGGCGTCACCGCCGAAGTGGTCAAAGTCCGCGCCCATATGCCGGAAATCCTGCAATGGCAGCGTGAGCGTCTGGTCGCGAAGCTGGAAGATGCTCAGGTGCAACTGGAAAACAACCGTCTGGAGCAGGAACTGGTTCTGCTGGCACAACGAATTGACGTTGCCGAAGAACTGGATCGCCTCGAAGCGCATGTCAAAGAGACCTACAACATTCTGAAGAAAAAAGAAGCGGTTGGTCGTCGTCTGGACTTTATGATGCAGGAGTTCAACCGCGAGTCGAACACTCTTGCGTCGAAATCTATCAATGCCGAAGTGACGAATTCTGCCATCGAGCTGAAAGTGTTGATTGAGCAGATGCGCGAGCAGATTCAAAATATCGAGTAAATTCTTTCAAAGTCTACTCACATCCATAAGCCCATGTTAAATGGGCTTTTTTATTTAGAAGATAGTCTATTAAAGACCACCAAAATCCATTAAAAACCACCACCAGGTGGGGAGTAAATGGGGGAGTGTTTTTACTTTACTAGTCTCATCTGCCAGTTTATAACCATATACCCCCCACAGCGATTTTTCATCAGGATAGGTATATGACCTCACTCACTGTCAGGACGGTTCAGTCTCTCATCAAAGCAGGAGAGGCTGGTAAGTTTGGAGATGGGCGAGGCCTGTATCTGAAAGTCCCACCAAAAGGTGAGGCGTACTGGATGCTTCGATACACAATCCACTCCAAGAGACGAGAAATTACTCTTGGTAAGGTATCTCTTCTGTCCCTGTCCGAAGCACGTAGTCTCGCTGAGGATACTCGAAGAAAAGTTGCCACCGGGGATGATCCTATTGCTGAGAAAAAACTCAATCGCCCTAAGCAACTGACCACAGTAGATGGACTGTTTGAAGACTGGCACAAAGACCTCGTTAAACGATTAAAACATCCTCACATACCTGAACGGGTTTACCGGAAAGATATTGCCCCTACTATAGGTAGACTTGCCTTGGTAAAAGTTAACCCCCTCGATGTTCGGTCGATCCTGCAAAAAATTACAGATAGCGGAAGGCCAACCATTTCAAACGATGCCCTACTCTACATGAAGCAACTCTTTGACCACGGCATTAAGCTTGGGCTGCTTCAGAGCAACCCAGCAATGGCGTTCAAGGTCAATGATGCAGGTGGAATCGAAAAAAGCAGAGAAAGAGCATTAAGTCTGGAAGAAATTGGTCAGGTGTTTAAAGTTTTCAGAGAACACTCTGACAGCTTCTCTCGTGATAACTACCTTGCCTGTGCCCTGCTACTACTCCTTGCAGTTCGCAAAAGTGAACTAACCGAGGCTCCTTGGGCAGAATTCGATTTGGATGAGAAAAAATGGTCTTTACCCAAGGAAAGAAGTAAGTCTGGTGTAGGAATCGTCGTCCCGCTTTCCCCGCTCGCTATTAAGATTCTTGAAGAGCTAAAGGTCAGAGCTTTTGGTTCTGATTATGTATTCCCTAACCGCAGGGTGAGTACGTCGAGGCATATGGGAAAAGATACCCTCAACAGGGCGATAGCCAAGCTATTCGGGGTAGAACCTGGTAAGAAGAAGCAACCACCTAATGTAATGGGAAATATTGAATATTTCACTGTCCATGACTTACGAAGGACTTGTAGAAGTTTACTTGCATCACTATCTGTTCCCCCACATGTCGCAGAAAGGTGTCTGAACCACAAGCTGAAGGGTGTAGAAGCTATTTATGACAGATACGACTATTTTGAAGAGAGGAAAAAAGCTCTTTATGCTCTTTCAGATTTAATGTGCAATTTGATATTACCATGAGACATAAAGAACATTTATATGATCCAATGGGTGGTTATTTTTACAGCATTGAATCTTGGGGTAAACGGCAATAATATGTAGCATGATAGTTAAAAGCATAAAATAACTTTAAAAACAGAAAGTTATGCCGATGCGAACAGAGAGCATACTCATAAGGTAGGAAAGAAAAATTTCATATAGTATAAGTAGTTAATTATTCGCTATGTATATTATAACTGAAAAGATCACAGCATTTAAATGGAGACAGCAATGATTAGTAGAGGCTCAGAATGGAATAAATGGGATCTTCATGTCCATACTCCAGCATCAGTTTTAAAAAACGAATACGGAGACGACTGGGATAAATATATTTTTGATTTATTCAATAAAGCTATTGAGGAAAATATAAAAGTAATAGGAATTACTGATTACTTTTTCATAGATGGATATAAAAAGATAAAGAATGAATATTTATCTAATCCTCAAAGAATGGTGGACTTGTTAGGCACCGAAAAATATGAATTGGTAAAAGAAATAAAAATACTACCAAACATCGAGTTCAGAATTGATAAATTAGTTATCGGAAAAGAATCAGATTTAAAGTGGAATAGAAAAGTAAATTACCACCTCTTATTATGTGATTCTATTGCACCTGAAATCATCGAAAAAGAAATCATAAATTGCCTAAAGTTTGATTTTTATTCAGAACCAGGGGCCAGAACAGACAAAAGAAACTTCACAAAAGAGAACATAATCGAATTTGGCGAAAAACTATGCCAACATCAGGATAGTTTTGCTGGACAAAACCCTTTATTTGTAGGGATGATAAATTCATGCTTCAATCTTGATGAACTTAAAGAAATATTAAACACAAACGGAAAATTCAAAGGAAAATATATATTAGCTTTACCAGCCGATGAAGATCTAAGTAAAGTAAGCTGGAAAAGTCAAGGCCATGCCGTTCGTAAACATCTCATAATGCAATCACATATGCTTTTCTCTTCAAACAGCGGCACAATTGATTTTTGCAAAGGTGAAAAACATGAGACGATAAGAGATTATTTGAAAGAGTTTGGAAACCTAAAGCCTTGTGTTTGGGGTTCAGATGCACACTCCTTAGATAAGATGTTCAAACCTGACGATAATAGACATACTTGGATAAAAGCTGATTTAAGCTTCGATGGTCTAAAACAAATAATTTACGAGCCTGAGTCAAGAGTTAAAATACAAGAATCTCACCCACAAACGAAGGCCGGATATCAAACTATATTAAGAGCCAGATTTATATGCGAAGATAAAAAGTTCCCGAATGAATGGATATATTTTAACAAAGACTTGAATACCATAATAGGCGGAAAATCTTCTGGTAAATCACTTTTGCTTTACTTCATTGCAGCAGCTATAAATAAAAATGTTGTATCAGAGAACATTAAATTAGCTGACACTGACAACTATGATGCCAAGGGTATTGACTTTGAAGTAGAGTGGGATGATGGAAGTATTAGCTTACTCTCTAACTTAGAAGATACGAAACCCATAACTTACATACCTCAGTTATACATTAACAAGCTCGCGGAAGTTGAAGGGAAAAACCAGCTTAAAAAGCTTATAGAATCAATTCTAAAGCAGAATAGAAAATTTAATGAATTCAGTGAAGGAAAAGACTCTGAAATTAAATTAAAAAACAAAGAAATAAAAGAAAGAATAGAACTCCATCATTCATACTCAGAGAATTACAATATTTTATGTGAGGATCGGAATAAAATAGGTGATAAATCGGCAATTGAAAGAGAGATAAATTCATTAGAAGAACAATGTAAGAAACTAAGAGAAAAATCAGGTTTCAATGAGCAGGAAATATTAAAATACAACAGGCTCAATACTGTTATTAAGAACGCTGAGAATAGATTGAGGATAGCTGAAAACTATCAATTAAATTCCACCAAACTAATAAGTGGTCTACACGAAAGGTTTTTAGAATATCCTAATGCATTAAAATCTGATTTAGCATCCACTCTTAGTGTTGCAGATACTGCTATTTTTTCCAGAAAATACTATTCCATTATTGAGAAGGGGATGGATGGTATTCGCATAGAAACTCAAAAGTATTTTGATCTGAAAACAAATAAAATCCCTAGCCTCATAGATAAAATCACACTAACAAAAGAAAAAGCAGAGTCAGACATTAAGCCCCTATTATTAAAAATCAAGGAAAAAGAAAGTCTCGACTTGTTTACCAAGAAGATAAGCTTTGAAAGAGAGAAACTAAGTAAGATAAATGGACTTCAACAGGTAATAGACAAATTGTTAGCCGATGCTAAAGATAATCTCTCTAATCTACAAACTAACTATGCAGAGTTAATGCAATTATATCAGGACTACATTTCCGAGTTGTCATCAGACGAATATAGCATTTCTGATGATATGAAAATAATCCCAAAAATGAGCTTTGACAAAGATGGCTTTGGTAAATTCATAGATAATTTTGATATGAGAGGAAACTTACAACTATTGTTCGGTGAGGCATATGATCCTAAAGAAATTTTTGCTTTTGATGTAGAAAACCATATCGAAAAAATTAATACGATCTTAACGAACACAAAGAAAGAAAACTGTCCAAAAATAAAAAAAGGAATTACCAAAAAAGATATCCTTCATACACTTTATGACGACTATTTCTTCATTGACTATGAAATAATTTATAATAATGATGAAATAATAAAAATGTCTCCGGGTAAAAGAGGATTAGTTCTCTTGAATTTATTATTGCACCTTAGCAACGCATCGCATCCAATACTCATAGATCAACCAGAAGATAATTTAGATAACAGAACTATCTATGAACAATTGAACAAATTTATTAAAGAGCGAAAAAAAACTAGACAAATATTATTAGTTACCCACAATGCAAACCTTGTTGTTTCTGCTGATTCAGAATGCGTTATTGTTGCCAATCAAACTGGTCAAATTAAAGATGGAGAAAATGAAGAGTATCAGTTTGAATATATCAACAATGCACTTGAAAATTCTTTTGAGAAGAAACAGGATACTTGCCTCCTTAAAAGCATGGGTATAAGGCAGCATGTATGTGAAATTTTAGAGGGCGGTCAGGATGCCTTTAAAGAAAGGGAGATAAAATATGGGCTAAGATTCTAATTAAGCCATCGGATTATAAGCAAGGGCTAACTTATCGAAGCTGCGCTTCTCAAGTTGGCCTTGCTTTTTCGCCCTTCGGTTGAAAAAGAAAAACCAAGACGAACCGAGAGCATTGACATTAATTTTATTTCAAATATAACAATATCAGGTGTTGCAAAGGAATTGTTCACCATAAAAAGAATACAAAATTCAAAGGAGCTTCTATGAAAGAGATTATAGCCTTACCCTCAAGGAATAATAATAACAGGAATACCCCAAACAAATCACTGAGAACTCATTGCATCAGTGTTCGACTAAACCACGAAGAACTACAGCTTCTCAATGCAAGGCGCGGCGAAAAAAGCAAAGGTGAATGGCTTCGTTTAACTTTCCTAAATAAACTTCCTGTAGCCATTCCTGCTGTAAACATGGAAGCATGGAAATCACTGGCTGACATGTCCCAGAAACTAAACAGACTTGTCCTACACCTTGACACTAAGAGTAAAGGAAGCTCACTGACGCAAACAGAACTATTCGCAGTGAAGCGCCAGATTTCGGAGCTTCGCATGAACCTGATTACTTCTGACTTATGGAAGTAGAACAGTGAAGGGAATGCAAAAAATCAAAAGAGGGAAAATCTTTAATGGCCTTATTTCTTATTTATTAAAACCTGCTTCGCATCACAAGTCAGATCCGTATGTAGTCGGTGGCAATGTAATAGAAAGCTTCGCAGAAGCACTAAGTGCAGAGTTCAATGCTACGAAGCTCCTACGATCCGATGTCAGTAAACCTGTATGGCACAATTCTCTGCGTCTGCCTGCTGGTGAGAATCTATCTATACAACGATGGAAGCTGTTAGCCGATGACTACATGAAGCGTATGGGCTTCTCTGAAACGCATCTACGTGCATACGTGCTTCATGATGATAAAGATGGCCAACATATCCATATAGTAGCAAGTCGCATCGATGCCACATCTGGGAAGCTCTATCTTGGTAAAAATGAGAACCTTATCAGCACCCGTATCATCCAGGATCTTGAAAAAGACTACCAGCTAACAAGAACCAAAGGAACTGATGCCCTGAAACCTTCTTCCTCACCTGCAAAACGTAAAAAATCACGTAATGAGGCTATGTTAGAAGACAGAACTAGCGAGAAATGTCCAAAGACAATCATACAGGAAGCTATAGATACACTGATCACGAGCAAGATTTCAGAACACGAGTTTGTGCAGCAGCTCGCAGCTCAGAAGATAAAAGCTGTTCCTAACAGAGCGTCAACCGGGAAAATGAATGGTTTCTCGTTTGAGTACGCCAACATTTCATTCAAGGCTTCGCAGCTTGGAAAAAAGTATTCATGGAAAAACTTAGAGCCGTTCATCATCATTGATCCCCCGACCATAGTTGACAGAAAAGCCAACACATCTAATTTTTTCGTTGGAATAGATGTGGAAGACATATTGCTTCCCTTACCTGAACGACCTAAACCACCATTGAAAGAAAATTTGGATGCAAAAACAATAGCAGCTACCAATAGTTATATAAATCTCACAATGAGATGGATAGAAGCAATCCCCTGGTTAGATAGCATAGTTGGTATCGTAAAAAGCTTGCATAACTCTTTCCTTGAACACAAAAACAAACCAGTAATGATCTTTTCTGCTTCACCACTTTCTATAGACCTACCATCTGTTCACTATGTTAAAAAATGTGTTAAAACAAACACTTTTAGACTAAAAATTTAGCATAAGCCAACCCAAAAACCCCTATGCTTCTGATTTTATGACAAAATAATTGATCGTTATAATCGATCGATTAATCACTCATGATAGCCATAGACTATCAAACTGCAAAATATCGATCGGTACAAATGATTTGATAACTTTACAGCTTTGTACAAAATGTACTTTGAAGGAACTATCGGCTAATAGACTGATTTTACTAGCCTATTTTTAATATCGTTCTATCATACAGGAAAAACCGTATGAAATTCTTCATGATGAAGCGTGTAATGCTGGCGATTGCACTCCCTGTACTTGTCGCTTATTTCGGAGGAGGTAAGGTCATGTCAGTTTATTGGGTGCCCCTGTTTTTTATCAGTGCGATGCTATGTGCAACAGCTTATGGCAAATATGTAGTCAGGAAAAACAATGATGCTACATTCAATTATCTGAATGAAAATAATGATGGGATCTATATTCATAAATTCAATGACTGCGAGATTCGGTTAGACAAAAATAAACAAGAAGTATTTCTTAAAAATAGCGCAGGAGCAAAAACCTATTCTTTTATTGATATCAAAGAATGGCGCTACAACATTAAATATGGAGGTGAGGTTGCAGGTGCTGGTTTAAGTAGTATCAGAGAGAACGGTAAAACATTAGGTCAAAACATCGCTGATACAGGTCTCTTTATCCGTGTAAAAGACGTGCGTAAACCAGAATGGCATATCCGGTTCTATCCTCGTAATGATGCTTTCAATTCGAGTAATGGGTTAAATGATTTGAAGACGCAGCTCAACCAATGGATGGAGATCTTTGATCAAAATTTAAATGCTGCATAGAACACTTTTAATAAATGACTAAGCCTGTAAGCTGAATACAGGCTTTTCTCATTTTATAGTAATTAAATTTGACATCAGGAAAATGGTACGTCATAAGTTGAATAATATGGCTACCAGCGTCGGGCTGGTAGCCATATATCAGTAACCCTTTAGTAAGCCGGTTGGCTATACAAAAGGATGCTGATAAAAATCGCTATCCTTAGCAGGTTGAGAAGATTATTGTTCATAATCCACCTCCTTTTTTATAATTGTTTTTTTAAGGTCTAATAGACCAAGTGTATAGTAGCAGTAAAAGCACCCTCATGGGTGCTTTTTTTGTTCATCTTAGGGTATGTAATTGAGAAGTGTGAAGGAATCCCGCTTTGCAGAGAACTTCTTGTTCATCTATCGATGATAGTCAAGCCACGTTTTTCGGTGGGGGATATACGACATAGCTTTCAGGTTGAAAATTCAAAAGTTAAAGATACTATTTATGCCCATGACTTTTATTATACTCAATGTCCCTTTTCCTCAAACTAATAGCCAACAGAGATCTATCATATTTTCTTTTTTCTGTTATAAAAACAGTTTCTGAATTAACTTTGTTCTTCATGATGAAGTGAATGAGTAATCCACACATTCTTCTTATTTTATCCGCATCGATTACTCTGTTTTCAACATTATTAATAAAGCAGTAATAAGAGGTAAGCATAAAAGATAAAACAACATCTCTATTAGCCAATTCTATATTATCAATGTCATTTTTATACTTGATATAGAAACCTACACAGAAAAGGTAAGATTTTTCTATTATGTCTGACTCTGACAATCCAGACTCTTCGAGTTTCTTCACGAAACGTTCAAAAAGAATTAGAAAACGCTCCATGCTATTTAATTTTTCCATAATATGCATCCTTGCAATTTATTCTGGTCATCCTGACAATTAAAGAAATATCATAATTATTAATCATGTCAATAGTTAAAATCTATCAAATCATATTTAAATATCTTTTACAGGTAAGGGGCGATTAAGCTCTTCAACTGTTATTTGCTTCAAATGAGAATTATAAAGCCATATCTTGAACTGCTCTAAATATCTGTTATTTAATGCTATCAAAGCTTCGTTTTCAGTTTCGAGCCTTTTTATTCTCTGACAAGCGATTTCTAAATTAGCAGGCTTAATAGAACATGTATCTTTAATACCAAACTTGAGAGTCTTCTTTTTAGAATTAAAACAATCCGAAACCTTGACATGACTACTTAGAGATTGTCTTGAAGGTCTCTTACCAATAATATTTACTAACTTGTCGCATAAAGCATCCCAGGTTAGCTTCTCATCTTTATTCCAGTTATTTATAACATTTGTTATGTGTTTTTCATCATAACCAGTAATATGTTTAGCCATTTATTCTCCTTTTATAATTTTAGTTTGAAACTCATACCATTTTTCAGCATTGACATTCCCATCATTTTTATCATGATACGTTTTTTCAATAATTTTATTATGAATTACCAATAGTCGATCATCATCCTTTCCAGAGTCTGGTATTGGATAATAACCGCATACGTCAAAAGCATATGAGTGCTTGCAGTAACCATGCTTAGTAACGAGCACAGCTCCATCATTCAATGAATCGAAATCAGTTATGTCCATGATAGCTATTTCTTTTTTCCTATGGCTGTTACTTGCCTCGATTGTCTTTTTTTCTCTTATGAGCTTAGTCATTTGTAAGTGCGATCGGTGATCATAAGAAACATTTTGAGAAATAAGCTTACGCCCGGACCATCGAGCGATGCTAAACTCATCCATGCCATTAATTTGAGAAAAAGTATTCAACAGATGCCTTAATTGATGAGTTTTAATAGAATAGGGAATACCATCCTCATTGACATAGCCGTGTCTTTTGAACAGGTTTGTTGTGCCTTTAATACTTGCAATAGCATTAATATCCATTCTCAAAAACCCAGGCGTGGGTCTGAAAAAAGATGTAAAATCTTTTCTTGTCTTCTGACACAGTTGCCTGTCAAATAAAAGACATAAAGCATTTGAATATTTAATTCTTTTTTCCTCATCATACCAAGGAAAATTCTGAGGCTTTGTGGTAACGAGTGCATATTTGGATGACTCAGTGCCTTGGCCTTCCATTGTTCTTGAGGCAGACCTTGCATGGTTGGACAGTTTTTTTAATCGGGCTATCGCCTTTTGAGCTATAGGGATCATTACTGTAGGAATCCATTTGATATCCCCAGCATAACCCTTTGCTGAAAAAAATCTTAAACCATATCGTTCAATGCCTTTGTCATCTTTTTCAGTAATCTCACAATCCGCTGGAAGACTTAAAATTTCTGAAATTCTTCCTGGAGCACACATGAGTAGTGCAAGAACAGAAGTAGTGAAAATGTCCCTTGTAGACAATTGGCTTTCATCTTTTGAGAAAATCTCAGCAATAGCTATTACGGATTTTATGTCTGGTAGTTTTGAGTGTCCTTCGAGTGAAGGTTCATAACCTTTCCAGCTCTGAGTTATTTTATGTCTTAACGGATTTACCCAGAAAAAGTATGATGAGGTCGTCATTCTGTTTCCTGTTAAGAATGAACATAGTTTCTCAAGTTCTTTACCAATTCCAACTGCTTGTATTTTTGAATATTTGGCAGATGCTAACCTTGCACATTCATCAAATATGATATTATTGCACTTAATAATATTAGCTTCTCCGTATAATTTCAATAAAACAAACTCAATGATTTTCAACATTGACAAAGTATTATGGTTTGACTTTGACCTGTTAAACGAGTGAATATGAAACATATAAGCTTTAGCGAAATCAATGAAACTACCATCTAATCTATCTTTGCTATTTCGATTATTGTTCATGTCAAATTTATTGAATCTATAATATCTCTTCCATACATTGCTTTTCCATGAAATCGCTAACTTCGAGTTGAAAATATTACTCTTACAAAATTCAATAAACTCATCAACATTTGAACTAGGATTATTAGCATTGGCTGGCTCGAATAGTATGATATTGGTCATTGGGAACTCCAGGCTCTAAAGTTTTTACAAGTGAAACATTCAATTTGGTCATTTTTATCATTAAAAAATCCGAACGAATTTAAAATATATTCAGTAAAGAGCTTCTTGTTTTTTGACTGTTCTTCTCCAAGAAATATCTTTGATAGCGGTTCAAAAAAAGGATTAAGCATCTTGTCTATATCATGAACATTGTCTGGACAATTTTTTACGTATATCCCTGATGAGTTTATAGATTTATGGTCTAATGCTTTAGCTATTACTTCAACTGATGCACCTTCCTTTGCTAAACGAGTTCCCAGGGTATACCTAAATCGTCTTGCATTAATCCGTATAGGGCCGTTATTACTTGATGACCCCATGTTGAATTTAGTAGTCAAATTATTTAGTTTGTTTGAGATAGAAGAATTCTTCATATGTAAAAAATCAGTTGTCATGATGGTATCTAAACTTTGTCCAGTATCAATTAATACATATTGTTTAATGTCCATGAGTATAGGTAATTCATTTTTTAAATGACTAATATTCCTCTTGACCCTATCTTCGATATGTTTCTGGTTCAGATCAATCAAGGTTATAAGTTCCTCATACAGGCTATCGTCGATTCTCATCATGCTGAACTCACTTCTGAAGTTCTTCCTTTGTTTTACTTTCGGTATATTTAGAAAACAACCCTCTTCCGTTCTGATGAGATCTTTCGCTTTCAACGAAGTTAGCTGTGATGGCCTCCTTCCCGTTGTTGCTAGTAGAATAACGTAGCAATACATAAACAGAGGGATTTTATCTTCTTTCAACAATTTTCTGATACTTTCAAGTATCATTTTCAGCTCTTCTTCCGTTAGTGGTCCACTATTCGGATCTCTTCGTTTAACGGCTTCCCCTGTTAAATTAGGTTTAATGGTTATTTTTTCCAGCATTCTCAGAGCTGAGTTATCTACTCCTTCATAACCGAGTTTTTTCCATTTATTAAGAAAGTTCTTTATTGAATTTAGCTTATAGTTTTTCTCAGGGCCTAAGCTAACATTAAATTGATAAACCGCTTTGGAATTAATCATTTCAAGATCCATTAATCTTAGCCATTGGCTAAAGATGTGATTTATATTCTTTATGTAGCCTGCACTATATTCAGACGAAAAATATGCCAAGGTATTAAGATAACCAACACGCATCGACTCTGGCATTTTATCGGCAACCTTATGTGGGCAAACACAATTATTTATATCTAATTGCCATTTATTATCTGAAATCCTGAACCTATACCCCTTCATCATTGCAAAAACTACATTCTCTTTTTTTAAAGTGCTTGTTTTCATTTCATTCCCCTTTAGTTATTTTCCTCAAAGAGTCATAAACTCTTCCAATAACTTCCTTTTCTTTCATTGATATGTGTTTGAAGTTATAATTTTCAGACATCTTTGAATCTTTTGACCACCCCATGAGATAGCACCTCAAACCTGATTTTCGGCTGATATCTAAATTCGAATCATCAATTTCACTTGAATAGAAATAGTTCCAGGAGTGTCTCAATTTATGACCTGATAAATTCTTTAATTCCGGGCTTGATTTTTTAATAGTCGAAATTATCTTTTCATATGCTGAAACAGATAAAGGTTCTCCAACTGTTTTACATGAACTGTGTGTAACAAACAGGAAGTCATGCTTCTTCTTTTTGGTGTATTTATTTCTATAGTTATTTATGTAATCCAAAATCTCCAATGCTAACTCGTCCGACAATGGAATTTCCCTTTCACCAGTTTTGACTAAAGGTTGATTCAGCCTTCGATCTTCAATGCAATCATGTCTTCTGAAAATACTTAGTGTGTAATCCCTAGGATTTAAATCATTAACTTTTAGATTTAATAGCTCTCCTGCTCTTAAACCACAATTCAATAGTAAGGTAAAAATGAGTCTGTTTCTCACTTGAACATCCTTCTGAAAAGGATTTTGGCTTCCTTCAATTTCTAATAACTCAAACAGTTTTTTTATCTCTCCTTTGCTCAGTGATTTATCTTTTCTGTCATTCATGCTAAGAGATTTATTTAGCGGGAGATGTGCTCTAATACTTTCTATGAAACTCTCGACTTCATATCTAGCATGAATTCCCTTAATAGAATGAAGTAAACCGCACAGCCAATTAAGATAGCTCGAAAAAACATGAATTCTATAACCGAAAGTTCTTCTTGCAATCTGATACCCTTTTATTAATCTTACATTTGTAATCTTTTGCTTATCAAATCTCTGCCTTGCATAACGGATCAGGTCATCCACTTCTGCTACACTTAGGAACTCCTTAATTTCAATCCTATCAATTATATTTATTTTCCTGCTTTTGAGGAAATTGCTTAGTATTAGTAAGTTTGTTGCAACTATCTCCATCGTTGATGCGGTCGCACTTCTATTCCTGACATTGGTTGTAAGATAGAGATTTTGATAATAAACAGGCAACTGTGTTTCTTTATCGAGAACCAAACATCCTCGTTCGCCATTGCTCATCACAAATTTTTTTATTTGATATGACATTATAATAACCCTCCAAAAACTTTACATTTAGTAATCACTACGGCTTATCTTTATTTTATCAATTTAAATTTTGCAAATTTTTTTGTTATATATGGCTTTATTTATAATGAATTTAAATATTTAAAAAAATTTCTTTCACGTGAAAGAAACAGGTACGGCTAGTAGATAGTATCCATACCCGATATTAAGAAACCACCTTTAAATACCTATGACACAAGCCTCGCCTAAAAAAACGTAAAGAATTACGTTAAATATAGTTTTTTTTAAGATTTAAACTTTACAAGTCTGAGAATTAATCCTCATAAATAAGAAGGCTGTAATTTTATTTCAGGCAACATGCTTTCTTGAATTTTCGATAGTTAATTGAATCCATTCGTCTACTTCACTTTCAATGAAAGCAACTGCACGAGATCCAATTTTGACTGGTGATGGGAAACATCCTTTGCTGATTAGATGATAGATCCAGGCTTTACCATAGCCGGTTCGATTTAGAACCTCTGGTAAACGAATAAGGCGTGTATTGTGCTGATTCATAGTCGTTTCCTCTTCTTTCGTTTTGATGGAAACGACTATACGAATGAATATGCAAAAAAAGCAGTGAGGTTCAGAACATCAGGGCTATGGAAGCTAGGTTCAGTCAGAATCAGAGATTTTCATCACCTCTGAAACTCTGATCTTTTTCAAATGGCTGTTCTTGTTGATAAACAGATGAAACTGTCGGATGAACGGTATACTCGCAGCTTTCAAAGCAAGTGGTCTGTCCGTATCCCTGATTTGGTGGTTCATCCGGGTATCACTTTCGTCATCATCATCGGTATACAGCAGACGCGAGAGGCGGTTTTCTGATATACGTACCTTATGCAGGTTTGACCATACTAGGATATCAATTAGTGGTATCAGTCTGTAGTTGATGATTTTCTTAATCGTTCCATAACCGAAGCGGATCGAGTCAGTAGTGTCAGCCTCGATACCTCTGACCTTACGCCACTGAGGTAGTGCGGCTTTCAGGGATTCAGCTATTTCCTCGTCAGTTCCATTCGCCAAGTCGATTTCGACCATGACAGTATCTCTGAACAGGCGAGGTAGGGACTCTGATACAGGGCTTTCGAGGAATTCACGGTTAACCGAGTACTCATCACCGCCATCCCAAAAGAAAAGTGAATTTCGCAGCCCCACAATACTGAGTTGCGCCAATCTTTCAGTTGTTGTCAGAAAGAAGTGTGGTGGCTGGTAAAGGGTATCCTCTCTTGTGAGATAGCCGAGATGCTTTTCTGTGATGAGAAAGGGGTTGCCACTGAAGATCCTGTCGATGTAGAGTCTTACGGCTTCTGCTTCAAATTCTTCATGATATGGTTTGAAGAACAATGTCCTTGCAAGCAGTTCATGATAAAGCTGTATGAGAGTCAGATCTTCAAATCTGCGATAAGTATCGATATCTAACCACTTCTTGATTTCCTTGGTATGCGCGGCTGACCAATTTTGCATATATCACCTAATTTATGTTTTTGGTAGCTAGAAAAAGTTATACTATAACCTCATGGTAGATAACTGTATAACTAATTATCAATGCACCCCCTTGCTTAATTAGTAAAATAAAAGGAGTTTAAAATGAAAAATTATATTTATATTGACACTAATATTATAAGTGATTTCAAACCCTTCACACCTGACAAATGGCAATCATTCAATAAAGTACAGAAGAAATATCACTTCCCTTTTTCACACGCTCATTTATTCGACCTAAAAAATAGCCCAGAAAAATACTTAGTTGAAGACTTGGATCTACTTGAACGCATATCTGATAGGTATGGAATAAATGAAATAGACGAGAATGGTAAATTTGTAATTAAAAAACTAAACTCAAAACTATATCCATTTTTTAATTCTGTTATAGAAACTGAAATGAAAGATGAAGAATTAGCTAAAAAGAACAGGATTTTTTTCTTACCTGGTTATGATAAGCATAAAATCGAATTATCGAAAATGCACAAGGATTCATTCCTAACCCAAATGATCGATAAAAATAACGGGATTTTAGATGGAAACTTTCCCAACTTACTAATGACTTATTTAACTGAAAACATGGATTCTCCAAATATTTATAAAAGTTTAAGAAAACAAGTCCAAGACTTGATTTCTCATGCAAAAAAATACAATACATTTAAAAATCTCCCGAAAGAATTCGTCGGATTTCTTGAGATATTTTCAGGCTCAATTAAAGAAGACCAGATTTTTGAAAAGTTAGTTGACTATAGAAAATGGGCATTGAAATTTACAGGTAAAGATTTCAGTAAACTTTCACAACCAGAACAGATAGTTGATATATATATGTCTTTAGATATAGTGAAGGGTTTTAGTGAAGATATTTCTAAAAAAAACCGTTGGGTAAATATGTATAGAGATGCACAACATTGCGGCAATGCAAGTCAATCAAAATATTATATTACTAAAGAACAAAATAATAAAAATAAATTTAACTTCATAATGAGAGAGTTTAATTTAAAATGCAGAGAAATTACTCTTGAAGATCTCTTGAACCGAATCTCGTAGAGATTTTACATAAACTCTCAAAACTTGAGCGGGGGTTACAACGGGGGTTAAACACATAAAACCCGTATAATTATAGTTTTAATTTATTGAAAAACATCAATTTTAATAATCCAATCAATATTCAGATTCAGAATATTGAATAACTCGTAACACTAATTCTTACTTTTCAGCCTTCACAAATGCCGCCCACTCAAACAGAGCGGCATTTTTCTTCCCCGCAACTTCAATTCTGTTTTGCGTGCCTGCTCCAGATTTTGCGATGTTTTTTTGCCCAGCACACTGAGAACGTGAGATACTCACAACTGTATATAAATACAGTTACAGATTTACTTTCTTTGCAATTGATATCACATGGAGTGGGCAATGAACGAACATCATCAACCTTTTGAAGAGATAAAACTGATTAATGCAAACGGAGCAGAACAATGGTCAGCAAGACAACTTGGGAAACTACTGGGTTATTCAGAGTATCGTCACTTTATACCTGTATTAACGCGCGCCAAAGAAGCCTGTGAGAACAGTGGTCACACAATTGATGACCATTTCGAGGAGATCCTCGATATGGTCAAAATTGGCTCAAATGCCAAAAGAGCATTAAAAGACATCGTACTCTCCCGCTATGCCTGTTACCTGGTAGTACAAAACGGCGACCCTGCGAAACCGGTCATTGCGGCAGGGCAGACTTATTTTGCTATCCAGACCCGACGGCAGGAGCTTGCTGACGATGAAGCATTTAAGCAACTTCGTGAAGACGAAAAGCGTCTGTTTCTGAGAAATGAGTTGAAAGAACATAACAAACAATTGGTTGAGGCAGCACAGCAAGCTGGGGTAGCGACAGCTATTGATTTCGCCATATTTCAGAATCATGGTTACCAGGGGCTGTATGGTGGATTAGATCAGAAAGCTATTCATCAGCGGAAGGGGCTGAAAAAGAGTCAGAAGATCCTGGATCATATGGGTTCAACAGAACTGGCGGCTAATCTCTTTCGAGCTACCCAAACAGAAGAAAAACTCAAGCGGGATGGCGTGAATTCAAAACAGCAAGCTAATACCACACACTTTGACGTGGGTCGCAAGGTGAGGCAAACCATTCAGGAACTTGGCGGAACCATGCCTGAGGAGTTGCCGACCCCGCAGGTCAGCATCAAGCAGTTGGAAAACAGTGTAAAAATTACAGAGAAGAAATAGCAGAAACTAAAAACTCTTTTTGTTGATTGAGATACCCGATGCGTAAGCCAAAGTCCAGGTGCGGTGAACACAATGGCTAAACATTGCACCTTTCTTTTCCACCCCTCAATTTTAACCTATTTTTTCTTATGCATTTTCTCAGACAAGAAGTCAGAAGAATGCATCTACGCTACAGAAAATAGCAATTTCACATAACTACAAATTATCAATCTATTCTCACCTTAAAAAATCTCAATCGTGACAATGCGCACAAATCGCTACCCTTCCAGACAGATTTTTAGGGAGAGAACCATGCTGTTACACATTTTGTATTTGGTTGGCATTACTGCCGAAGCCATGACTGGGGCGCTGGCAGCCGGGCGGCGGCGCATGGATACATTTGGCGTAATTATTATTGCGACTGCTACCGCAATTGGCGGAGGGTCAGTGCGCGATATTCTGCTGGGCCACTATCCGCTCGGCTGGGTCAAACACCCGGAATATGTGATTATCGTCGCTACCGCCGCAGTACTCACCACTATCGTTGCTCCTGTAATGCCTTACCTGCGCAAAGTGTTTCTGGTGCTTGATGCGCTCGGACTGGTGGTCTTTTCTATCATCGGCGCACAGGTTGCACTGGATATGGGGCACGGCCCGATTATTGCCGTTGTCGCGGCGGTAACCACCGGCGTGTTTGGCGGCGTTTTGCGCGATATGTTCTGTAAACGCATTCCACTGGTATTCCAGAAAGAGTTGTATGCCGGTGTCTCATTTGCCTCCGCCGTACTGTACATCGCGCTGCAACACTATGTTTCTAACCATGATGTGGTGATTATCTCCACCCTGGTATTCGGCTTTTTTGCCCGTTTACTGGCGCTACGTCTTAAGCTGGGATTACCGGTCTTTTACTACAGCCACGAAGGTCACTAAGGTTCAAAACCTGTGATCTGCTGGGCAGCCAGCCAACTGCCCAGCTTCTTGATTTGCGCATTTTCCTTCCATTCAATAACCTGTCTGGCGCGCCCCGATCCAGTCCCCGGCAGCTGCTGCCAGAACTGTTCCGTGCTAAATAAAAGTTGCGACCAGGACCGTTCATCACTGGCATTAAGCGCCGCCCGGGTTAGCGGTATTCCCATTGCCATCACCCAGCGAGTAAAAGGCTGCTGACGAGCCAGATTAAACTGATGCCATAACTGCGCACTTTTACTTTTCGCGATCCCCGGCGTGTTCTGTAATTGCTCTGGCGTTAATAAAAGCCAGGAAAAGATATGCTCAAAGCGATGAGTCTGATGCAGGGCGCGCCAGCCGGCCTCACCAATGCCATCAAGCCCCAGAACCTGTTTTGACCCCAGCCAGACTAAGCGTGAAATGAACTGTTCCTGACAAACATCAGAAGCAAAGTAGCAGGTCAACGAGTTAAAGCGGTTTTCTGGTGGTGTCGGTTTTGTACGTTCTGCTCCGCGCCAGACCACATCATCAATGCGAGGAATCCCCTGACCGGCAAGGCTGACGAGGATCTGATCACCAGGCGCAATATCCCACTCCTGCCAGCGCCTGACGGAACCAATATTCACCCGCTGGACTTTTTTATCATCCAGCATGACAGGTGCGAGTGACGCCACCACCGATATTTTACCGCTCTTACCCACCGCAAATTGAATCGCCTTCACTTCGGCAACCTGAGCTACAGGTTGATATTTCCAGGCCACCAGCCACTCCGCCTGGCCCGGTAGCCAATGACGGGATTCGGGTTCTTTCGCCGCTCGCACAACCACGCCATCGGTGACGAAGGGTAATTTTGCTTTCCACCACTCATTGCGTACGTGCGCAACCTCATCAGCATTTTTAACCGCGCGGGTATACGTCTGCGTTAAAGTAAAACCTGCGGTAGCCAGATCCTTTAAACGATCGGTCATTAAATGCGGTCCATCCGGCCATGCCCAGACAAAAACAGCCAGTGAGTTTAGCGTATCGCTATTCCCCTGGCGCATCATCAGGCCAGCAACTTTTGCGCGGGCATTTATTCCCCCCATTTGTTGTTGGATATGCCCCTTACGCTTGAGAAATATTTCCCCCTGAAGCGTGCTGTTGGCTAAAGGCCCGCTAACGGTTTGCGGCACAGCGGAAATTAAGCTAACTTTCTGCGTCCAGTCCTCCCCTTTCAGGCCATTGCCGCGACTGATTGCTTTGTTCAGTTTCCCGTCCCGATAAACCAGGGTTACCGCAACGCCATCGACTTTCGGCTGCACCCAAAGATCGTTGTGTTCACGCATCCAAAGACGTAGTGCATTTTTATCCGCTAATTTACGCACGCCTGTATGCGCAACTGGATGCATAACTGTGCCTGCCAAAGGTGGCATCATCGCGTCGCGGGGCTCGTTCCCAAAACAGCGTTGCCACTGCGTGAGACGGGCGCTTAACTGATCGTAAACACCGTCTTCAATCTCACTTTCCCCTTCCTTCCAGTAGTCATCGTCCCACTGTTTTATTTGCTGTTGCAGGCGGGAAATTTCTTCCTGTGCTCTGGCTGGCGACCAGGCCGGACAGACTGCCCACGCCGATGATTGCCAGCACAAGATACTTATTAATATCGCCATCCATACTTTCATCATCACCTCCGCTGTAGATAGTCAGGCAGATATACAACGTGATGAAAGCAAAGCCGAGTGGCAAAAACGGAGTCTGCGAGGACGCTTCCTGAGAATCGTCTTTATTGCAGTGAATGACAGGCAAATGCGGAAGCAGCTACGCAAAACGCAACAACTTTGCGCAAAAAGTGTGAGCAAGGGCTACGTCACATGCCCGCGCCGTGTATAATAAGCTCGTATGTAGGCTTTATTTCGCTAATCACATACGAAAGATACTCATGGCTCAAGGCACGCTTTATATTGTTTCTGCCCCCAGTGGCGCGGGTAAATCCAGCCTGATTCAGGCTTTATTAAAAACCCAACCGTTGTATG
>ENA-OWZV01000117-OWZV01000117.1-human-gut-metagenome-genome-assembly--contig:-NODE-117-length-26262-cov-15.495249_pt1 | contig 26262 bp, 17 predicted proteins | sample MGYA00249264_ERZ652123 | MGnify/ENA primary metagenome ERZ652123 (study PRJEB26925, sample SAMN05827256) | human gut metagenome | biome: ENVO:2100002; feature: ENVO:00000062; material: ENVO:00002003... | reverse complement strand
GGAGAGGCCCTGGAAATACCCCACAGCCCCGAAAAAGAGCCAGTCAGTTGCTTAACTGACTGGCATTACTCACTGAAGCCGAGGGTCTTTTTAGGATTATCAGGTGCGGAACTCATCGAGGCGTGGGCCTCCTTGCCCACAGAGACGCCGGATGGATTTAAGCAAGCCCACTATTAATTAAAAATCAGTGCGGCAAAAACGGGGGCGACCATAGATTTTTTTTGATTTCCTTCGCCTTTTTCAGAATATCCAGCTCCATCTGCTGGCGGCGTATTTCCAGGTTCAGTCGGGCGACTTCCTCCCGCAACGCATCGCGTTCTGCGTTCTGTCTCCAGGGAAGGTTTGTTATGTTTCCGCATAGTCTGGTAAGCACTATTGCCGATAATTTTATCTTTCCATTTATACAATACCGCACGGCTGACCCCAATACATCTGGCGACTTCACTGGCTGATACTCGCCATGGCAGCCTGACGTTTGACTTCTGGTTCAAAGGTCGATTCCGGATTGGTCTTACCGGTAAATATACGTCGTCTGTCGGGATAAAGCTCATCAACCCAGCGAGTGAGCATATCACTGTAGGGATACCCCAGAGCTCTGCCGGTAAACGCCAAGCAACTACCGTGGTTAAGATAATGTTCAACGGCAATCTGTTTTTGCACATCTGAGTAACGGGGCTTATGACGAATGGATTCTTTTGCGCCACCACCTGCTTCTCATGAGCGGATCCAATGCCGCAGATTTCTTTTCTAAGGGTAGCCCGGCTCGCGTACGACGGGAGCCAGTTTCTTACCATATTTGAAATAAAGCTCAATGGCGCGGATTTTTTATTCTTCAGTAAACATGTTTCACTCCTGAAAGTCTAGGAAATCATTCGCATCCCGTAACGGTCAAAAATCGTGGCGTTGACACCTTACACTTGTATAACTGGTGATTCTTCTTGAGAGTATCGACTGGTGGCATCTGGAGATACGCTTTCGTTGGCAGGTTATGACGCAACTTAAGTGGGAGAAAGGCAGTCATGCTGCAGCATTGACGATTTGTTATCACTGAATACTTGGGGTTGTACTATAGTGCTTAGACGATATTACAGATTAATTTACGGACATAAATATCTCAAAATGACAATTTAATAAAACTCAGGTAAAAAATGCATTGCGGTTTTAATCTTTTTTGATATATAAGCACATGCGTTATAAATATAAAAGATTACACTTTGTTATTGAAATAAATTGGCTTGGCTATTCAATATGTTAATTTTCATTATAGGGATGTTTAAAAATAAATGTATTCTGAGTAGTCATGTAATGTATGTGAGATGATTTTAATGAATGCAAATGTGTAAATAATAAGAAAATGCTTTTTGATGATGGAAACATCACAAAACACAACTAGTTAAATTGCTACATTCCCCGTTTGGGTGATAATGTCTGATTTTTATTAGCATCTTCAACTTATTAAGTTTATCTGTGAACATCATGGTGAGGTCGTGGTGAACAAAATTTATTCGTTTAAGTGTTGTCCTGTCACCGTAGGTCTTATTGCTGTCTCCGAACTTGCCAGTAGTGTAACGAAAAACGCAGGCCGAAAATTAAAAAAAATATCGCTGATGGTTTTATCTGTGAGCTGTCTCTCTTATCCTATGATATCCTTGGCGGGCATTGTCCGTTCCGATATAGCCTATCAGATTTATCGTGATTTCGCTGAAAACAAAGGGCTTTTTGTACCTGGTGCCACAGATATTCCGGTATATGATAAGGACGGAAATTTAGTTAAGGTTGCCGGCGGATATGCTTTTAAAACAGGAGGAACCACAGGAGTTCCTCTGATATCTGATGCAACAATAGTCTCTAATCCCGGGCAAACCTATGATCCTGTAAACGGACCTTTACCTGACTATGGTGCCCCTGGGGACAGTGGTTCTCCTTTGTTTGCTTATGATGAACAACAAAAAAAATGGGTTATTGTTGCTGTATTAAGAGCATATGCAGGTATTAATGGTGCTACGAACTGGTGGAATGTCATATCAACAGATTATCTGAACCAGGTTATGCAGGACGATTTCGATGCCCCCGTGGACTTTGTTTCCGGACTGGGCCCCCTGAACTGGACATACGACAAAACATCAGGCACAGGTACCCTGAGTCAGGGCAGTAAAAACTGGACCATGCACGGACAGAAAGACAATGACCTCAATGCCGGTAAAAATCTGGTATTCAGCGGGCAGAACGGTGCAATTGTCCTGAAAGACAGTGTGACTCAGGGGGCCGGTTATCTCGAATTTAAAGACAGTTACACCGTATCTGCTGAATCCGGAAAAACATGGACGGGGGCCGGCATTATTACTGACAAGGGGACGAATGTGACCAGGAAGGTCAACGGTGTTGCCGGTGACAACCTGCATAAACTGGGGGAAGGAACCCTGACCATAAACGGAACAGGTGTAAACCAGGGAGGACTGAAAACGGGAGACGGTACCGTTGTACTTAACCAGCAGGCAGACACTGCAGGTAATGTTCAGGCCTTCAGTTCTGTGAGCCTCGCCAGCGGATGTCCGACCGTGGTGCTCGGGGATGCCCGTCAGGTCAATCCGGATAACATTTCATGGGGGTACCGGGGAGGTAAGCTTGACCTTAATGGTAATGCCGTTACCTTCACCCGGCTGCAGGCTGCTGATTACGGGGCGGTGATTACAAATCATGCACAGCAAAAATTCCGACTTTTACTGGATCTTAAGGCTCAGGATACAAATGTCAGTGAACCGACGATTGGAAATATACCCCCCTTTGGTGGTACCGGCACTCTAGGAAACCTGTACAGCATGATACTCAACGGCCAGGCCCGCTTCTATATTCTGAAATCTGCCAGCAATGGTAACACCCTGTGGGGGAACAGCCTGAATGATCCGGTTCAGTGGGAATTTGTTGGTACGGACAAAAACAAAGCTGTTCAGACAGTAAAAGACTGGATCCTGGCCGGGCGGGCAAAACAACCCGTTATCTTTCATGGTCAGCTGTCCGGGAATATGGATGTCGCCATTCCACAGCTGCCGGGGGGAAGAAAGGTCATCTTTGATGGTAGCGTGAACCTGCCAGAAGGTACCCTGAGTCAGGACAGTGGCACCCTGACATTCCAGGGTCATCCGGTTATCCATGCCTCCGTCCGTGGCAGTGCGTCGGTCAGCCTGAACCAGAAAGACTGGGAAAACCGCCAGTTCACAATGAAAACACTGTCGCTGAAAGATGCTGACTTCCATCTTTCACGTAATGCCACGCTTAACAGTGACATCCAGTCGGATAACAGCCATATCACACTGGGAAGTGACAGGGTATTTGTGGATAAAAATGACGGGACGGGAAATTATGTCAGTCCTGAGGAAGGTACCTCTGTCCCGGACACCGTGAATGACAGGAGCCAGTATGAAGGGAATATTACGCTGAACCATAACTCAACCCTGGATATCGGCAGCCTGTTCACCGGGGGGATTGACGCTTATGACAGTGCCGTCAGCATCACCTCTCCGGACGTCCTGCTTACAGCCCCGGGGGCTTTTGTCGGCAGTTCGCTGACAGTACATGATGGAGGTCACCTTACAGCACTGGACGGTATTTTCAGCGACGGGCATATTCAGGTCGGTAAGAACGGTAAAATCACCCTGAGCGGTACACCGGTTAAAGATACGGCTAATCAGTATGCCCCTGCTGTATATCTGACGGATGGATATGAGCTGACCGGCGATAACGCAGCACTGGAAATTACCCGTGGAGCACATGTTTCCGGTGATATTCATGCCTCTGCGGCATCAACAGTTACCATCGGGTCTGACAGGTCGGCAGAACTGGCTTCTGCGGAAACGCCTGCATCGGCGTTTGCCGGTAGTCTTCTTGGGGGCTATAACGCAGCATTCAATGGTGCTATAACCGGCGGCAGGGCTGATGTCAGTATGCATAATGCACTGTGGACTCTGGGAGTGGACTCCTCTATCCATAGTCTTACTGTCAGAAACAACCGTATCCGCTCTGGAGGAGACCGGGCATTCCGTACCCTGAAGGTGAATAAACTGGATGCAACAGGCAATGATTTTATCCTGCGTACGGACCTGAAAAATGCCGATAAAATACAGGTGACTGAAAAAGCCACTGGTTCAGATAACAGCCTGAATGCCTGCTTTATGAAGAATCCGTCTCAGGGACAGGCCCTGAATATTCCCTTGGTCACGGTACCGGCGGGAACTTCTGCAGAGGTGTTTAAGGCCGGCACCCGGGGGACAGGTTTCAGTCGGGTGACACCAACCCTGCATGTTGACACCAGTGGTGGCAATACGAAGTGGATACTGGACGGTTTTAAAGCGGAAGCTGATAAAGCCGCTGCCGCGAAGGCTGACAGTTTCATGATTGCCGGGTATAAAAACTTCATGACGGAAGTCAATGATCTGAACAAACGTATGGGTGACCTGCGTGACACAAACGGTGATGCCGGAGCCTGGGCGCGCATCATGAGTGGTGCCGGTTCTGCAGACGGTGGTTACAGTGATAATTACACCCATGTTCAGGTCGGCTTTGACAAAAAACATGAACTGGACGGTGTGGACCTGTTTACCGGTGTCACGATGACCTATACCGACAGCAGTGCAGACAGCCATGCATTCAGCGGCAAGACGAAATCGGTTGGGGGCGGTCTGTATGGTTCAGCATTGTTTGAGTCCGGTGCCTATATCGATTTGATTGGTAAATATATTCACCATGACAATGATTACACAGGTAACTTTGCTAGCCTGGGAACAAAACACTACAACACCCATTCCTGGTATGCCGGTGCTGAAACGGGTTACCGCTATCACTTGACAGAGGACACTTTCATTGAACCGCAGGCTGAACTGGTTTACGGCGCAGTATCCGGGAAAACATTCCGCTGAAAAGACGGTAATATGGACCTGAGCATGAAGAACAGGGACTTCAGCCCACTGATGGGAAGAACAGGGGTTGAACTGGGCAAGACCTTCAGTGGTAAGGACTGGAGTGTGACGGCCCGTGCCGGAACCAGCTGGCAGTTTGACCTGCTGAATAATGGTGAGACCGTACTGCGTGATGCGTCCGGGGAGAAACGGATAAAAGGAGAGAAGGACAGTCGGATGCTGTTTAATGTTGGTATGAATGCGCAGATAAAGGACAATATGCGCTTTGGTCTGGAGTTTGAGAAATCCGCCTTTGGTAAATATAACGTGGATAATGCGGTAAACGCGAATTTCCGGTATATGTTCTGATGTGGGGGTAAAGGGCTGCCGGAAGGCAGCCTTTCTCAGAGACTATTAAAATATAAAACAGTGTTCTTAATCTTCTGTCTGATGACAGTTCTGTATGAGTCATGAATATATTATTCAGGTTTTGTAAAAACTTACATTGCAAAAAAATTATTCTTTCATGTTTTGTAACTTGAAGGGGGGGGGTATTTCATTACATAATGAATTACAAAATGATTTTATAAATACAAGTTGGTGAGTGTGTATATGCGTCATTCTTCTTATGCAAAAAAAATATATAATTCAGGATTACAACGAGCAAGTGTAAATGATGAGCACTTTTCGCTTCTGATTGAAATATCACCAATCAGAAGTGAAAAAACAATTGTGGCTCTTAGAGAATATTTGGTTGATGGTTACTCAAAACAAGAAAGCTGTAACAGAAATAATGTATCCAATAGTTATTTTTGTTTATGTCTGAAAAAACTGAATTATACCCATGGTATTGTATCTGTCCTGAAATATTTCTATCAAACATAACATACACCATAATATCACTTTACCTTTTTCTAAATACAGCTGAGCTTTATGGCTTGGCTGATAAAGTGATACGACGATGAAAACTAAATTTGTTTAACAATCCCGGGCGTCGGTCCTCCGATTGCTGCAGTATTTCTAAGCAAAGTTGATGCCACATAGTTCTCTGGCCTGTGATAATCATCGACATGATACGGATTAGCTCCTCCGCTAGCACAGCTCTGGCGGAAAACAGCGCCTTCCTTCTGTGACAAAAAATAGCAACTAGTGTCTGATAACTTTCATTATCCGTGATGCGAACTCTGTAATGCACAGTGTGAAAAATGCGTATTTTCATGGAAGGAGAGCGCTCAATAACGGCGTTTTTCAAGTTAATTGTGGACTTTTGTAATATAATTATGTCGCTTCTTTTTCTGGATTAAGCTACACATAGCTGAATGTGTTCCCAACCACGAAACTGTTTGCTTCAGCTCTCAGGATGATGCTTGAGACCTTCTCTATAAACTGTTTTTCTGACTTCCAGTATTTGTATATCAATTCCGTGATCGTGTCCATCCGGAGTAACATACTTAATACCGCTATCCTTGTGTTCCTGGTTGTGAACCTGCTTAACTAACCTCTGGTTTCATCTATAATTCGAGAACCATTCTCTGGCCACCATGGATAATATTTAATATTCCAGAAAAAATCGGAATAAGGCTTATCATTGCTAACCTAGGGACGAGAATAAGAACTTAATACGCCAAGTATGTACATTTTGCCAGTAACGTACAGCTACGCATTGCTCCTCCATTATCAGAATGCAGCACGAAATTTCGGAATGGAGCATTTTTCATTCCATGTGGCACGTTGAAGCAGTCCTGCCGTATACTACCCAGATTCTTTCGTAAATACATCTGCAACAATAATTTTTCAACTATAGATATCGACAATCATATAGGGATGAAAATATTGTGCCACTGGTACTGCAGTAATCATGTCTGCTCACGCATAATTTTTGCTGATCCGCTGGTTCACATCAGCGGGGGTACAAAATTTATAGCATTAACTGGGATTAAGAGCTGAAGGTGTGGCTGGAAAACGGGCAGCAACGGTAGCAGGTCTTCGTTGCTGTGCAGATACTCTTCTTCGCAGGGTTATCAACACCCTGGAGGCGAACCGTCAAGTTCGTCTCATGTCGGTATCGATTATTTGGCGTGGCGTTGGGAGCACCGGTACGGTATGTTAATAGTCAATCTCGATACTCAACGCTTCTAGTCCTGCTTCCCTGTCGCGATTAACGTATGCTAGTGGCTTGGTTCAGAAATTATCAGGAAATACAGATTGTCTCGCGTGATCGCTATTGATTCCGTGATGCGCTTAAAAAGCAACTTGCTCAGCTAGGCACATACCACAACCAGGTCTCCGAAGAACACCTGCCATTACTGGCAGCAGAAGAACTAACCTGCAGTGAAAACAGGAAGTCAGAGCGTCTGCTCAAACAGGTTATCCGTCAGGAAGAGGAAAAAATGTTCTGCCTATTCTCTGCTAAATTTATTCCACAGGTTCCTAGTGGAACGCCGTTTACATGAAAAGGTTGCTTGACGCTCTGAAGCGTAATGTCTTGAAAATTAATGTTCAACTATTATTTCATTTATCACTGTTAGGTTGGGAATGAATCAAACTGACAGGGAATTATATGGAAAATCAACCCAATACCGGCTTCGGATAAGTATCGGTTTTTAATACCAGCGGAAATAGGTAAGGTCAAAAAACAGCCTTAACGTACAATGATTTTTATATCCAAACAGCCCCTCACCCACTACCGCCTTGGGCGGCACATGAGGGATGGTAGATAATATCTATAATATAGATATAACATGTATATAAAAATTGATTTTTACCAAAAAAATGTTCATTTATTATATATTGACAGTGGTTTTTTATTTTGAGTTTTTTGATCTTTTTAGATAAAAGAACCAAAATAAAATATTATATAGAATTAAGCTCTAATAAATGTATTTTAATTGGTTTTATATTCTGATTGCCGTGTTTTTGATTGAGAACAAAAAATATTTGATGCAAACAAATATGTATCTATAATGTAAATCAATAATCATTAAACGTTGAATAATGTGTAATACTATGACAGATTATATACAGCGGAATACGCTAACTCATTATCGATATAATGTTAAATTAGCCATAAATAACATTTCAAATGAACATTTCTGGTTACTAATAGAATTGTCTGGGATTCGTAGTGATAAGATTATTATGTCATTAAGAGAGCACTTGGTAGATGGTTTTTCAAAACGAGAGGTATGTGAAAGAAACGGTGTATCACTGAGCTATTTTTCTATTAGTTTAAAGAAGATATCTCATATACATAATGTCTGTGCATTGATAAGTAAATACTATAATAGTAATTTTTAGTGTAAAAAACACAGGTATTCACGTTATCTATCAATGTTTTTAATAAAAATCATAAGAAATGAAACGTAAGCTTTTATTGTTATTGTTATTTCCATTTTCCACTAACAGTGCATCTCTTTACTCTTTAATTAGGGAGGCTGTTATGCACGATCCCATAGTAATGGAAGCACGGGCGGAGTTAATTTCTGCACAATCCCGTATAGAACAGGCAAGCTCTGCACACTGGCCAGTTGTCACAGCTACAGGAAGTAAACTCCTTTCACAAAGTCACCGTTATTCCTACGATTATGACTCTGAAGATATTTTACCCGGTATTCGTGGTGAAGTGAATATATTTGCTTCGGGGGCTATTGAGGCGGATGTGCATCGGAGTGAATCAGAAGCTGAATATTATCATTATAAAATGGAAGAAACAGGAGAGGAGACAATTCGCTCGTTTGTTTCATTATATCTTGATGCACTCAGGGAAAAACAATCCATTGAAGTACTTAAACAGAGTCTCTCCCGGCATAACGCAATTCTTAATGATCTGAATACTATCAGTATTCATGATACCGGGCGGGAGTCTGAGTTTGTTCAGGCTGAAGCCAGAAGGTTAATGGTCCGGCAGCAGATAAATTCCCGGAGCAGAGTACTTAAAACCACGCTGGGAAAACTGTCCACCTGGACAAAAAATCCGGTAACCGAAAGTGATCTTGAAAATCCTTTTTCCCGGATGACAGAGGCCAGATTGTTAACTGACTTTACACAGGCACCTCAGAAAGGTAACCCGTCGTGGCTTGCCAGCCGGGCTGATGTGGAGAGTAAAAAAGCAGCACTGAAAGCGCAAGAGCTTGCCAGATATCCTCGGGTGGATTTGACGGGATCTGTAACCCGGGATGACAGGCAGATAGGTGTCAATCTGTCCTGGGACCTGTTTAATCGTAATGCCAGTTATGGTGTTACGGAAAAAGCTGCGCAAATAGTGGCAGCTACCGGACGACTGGACTCTGTCGCCAGAATGATTGATGAAACTGGGCGATTATCTCTGATAACGGTCAGACAAAGTCGGGTGGAAATGGAAACGCTCAGATGTCAGGAACAGGCTTCAGCCAGAGTTGTGGACTTTTATCGTCTTCAGTTTCGGGTGGCAAGAAAAACACTGATTGAATTACTGAATGCTGAAAACGAACTGTACAGTGTCGGACTCTCCCGGGTTCAGACGGAGGATCAGATGCTCCACGGTATGCTGGATTATCTGTATTCCCAGGGAATGCTCCTGAAATGGAGCGGAGTGAATCTTTCTGATGAAGAAGAAAAATAACAGGGCTGAAGGGCTGGTAATTAAGTGAAGAGTATTTTTGAAGGATTATCACAGATAACGGCGTTACTGGGTACACCTGTATCAGCTGAGACGCTGGCTGCCGGTACTGTCCGTACAGATGTATCCGGGATTGATTTTCGTTCTGTTGGCGAGTTTCTTCGTAGTGAAGGATTTGATAATCATCTTTCCCGGCGGTCTCCGGAAGATATCCCGTCACTTGCGGTTCCGGCGCTTCTTTTATTGAACGCTCAGGAAGCCATTGTGGTTGTGCGTATTGAGGGGGCAGGTCTGGAAAGACAGTATCATGTGCTTCAGCCCGGAGGTCTCCGTAAGACACTTTCTCACGATGCATTAATGGCTGTTTATTCTGGTTATTGTTGGTTTGTTCAGCCACAGGCAATGCAGGATCGTCGCTCGGAGCTGCCAGAGTATGACATGAGCGGGGCATGGTTCTGGCGGGTACTGTGGCGATTCAGGGCATATTACGGACAGGTTATTGTTGCGAGTTTTATCATTAACTTTCTTGCGCTGGTCAGTTCCCTGTATGTAATGAACGTCTATGACCGGGTTATACCTAATCGTTCCTGGGAAACGTTATGGATGCTGAGTATCGGGGTGATTGCAGCCATTCTGTTTGAGTGTGCTGCAAAGTTAATTCGGAGTTATCTGACGGATATTGCGGGTAAGAAGGCAGACCTGATTATCAGTTCTGCTCTGCTACGTCGGGTGATGGCGGTAAAAATGTCTGACAGGCCGTCATCCTCAGGTTCATACGCAAACAATTTGCGGGAATATGAGTCTGTCAGGGAGTTTATGACCAGCGCTACGTTACTGGCTTTTGTGGATCTGCCTTTTATTCTGCTTTTCATCAGTGTTATCGGGCTCGTGGGAGGCTGGCTTGCGGTTGTACCTCTTACGCTGGTTCCGCTGGTTATTCTGGCAGGAATATTACTGCAGCGACCGCTTTCCCGTCATATTAATGCCTCCATGCGGGAATCATCGCAGCGCCAGGGATTACTTGTGGAGGCTCTGGATGGAATAGAAACCCTGAAGCTGAATAATGCTGTTAACTGGGTTCAGCGACGCTGGGATGGATATACAGCCAGTGTCGCCCGCTCGTCCATTCGGGTAAAAAATACCAGTAATGGCATAATCTGCTTTTCCACTGCAGTCCAGCAACTGAATACTGTTCTGCTGGTCATTCTGGGAACGTACCTTATTCACAGCGATGACCCACATAACCGTATCACCATGGGGGCACTGATTGCAGCCGTTATTCTTTCCGGCCGCGCGCTGGCACCGCTTGGTCAGATAGCATCACTGGCCACCCGTTTCCAGCAGGCCCGTCTGGCTATGCAAGGGGTGAATGAAATAGTTCGCCGCCCGGTGGAACGGGAAAGTCAGACACATTATCTGACAGTGAAGGATATCCAGGGGGAATTCCGTTTCAGCGCAGTCACGTTTTTTTATAAGCCTGAATTACCTGCAGCCTTGAAAGGTATGTCTGTCTGTATCCGGCCCGGAGAAAAGGTGGGCATTATTGGCACTATCGGATGTGGTAAATCGACGCTACTGAAAATGATGGTGGGGCTATACCGTCAAAACAAAGGACAAATTACCCTTGACGGGGTTGCTATGCAGCAGTTGGATCCCTGTTTTGTTCGGGATAAGGTTTTCCTTCTTGAGCAGAATCCCCGCCTTTTTCTGGGAACTCTGCGTGAAAATCTGCAGCTTTCGCGTCTTCCGGGAAGCCTGTCGGATGTGGATATGATTAATGCAGCCGGACGTTTCGGGTTTGACCGTTTTATTCGTCATCACCCATGCGGGCTTGATATGCAGATAGGGGAAGGAGGTCAGGGGCTGTCAGGAGGACAGCGTCAGATGGTCGCTCTGACGAGAATGGTACTGGGTTCTCCCCGGGTAGTTCTGCTTGATGAACCCACGACGGGTCTTGATCTGCAGACAGAGAACATTGTTCTGAAAGGGCTGAATCACTGGAGCCGTGGACGCACAATGGTGGTGGTGACGCATCGTCTGCAGGTGCTGAATATTGTTGACCGTATTATCGTGATGAATGAAGGCCGGGTAATGATGGATGGTCCCCGCGATGAAATACTGAAAAAACTGTCAGGGAAACAGCAGAGTGGGGAGAGCAGAGCGATAACTTCATGAGCGTCAACCGGATAAGAAATAAAGAGCATATATGTTTAACAGTTTGTGGACCGCAGGGGTATGACAGAAAAAACGGAACGGAATAAAGCGTCGTCAGAGGAGGTCAGGCAGTCAGACCTGGCCCTGTTGACAGATGTACAGGCAGCCCTTCAGCAGGAAAAGCATCATGCCCTTTTCCTGATGGTGATTTTTCTGCTGGTACTGGTAGTGACGTTTGTTATCTGGGCATGGAACAGTCCTCTGGATGAAGTGACCCGTGGTCAGGGGAGTATTATTCCCGGCAGCAGGGAGCAGGTTATACAGACCCTTGACCCGGGTATTTTGAAAACACTTGAGGTCAGGGAAGGCGATATTGTTGAGAAAGGTCAGGTACTGCTGACACTGGATGATACCCGAAGCTCTGCCATGCTGAGGGAAAGTGAAGCCCGGGTGAATAACCTGGAAGCAGTCAGGGCAAGACTCCGTGCAGAAGCTTATTCCGAATCACTGACATTTCCGGATGACGTGCCTGCAGATTTGAGGGAGAGGGAAAGTACAGTTTATCGGCTACGAAAGACTGAACTGGCACAAAGCATTGCCGGCCTTAAGCAGAGTAAGGCTCTGCTGGATAAGGAAATAGCAATGACCCGGCCAATTGTGCGTGAAGGGGCGATGTCGGAAGTCGAACTGTTACGTATGCAGCGTCAGTCAGCGGAGCTGCAGTTACAGATGGATGAGAAACAGAATAAATACCTGACGGAAGCTGGAGCTGAACTGGTGAAGACAGAAGCAGAGCTTGCACAGGCAAAAGAGAATATGGCTGGCAGAGCCGACCCGGTTGAGCGTTCACGTATCAGGGCTCCCCTGAGAGGCATCGTAAAAAATATTCGGGTAAATACTTTGGGAGGCGTGGTTTCTGCAGGACAGGATATAATGGAAATTATTCCGCTGGAAGACCAGTTGCTGATTGAAGCCTATATAAATCCACGGGATGTTGCCTATGTCAGAACAGGGATGCCGGCACTTGTAAAACTGACGGCTTATGACTATGCCATTTATGGTGGTCTTGACGGAGTGGTGATACTGGTAAGTCCGGATACTTTACGTGACCAGAAACGGCCGGGAGATTTAAAACTGGATCCAAATGAAGCATATTATCGGGTACTCGTTACTACCAGTAATAATTATCTGACAGACAGGAACGGAAAAATATTACCAGTTATTCCTGGCATGATAGCCAGCGTGGATATAAAAACAGGTCAGAAAAGTGTATTTCAGTACCTGATTAAACCAATCACCAGAATGAAACAAGCTCTTCAGGAACGCTGATTTATCATATTATTAGCCTCATGGCTCCGTAATACAGACACTAAACAGGAAGTCTGTATCATATCGCAATGAAAACAAATAATTTGATTAAATTTAAGGAGAATAAGTCACGTATAGAAATTATTGTTTTTCCACCTCTGGAAATGATTAATTTATTTTATGTTTTGTATTGATAATCGCAGGTTTTAATTAGCCTAAGGATTTTATATGAAAATGATTTTTACCGGTAAGGTCAGCGGAGAAAAAACCGTGCTGACTGCCGGAGGTCGTCATACAGTTAAAGCACAGCCCGGGGAACAGTATGGACTTATCGATGAGGTGACCGGCCTGGTGCCTGATGGTGTTGAGGCGGATCGTTCCGGTGATGATTTAATTCTGCGTAAAAAGGAAGAAGATACTGAGGTCCGGATAGAGGGATTCTGGGAAGAATGCCAGCCCGGGGAAACACAGTGTACGGCGGTATTTAATATTGTTGGGGAAGATGGACAGGTCACCGAAGCTGTACTGACTCAGGATGGTCCGGTGCTTGATGATATTACTGCCGGACAATCGGGAACCTTGTCAGATGATGATCGTGGCGGTTTTATATGGTTGGGCGGTCTGGCATTTGGTGGGGGACTGGCTGCTATGGCTTTAGCTGCAGGTGGCGGTGGAAGCAAACATAGACATGAAAATGATGACTCTGATACTACAGCCCCATCGTCACCAGCACTGAAGGCAGAGGATGACGGTTCTGTTTCTGTTGTCTTGCCGGGTGATGCCAATAAAGGTGATACCGTTGAAATCACCTTTGAAGATGAAAAAGGTGGTAAGCACACCGTGACGCTGGAGAAAGGGGATAACGGCTGGACATCCAGTGACCCGACGCTGATCCCGGACAGCAATGGCGATAAAGCGACCATTCCGGCAGATAATGTGAAGGATAACAGTGAAGTCACCGCCATTGCCAAAGATCCGAGCGGTAATGAAAGCGATCCTTCAACCGTGACGTCAAAAACTGATGGTGTGGCAGATGCCCCGGTCCTGAGCATTCCTGAAGTGGCTGACGGTTATGCCAATGCCGATGAGCTGAAGGATGGTTTGCAGGCAGAGGTCACGTTGCCGGCAGGCACGGCAGAAGGTGCGGTTATTACACTGACTGTGACCCGTCCGGATAAAACCACGGAGAACGTGACGCATACCGTGACTAAAGATGAAGTGGCTGCCGGTAAAGTATCCATGGATATTCCGAAGGATGCGGTGATTGACGGGCAGAACAGCGTCAGTGTCAGTCTGACTCAGGGCAGTAACCCGGCGAAGCCCGGGAATGTGGTTGATTTTACTGCCGATACCCAGATCCCGGGGGATACCGATGGTGATGGTGCAACAGATGCAACACCGGTAGTAGCCATTCCGGAAGCAGCAGACGGCGTGAATGCCGAAGAGCTGAAGGACGGTGTGCAGACCGAAGTCACGGTACCGAAAGGCAGTGCTGCCGGTGATACCCTGACGCTGACGGTCACTAAACCGGACGGCACGACGGACACAGTGGAGCACACGCTGACCGCAGATGAAGTGACTGCAGGTAAAGCGGCTGTGACCATTCCGGCGGATAAAGTGACGGCAGATGGCCAGTATTCTGTAACTGCGGAAATCACAGACCCGGCAGGCAACACCAGTGGCCAGGGGCAGCCGGCAGACTTCGCAGTGGATACAGTGGCGCCGTCGGCACCGGTATTAAAAGCAGAGGATGATGGTTCTGTTTCTGTTGAGCTGCCGGGTGATGCCAATAAAGGCGATACTGTGGATGTCACCTTTGAAGATGAAAAAGGTGGTAAGCACACCGTGACGCTGGAGAAAGGGGATAACGGCTGGACATCCAGTGATCCGACGCTGATCCCGGACAGCACTGGCGATAAAGCGACCATTCCGGCAGATAATGTGAAGGATAACAGTGAAGTTACCGGGGTTGCCAAAGATCCGAGCGGTAATGAAAGTGACCCGTCAACCGTAACCTCAAAAACTGATGTGTTACCAACAGTGAGTATTAGCGTTGAGACAACATCAACAGATGTCAATGGTGATGGTTTTACTGGTATAGCTAGTGTCAATGGGACCGTAATGGATGTTCCCGCAACTATTGAAGATAAGGATGATTCCACTGGACTGGTTTATACGGTTTCTCTGAATCATGTCACTACAACAGATGTAACAGTTACAGTTACATTGGGTAGCGGAGCTGGGCATTCTGATGCTGCTGACTATTCTGATATTGGTGGAGCACAGCATAACGGGAAAATAGGCCTTCATGGTGATACTGGAAAAGTAACCTATGATGGTGCAACAACCGTAACAATTGTTATTCCTGCCGGTTCAAAAAGTGTTTCATTTATAGTTGATCCAACGCTTGAGGCTAACCAAGATGCCTTTAATGCCGAGGGTATGGAAAAAGTTGTTGCGACCATTACGGGAACATCTGATAACGTTACGGCAGCTACTGACATCGTTGATAATGCGGGAGCATCCGCAACAGGTGTTATTTATGATGGTAATGCCATTTCATTACGTAATCTGGACGGTGATTTTACACTGAAATATTCACTATCATCTTCTGTCGCCGAAAAAGGGGACTTTGGGTATACCATTGGCGCGAATAGCGGTGAAAATGATCCAATGGTAACAACAGATTACAATGATACGGTTTATGTTGGTTATTACCAGAGTGGTAAAGAAACAACATCGTATAGTAATGTTGCTAACTCACAGGATAATGGGCCAGACGGAACAAAAACCGATGGCAATCAAAGCATTACGACTGTTGATTTAGGTGCTGGTGATGATCTAATGGTCATTCGTGGTAACATGCTGGCTAATACAAGAGTATACACTGGTGAGGGTAACGATACTTTTACTATGGATGGTATGAATTCTGCATTACGTGTTATGTATGCGGGTAGTTATATCTTTACTGAGTCTGGCGATGATATTGTTACGATCAAACGTACTGGTGTAACAAATGCCGGACAGATTTATCTTGGTTCAGGTAGTGATACATTTATCCAGGGGGATGCTACTGACAATAACGATACAACATTATCTGGTTTATTGGATCTTGGTAGTGGTACAAAAGATATATCTAATATGCCTAAGGAATATCTTTCTGTTTATCAGGATGGCAGTAATTTAAGCTTGGGTAACGACAACAATATTGACACAGCCACAGATGTTAATACCGTCACTATTTATGGCTCTGTATCTGGTGAAATTTTAGGCGGATACGGTAGTGATAATATTACGGTAACTAAAAATCTGACCGGTAATATTTCTGTTGGTGATAATGCCGATACCTTAACTGCTGGGTGGATTTATGGTGGTGCTACTGTTTCTATGGGGGACGGCAATGATACTGTTACCGTCACTGATGGTGCATATAACACGACTATTTCACTGGGGGCGGGAGATGATGTATTTGATTCCACTGGTGCAACTTTAGGTTCAGCTGCGACGACCATTGATGGTGGGGAGGGGAATGACACAATCAAAATAGGTACTATTTCAAATGGTAATATAACCATTGATGCGGGTGCCGGTGATGATATCGTTGTTCTAACAAAAGACTATGATACCAAACCTGTTGGTAATCAAGGTTCCATTAACGGTGGAGAAGGTAGCGATACTCTGGTTCTGGCAGGTAATATTTCTGTCAATCTGGCTACAGGGAAGAATGAAGGTATTGCCGGCTTCGAGAAAGTGGATATGACTGTTGGCAGCGATCTGAAAGCTGGCAATACAGCTCAGTTAGTCAAGTTAACGGCATCGGATGTATTGGGTATGAATGACAATTCAACGCTTTATATTTCCGGTGGTGCCAATGACAAAGTTGATTTGGGTGCTGACGGTGCGGGAAGTCTGGGTACATTTACGGCAACGGCAACAACTGTTAAAGCAACTGCGTTAGATGGTATTGAGCATACTTATACGCTTTACAGCAGTGTAAGTGGCGCAAATGTGTATATTGATAATAATATTATTGATGCGAATGGTGTAATTTAATAGTTGTCTTATTCATGTGGGAGGGAAACCTCCCACATCTTTGGATATTATAGGAACAACTTAATCATTTGAGAATTAGTTAATATGATATTTATATATTGCTTTTAGAGAGTGTAATGTATGAATATAATAATTGTTACGCACAATAAATATCTTGAGTTAGGATTGAAAAAATTATTGAGCAGGCATTCTATTACTATTGGTGCTGATTTTTTTATACCAGATAATCGTGAGCATATAATACACAATGATGTTTTTGTCATCCTTTGTGATAAAAAAAACAGTATGTTAATGAGTTATATTTTTAACGGTTATAAATTTCACTTATTACCAGTAGAATCAATAAGTAGCCTATCATCGATTTATGAATATATTTTTAGTGGCAGATTGTTGTTTGGGTACTCTCCACATAAATTAACCATGAATGAGATGATTATACTATTCTATTATGTTTTCCATGGGTGTAATGTAGCAAGTATTGCTTATCAGCTTGGTATTAGTTCAAAGACTGTGTATACTCATATATATAGAGCCAAGAAAAAAAATGGAATACTAGGGGGAAATCTCAAATATAAGTGTGCTTATGAAAGATTTGTCTGTTAATTGAAGTGTTGGGTGCTTTATATGAATATTATATGTGATAATCGTTATTTCCTGATCGGGATCAACAAAACAATTGAAGATGTTATCCAGAAAAATAAATTTAATGGCGTGAAAAATATTATTATAATATCATCCCCTAAGACGTCAGAGGTTTTTTATTTTTTACAGCTTAACAAAATTCATTTTAGGTGTTCAGATACCCTTTTTTATGCCCCACCAGAAACCTTTGATTTCCTCAGGGACATTATCCATGCTCCTATTTGCAATATACGGGATTTAACTAAAAACAATCTATTTAATAACACACATCATATTTATAGAGTAAGAAACTCTCATTATAAACTTTCTTTATCTGGAAGGCAGAAGGAAGTCCTATTGATGTTTTTATATGGTTTAAGTGGAAAAGATATTGCTAATAACCTCGGTGTTTCAATGAAAACTGTTTCGAGTTATAAAAAGTCTTTAATGAATAGACTGTATGTCTGTAATGACATACAGTTATTTTACAAAGGTAGATTGTTATTTAGATAAGCGCTAACCGAACGCTTGAGACTATTTATGGGGTCTGCATGTCGAATGATCTTATAAAGAGGCCCGTTTTAGTTCTAGGTATTTTTTGACAACTCGGCTAAATAATGGTGCTGTCGGTACTACTCTGGTACCATATTGTTCAGTGATTCATTCGGGCGTTCACAGTTATATTCTGATAACCATTTCTCCGTGATTTCCCGCACTTTATTCAGCGTTCTGAACAGATAAAAATCGAGTATTTCTGTACGGTATGTCCTGTTAAAACGCTCGATGAAAGCATTCTACGTCGGCTTACTTGGCTGGATAATCCAGTTTTACGTAAGCGCACAGCGAGGGCCGTATTGACAGGGATGTGTTATTCAGCTGGCAGTGCTATGCGCCACGGAAGCAGTTCGCTGACACGGTTGACCGGCCAGTCAGCTATGACGCCAAGCACATGGCGAAGGTAGTTTTCTGGATCCACGTCGTTCAGTTTGCACGTCCCGATCAGGCTGTACAGCAGCGCTCCCCGCTCACCACCATGGTCAGAGCCGAAGAACAGGAGGTTTTTACGACCCAGGCTGACCGCCCGCAGGGCATTTTCAGCGATGTTGTTGTCTGCTTCGACCTAGCCATCGTCCGCATAGTACGTCAGTGCCGGCCACTGGTTAAGTGCGTACGCGAACGCCTTTGCCAAATCTGTGTGTTGCGACAGGGTCTTCATCTTTTCACGCAACCAGCTTTCCAGGGATTTCAACAGCGGTTTCGTTTTTAGCTGACGTTCAGCAAGCCGCTGCTATGTCGGCATTCCCCTTATATCCGCCTCTATGGCGTACAACTGACCGATCTGCCCCAGGACTTCTTCCGTCAGTGCTGACGGGATGCGAACGTGCACATCGTGGATCTTTCGGCGGACATGAGCTCAGCAGGCAGCTTCCGTTATCCGACCATTGCGATACAGCTCGTTGAACCCGGAGTACGCATCCGATTGCAGCACACCGCTGATGCAGGCAAGACGAGTCTGCGGATGGATGCCTTTTCTGTCTGGGCTGTAAGCGAACCACACTGCAGGTGCCAACGCTGAGCCGGCATTGCGGTCATCACGAACATGCGCCCACAACCGCCTGGTCTTCGTCTTCTTATTACCCGGCAGCAGTACTGGACCGGGGTATCATCGGCATGGAGTTTGCCGTCAGTCATGACAGAGCCATGAAGCGCTTCTTCCAGCGGAGACTGCTGTCGGCAGCATGCATCCACCCAACCCGACAGCAGTGAACGGCTCAGCTCCACACCTTTCCGGTCGTATATTTCTGACTGGCGATACAATGGGGGGGCTGCATACTTCGAGGTCAGCACGAGGGCCAGCAGCCCCGGTCCGGCGATACCCCGCTCGATGGGCCGCGAAGGTGCTGGTGCCTGCACGATGGCATCGCACTGAGTACAGGCATGTTTTCCCGTATTGTCCGGATAACACGAAAGGCGCTATGCATCAGCTCCAGCTGTTCGGCGGTATCTTCGCCCAGATAGTTCCGTGAACCGCCGCAGTTCGGGCAGCACGGCGTCGCAGGCAACAGTCGCTTTTCGTCGCGGGGTAGTGATTCAGGAAACGGCTTACTAGGGCGGCTCTGACGCAACGGACGCTGTACTGCCGGGTCATACACCCTAACGGTCAGAGTATCGCTCTCTTTCTGCAACTGGTTCAGATCGGCTTCCATTTATGCGATACGGCGGGAGACTTTTTCGGAACGATTGCCGAAGGTCATCCGGCGGAGTTTATCCAGTTGCGCCTGCAGATGGTCTATTTCGCGCACCCGGTTGCTCAGCTTTTCCTGTAGGGCCTGGGTCAGCGTTTCTTGTTCGGCTAGGCGCTGTTTCAGCAGGAAGATGTCGTCAGACTATGTCGTCATAAACCCGTATTTTACCGGGCTTATTCTGTGACAACCAGGATAAAGAGATTTACAGCATGGTCAGGGAGGTCAACAGCCGCTTAGGCTGTCGCCAGTCGATACCTTCCAACAGCTGCGCCTGCGTGAGGAACACTTTGCCATCACGGGTTGGCGGCCAGGCGAAGCGCCCACGCTCAAGCCGTTTGGTCAGGAGGCACAGCCCGTCACCGGTGGACCACAGCAGTTTAACTTGACTGCCGCTGCGGCCCCGGAAAATGAAAACATGGGTGGCATGGGAGCGTCTTTCAGCGTAGTCTGTACCTTCGCAGCCAGGCCGTTGAAGCCATTTCTCATATCGGTGATACCGGCAACCAGCCAGATTTTGGTCCAGGAAGGTAACGGGATCATCGCTTCAGTTCCTGTATCAGCAGAGCCTGGCGCTTTTCGCAGACATTGCCATTGAGGCGGAGCGTCCCGTACCGGAACGTTACCTCGCAGCTGATACTGAGGGGGGCCGGGGACTCAGCGGGCGATTCTGGCTGTTCGGCTGTTGCATCGAGAGTCACAGGAAGTAGCTGAGGGCTCTCTGGAGAAAGTAATAGCAGCTTTCCCTCGCGCCATTGTTGTTGCCATTTGAACAACAGATTGGCGTTAATGCCATTTTCAAGAGCAAGTTTTGAGATGGATATCCTTGGTTCACAGGAGGCAGCAACGAGCTGCTGTTTAAATTCGGGAGGATAATTAGGGCAGCCTTTTCGCCTGCCGAGAGTCACATTTTTCTGCATATCTGACACTTTGGTTCCCACTACTTATTTTGTGGACACAACTTTGTCTAATTCGTCAGATTCTGACCAGACGGTTCAGGCTGTACGCTTACAGTTTTACTGTGTGCCTCTCTGTCCATTCAGTCTGCCGCCAGTGAGATAAATTCCGGACCATTATCCATGCGCAGCATGACCGGATAGCGCCACGGTTTGCCGCGATCCTGTCGAGAATACGAATCGCTCGCTGAGCTGGCAGATTCAGATCGATTTCAATCGACAACGCCTCACGGTTAAAGTCATCAACGATATTGAACGTACGAAAACGACGACCACAGGCCAGAGCATCATGCATAAAATCAACAGACCAGCTCTGGTTCAGCGCTGACAGCGTGGCCAATGGTGATGGATTACGTACCGGCAACCGCTGTTTGCCCTTACGGCGAAAATTCAGTTTCAGCAGACACTAAATACGGTGGAGCCTTTTGTGATTCCACGGATATCCCTGCCGCCGCAGAACTAGGTAAAGTTTAGGAAAACCATGTCGTGGGCGTTTAGCCTCCGCCTGCAATGCGGCAATAACGGGCTCATCACGCGTGATATCCGGGCGGTAATGGTAAACCGTTCTGCTCAGATTGAGACTCTGGCTGGCTTGATGAATACTGAGTCCGAACGTCGTTATCAGATGAGTGACCAGCTCACGCTTAAAGGCTGGTTTTAAAGCTTTTTTCGATAACATCTTTCAGCGCCCGGTTCTCAGGACTGAGATCGGCAAACATCTGCTTAAGATGCCTGTTATCGTCCTCAAGATCCTTGATCTTTTTAATATCAGAAGATGCCATACCGCCGTATCTAGACTTCCAGTTAATGGGATGGACTACCTCCTCCTTCTGCGGTTAACTGTACGAAATGTGCTCAGCAGGAGAATCACTATGAATATCGTATTTCTGGGTATTGATCTGGCTAAAAATGTCTTTCAGCTCTGCGGGTTAAACTAGACAGGTAAACCGTTTTATTCAAAACGTACCGGCCGAAAAGAGTTACTCCAGACGGTGTCGAATATTCCGGCGTGTCTGACCGGTATAGAAGCATCTACAGGTGCATTTTACTGGCAGCGTGAGTTTGAGAAACTGGGGCATAATGTAAAAGTCATCAGCCCCCAGTATGTAAAACCTTTTGTCCGTGGGCAAAAAATGACGGTAACGATGCGCAGGCGATAGCTGTGGCTCTGATGCAACCTACGATGCAGTTTGTTCCACCGAAAAGCCCTGAACAGCAGGATATTGAGGGGCTACACCGTGCAAGACAGCGTATTGTCAATCATCGTACTGCGATAGTCTGTCAAATCCGAGAGCTGCTGCTTGATCGGGGAATAACAATTGGTGCGGCAGTCTCAAGAGTTCGCCGTGCCGTTCTGCTTATCCTTGAGGATGCAGAAAACGGGTTAAGTGCCCGTATGCGCAGAACGGTTGCAGAGCTTTATGATCTCTTTAACGATCTTGGCCGCCGTATAAACTTTTTTGATAAAGAAATTGACGCTGTGTTCATGCAATCAGAAGCCTGCCAGAGCATTGCCAAAGGAACTGAATTTAAAAATGGTCGTCACTTTGCCGCATGGCTTGGCCTGGTTCCACGACAGCACTCTAGTGGCAACAAGCAGGTACTAATGAATATGACGAAAAAAGGCGACAAGCATTTGCGTACATTTTTTATTCATGGTGCCCGCGCTGTCGTCAGAGTTGATATGAATAACAATTGGCTGCTTGCATCAGTGGGTTAACTAGTTAAAGGAACGGCGCTGGTTTAATAAAGCGACCGTGGCGGTCGCTAACAAGAACGCGAGAATAATCTGGTCGATGCTGAGAAATGATACCGAGTATCAGGCAGTTGGAAGTTAGTACCCAGCCAGACGAGTTGCAGTGTACTGAAAAATAGTGACAGGTTGCGCCTGCACAATCGGAACCTGACTATTATATTGGCCTCAGAGATACCAGCCTCCCGGCCGACATCTTCAACGTCTCGTCCGGCTTCAACCGACTTAATCACAGCGATGATCTGATGCTCAGTAAAACGGGCTTTACACATAGCGATCTCCTTCGTTGACAGACTGATTATGCCGGATGATCTCTAAGTGTGAATGGCACGATTATGCGGGATACTTACAATCTTACCAGTATTCATTTGAATTTCGCAGTGAAGTCCTGAAAACTCTGCAACTGGCGCAGTAAATAGCAAAATCAGCAGATTTCCTCTGAAGGTGAGTTGGAGATGTCTATTGAGATTGCACGTCTCAAACGCCAGTTAGCAGAATGGGATAAAAAGCAGACTATCTTTTATTGAAAAATATCTGGATGAGTTTAGCATCGAAGCTTCCGGATGGTCACAGCGCCTGATATCCGTGGTGTCAGCGGCGAACAAAGATAAGCACACGCCAGCAGTTCCGTAAGCACTGTGACATCAGTGTCTGCGAGGTTTTTACTTGGTCCAGTGTTACGGTGCTTCACGCTTGAGTAATGAATTGTGTGCTCAGAGTTACCACTTGAACAGTAATAACAGTAGCAGTAAGCTTGTGCCGTTAGGGATGAGGGCAAAAGCTTCCCGAAAGTTCAGCCCAGTTAGCTACAGTGTTCACGATCTGCCTGTGCCAGAAAATCTGCTGGAGCATGATTTTTACACCAAGGCTCAGAACCGAAGTGGGAGGGTAATATCACGTATCTGCGTACTGATGAAAGCTGGCTGTACTAGCGGTGGTAATAGACCTATGACCGCGTGACGTTATTGGCTGGTCAATGCCATCACAGATGATGGCACAGTTGGTGTGGCGACCTCAGTTCGGAATAATTTGAAAACCAGAGCCTTGCTTAGACCTGTGTCCAAATTACGTGGGTTGGATCATTGTTCCACGACGATTTGAAAGTATATTAATGAACAATAAATACACATTTCTGTATTTTCGTATATTTTACAATAGTGAATATACAAAATCTAATATATTCTATATTTTTTTTGTTCTAACCTTTTGAAATGAAGTGACTTTTTATTCTGTCTTATGGGTGTTTTTTTCTGCTGCAAGCACTTCCAGTATTATTTCCGAATTTACATTATAAACGCCTCATGAAATTATACTTTCATAGGAAGTGGAGGTGGTTATATGAAAAGTCAAAGTGCTTTATATAAACTAAACCTTTCTGATAAACGGGCCATTTTAAATATAAATAGATTAGAAATCAGGGATGTTCACTTTTTTGAATGTACAATTATTTATCTCTATGATGCACGAATTGTATTAAAAAATAGCAATGGTAAAAAGACAATTATTTTCCCTCAGTCAATTTGTTATATTGAAAAAAATACAACTGTAGATATAATTATATGTGATAAAAAAAAGGGAAGGCCTTATGATGTCTATAATGTAGATGGTGATATACTCAATAATATTTGTGAGATAATGAGTCCTCTTCTTTCCCATTTTGGAAATGTAAATTATCCATATGCTAAGGTGTTCTCATTTACAGCAGATGATGTTGATAAAAAAATCTTTCATCTTTTAATGAAAAAGGAAACGCCATATTACAGGAAGTTATATAAACTTACATACCTTTTATCAAAGTGTGATAATATTGAGACATTAATTTATTCATTATCAAAATCAAAAAATAAAACAATTACTGAAAGACTAAAGGATATAATTGAGTCAGACCTATCTAAAACATGGCAAATAAGTGATTTTGCAAAAATTCTACATATGTCAGAGTCATTAATTAGAAAAAGGCTCAAAGGTGAAAATATAAACTATAATACCCTGATTGTTGATATTAGAATGAACTATGCATTTAACATGTTAATGGCAACGGAAAAAAACATAAATATAATATCAAGAGAGGTTGGTTATGTCAGTACATCATATTTTATTAGTAAATTCAGAAATTACTTCGGAATTACACCAAAACAGTTTTCAATAAAAGTAAAGAATAAAATAAGGAGTTAGTTTCTATAAGACATGCACTTAAATGTATCCATTAATAAAAATGGTAATATGTTCAATCAGTTGAAACTGGTGTATAATACCCACTTTTGAGGTTTTCTTATGGTCAACGTTATCGTTCATTGTCCCCGTTGTCAGTCTGCTCAGATTTACCGCCATGAGGTGAGCTCTAAAGGCCGTGAGCGCTTTCGAGACTGCCATCGCGTGTTTATACTCATTTATACCTATGAATCCCGTAAGCCCAGTGTCAAAAAAATACCAAAATTGTATTCAATGGAACCGGTGTCCGGAATACGGCAAGGACGCTTAAAAACGGTATTAACACCGTCATTCGCACTTTAAAAAACTTGCGCCGAAGCGAATAACATCATCTCCGGTTGCTAATGCCGATGTGGCACTCATCTGCGAATTCGATGAGCAATGGAGTTTTGTCGGCAGTAAAGTCTGGCAACATTGGTTTTGGTATGCCTACAACACCAAAATAGGTGGCGTTCTGGTGTATACCTTTGGCCCTTTATAGATGACACCTGCCGTGAGTTGCTTAGCTCTGCTCACATCGCTTAATATCGGTATGATAACCAGTGATGACTGGGACTGTTATGCCAGAGAAATTCCGAACGAGAAGCATCTGAGTGGTAAAATATTAGCTCAGCGTATTGAGCGGAACACCTGACACTGAGAACCAGCATCAAGCGTCTGGCCGCCGGGCTATCTGTTTCTGACGCTCTGTTGAGTTATATGAAAAGGTTATTGGTGCTTTCATCGAAAAATTCATGTTCTACTAATTGGATATATTACCAACACACGAAAATACCTGACGAGGTATTACGTGCTACTGGGAGAATCAGATATCCCTGATATCGGCTATAAACAGTTTGATTACATGACGTAAAGAAAATGGTTCTGTCCATTGTCTGGCTTATTCATTACTCTCAAAGAAAAAGATATTGAAAATAATTCCCGGGCATTTCCCCGGGATGATTACTATTTTAATGGATTGTTAATTTTTGCATATTCAAATGGACTGATAAATTTTTCTCTGTTTGCATCCAGAAAATCGGCCCACCATTGTAGCATCAATCGGCGTTCTTCCAGATGTTCTGCTTTATGAATGTAAGCAGCGCGTACACCGTTACGTTCCTGATGGCTCATCTGACGTTCAACAGCATCGCGGGACCACAAACCTGATTCGATCAGCGCACTACATGCCATCGCCCGGAATCCATGACCACAGACTTCTTGGGTTGTGTCATATCCCATAACCCTCAGGGCTTTATTTACGGTGTTTTCACTGATTGGTCTACGTGGGTCATGCGCTCCCGTAAAGATCAGACCATTTTCACCAGCCCATGTCTGAAGTTCTGTTAGTATGGCTACAGCCTGTTTGCTGAGTGGCACAAGATGTGGGGTTCGCATTTTGGAGCCTCGGTGTGAGAATTTTACGCCTGGCAGAGGTTCGCGTTCGGCTGGAATAGTCCACATGGCATTGTCAATATCAATTTCAGACCAGCGG
>ENA-OWZV01000115-OWZV01000115.1-human-gut-metagenome-genome-assembly--contig:-NODE-115-length-26459-cov-19.321732_pt1 | contig 26459 bp, 17 predicted proteins | sample MGYA00249264_ERZ652123 | MGnify/ENA primary metagenome ERZ652123 (study PRJEB26925, sample SAMN05827256) | human gut metagenome | biome: ENVO:2100002; feature: ENVO:00000062; material: ENVO:00002003... | reverse complement strand
TGTCTTAGGGTCTCGTGGGCTCGGAGATGTGTATAAGAGACAGGTATCAACGACTGAGGGTAAAACCTTTGAGCAGCAGTTAGAGAATAAGGGCTTTGTGGGGTCCGCTCTTATTATTAAAAATGGCCAGATTATTTTAAATAAAGGATTTGGTTATGCAGATGCTAATCAAGGAAGAAAGAATGGGCCACAAACACTATTTCAAATTGGCTCAATCCAGAAAGGGCTGACGGCGGCCTTGTTAATGAAACTGGTTGAACAGGGCAAGGTGAAGCTATCAGATCCCGTTGGAAAATATCTTTCTGGTATTCGTACAGGAAATCAAGTGACGTTGAGAATGATGCTTGATATGCGAAGTGGCTTTCGACTTTCCACTTTGCAGAATCAAGTGTTGTCTGATGACGGGATTGTGCGGTGGTCCATCGAAAATATGCAGTATTATCCCCAAGAGTACTCTTATCAACCTGTTAATTTTGCCCTTTTGGCCGGCGTCATCGAAAAGGTTTCTGGAAAATCGTACAATGAGCTTGTTCAAAAGGAAATCATTAATAAAATTGGATTGTATAATACTGGCTTCATGCCGGGACTGTTGAAAGAACCAAATAGGGCGATTAGTTATACTGGCTCTGGTGAAAAGGCTGTCTACACAAATCCCTATACACAATCCGAAGTTGGGTATAATCGAGAACTTGGAACAGGCAACATTTATGCGACAACTGGGGATCTGTTTAAAATGTTAAACGGTATTGATCAAGGCCAGGTTTTTAAAAAATCTAATCTTGCTAAATTACGTGATCGTGGTGATGGACAATATACTGCTGGAGTTTATAACTACGACACGTACACGATGAGTCAAGGAGTTGTCGGTGCCCAAGCGGCAACAACAGCAATTGACAACAGTGGTAAGAATGCGGTTGTCTTGATGAGCAATAACATTTTACAAGGCATGGTATTACACAACTACGCGCAGCCATTTTTGGAAACGATTATGAAAACAAACTAATGTCACGATATGGACTTTGAAGAGCCTTCGCAAAGTTGAAATTGAAAATATATGAATTTTGGTCGGTGATGGTTGAATAGTACGCGTAATAAGTGGTCTTCACACCATATGAATTGTAAAGCACATTGCGACTTTTTTTAATTTTTGAAGGTCAATTACAGGTTTGAAAAGATGATTGATCTGTTGTTCTGGTATAACTTGTCAGTAAACTAGGAGGTCTTTTTTTCCTTCTTCAAAAAGTTAGATTCCATATTTAGGTCCCATATATAGACAGAATCATGTAAGATGTCTTTTAAGCTTGAAATCTATGATCCGGTATAGAGAAATGGAAGGAGTTTTCATGCGAAATTCTAAAATCTTCCTACGGCGTTTTTTTAGTAGTATCGTCGTTTTTTGCTTTACGTGGGTTATCTTTACTTTTTTATTAATGCCAAGGATGGGTGCGATTTATTCACCATTTCGGATGAGTCATTCAGTGTTGCACACCATAATCCTCAATTTTGTTGCTGCTTTAATAGCGTTAATGGTACTTTTGGGTATTCGTCAGTTTACAAGGCTTGTCAAGAATAAGAAAGATTTGTCGGATAAAACTGCATGGGTGCTGCTGCTTTTAGAAATGATTCTTTACAGCGGGGGCATACTAATTTTTTTGAAATACATTGGGTACTATAAAACAGTAGATGATGCGCAAGTTGTTTATAACTGGGTTACACACTATACGGTTATAGATCCATGGACGCACCCTTCTTGGCTAATGCACTATTTATACGCGAATCCTCAAAACTTGTTTTTGGCTCTTACCTATAAGATGGTTAACCTTTTTCTAGGAAATGGTTTTGGGGGAATAGTCATGACATTTCTTGCCATCTATGTATTATCAATCGTTCTTTTGTTTTGCACAATGCGTGCTCTGAAACTTGACAACTGGATTTCCTTGATAATAATTCAACTGCTTCTAATTTCAATTCAAGTAACATTTCATGCGGCTATTGCTTACACGGATATTTTGGCTTTCTTTTTTACCTCCCTGACTGTTTATTGCTTTGCGCGCTACTTAGTGACTCATGGAAAACTCCAATTTTTTTGGCTTGGTCTAATCAGTTTATCTTCGTTTTTCGCATTTCTCAGCAAAGGAACGAGTTTAGTATTAATCATCGCACTTTCGATATTCATTTTTGTGTATAATCAGCGTATTAAAAAGCTGACAGGATTTGTTCCAATACTTGTATTATTATTAGGAAACTTTGGATGGACTCAAGCAATCAATTATTCAGGCGTCTACGTTGATACAAATTATGGGCAACCCAATACGCATTATGTCATGATGGGATTAAGCAATACGCCAATCCCTGATAACCTTAGCGCTCGAGAGGCTGCAAATTGGTCTGTTGGTACATATGCAGCAAAAGATCAGGATTATTCCTGGAATCTTTTTTATAATCGTCACCTTTCAAAAGCAGCAATTACTCAAAAACAAATTGCAGTTTATAAGCAGCGGTTGTTAGCTATGACCCCAGTCCAATTATGCGACGCCTTGAACAATAAAGTCTCAGTAGCTTGGGGATCGGGTGATCTCAAAACATCATTTAGTCTGATAAGAGGAACACATAATCAAGAACGAACCAACAAGATATTTTCAGAGGGTGTTAGTGGTTTAGTGATATACCTTATAATGACAGTCAGTCAGCTCATACTTTATCTTGGTGTTATAATGGCGCTTATAAAGAGTTGGAATAAGAAAGAGCCGGTATTGTTATTTGGTTCGATCTTTCTGAGTGGATATTTTGCATTCCTGTTACTTTGGGAGGTGAACCCCAGATATGCAATCGGAATATTCCCGATTGCCTTAATAATGATCGGAAAATCTTTAGGGCCGCAGACATCCTCTAAGCCAATGATTGAAAAGGAGAGCAGTCTTGAAGAATAAAAATGCATACAACGAAGGTTTTGATCTAGTTAAAAGCATTATGGCCCTTTTTGTTATTGCAATTCACACACTCTTGTTGAGTAGTAGCACAAAAATTGGATTAATGCTATTACCTTTGGTCCGAACGGCGGTACCGGTTTTCTTCTTGTTTAGCGGTTACTTCTTCTTTAAAAAAATGGACAAAATACCAGCAACAGAGCAGCTACCATTTTTGAAGCGGAATATCATAAGATATTTGCAACTTTATGGTATTTGGTTTGTTATTACGTTTCCGGTTACAGTCGAGGTACGAAAATACTTTCAGCATGGTCTTACTCAAGAAATTCTAACCATTATTAGTAATTTTTTTCTTGGTTCAACGTTTATTGCCTCTTGGTACATCATGGGTTTGATCATTGGTATTCCAATCATATATTTATTAAGCAAGTTTATAAACAAATGGTTACTGTGTACTATCACTCTGGCATTAAATGTTTATTGTGTTTTACTAACAAATTATGGACAGACAGTGGTCGGAAAGTTGCTTTGGAGCTGGACTCAAAATCACTTTTTCGGATACTCGCCTTATTTAAGCTTTATTGTTGGTCTGCTGTGGTTAATGATAGGCAAGCTATTTGCAGATGGCGACCTAAAAGCACTGGTTAATAAACGATCAAAATATTTTGTGGGATTGTTTCTCGTTTTGCTTTATTTTGAAGAATATGGCACGTACAAAGCAGCGTCTTCTCTGTACACAGATTGTTTTTTTATGCTCATCCCCCTCTGTACTTTCTTTTTCGGCTGGATTCTTTCGACTCATTGGTCTGTTCCTGGAAGTCGGCATCTTCGTGCATTTAGTACGATCGCATATTGTTTTCACGCGTCATTTGCGGTTGTTTTGAAGTATCTGTTAATGACCGCGGGTATGCCAGTTCAACGTTTTCGTGAGTCGTTATTAGTTTGGTTTGTGACTGTTTTCGTGAGTTGGTTGCTTACGCTTCTAATTTTACGTTTAGAAAAAGTTCCGTTTTTCAAATGGTTAAGATTAAGCCATTAGAGCTATCAAGAACGGAGTGTTCAAGATGATCATCTTTTGCAGATGCAAAGTAGTTTCCAGCTCTTTGTATTGACAGATGGTTTGGTATATTATTTCAAGACTTTTTGACAGAATATAAATTTTGGTCGTTTTTAATGGGGCGTAAACGGTGCAAAAACTTTTTGATGGCTACCATGATTTTATAAAAATACTGGTATTTCCACTTTTCTTTTTGACTCTTTTTGGGGCGATTCGTGTACAGCAATTCGATTTTACGCTTGTTTCGCATTGGTTATTTAGTATAATTATTGTTTTAACTACTGTTATTGTCGTGACTATGTGCTTTTTTCGTAACAAATCTAAAGCCTTTTTTTCCAATGTTTATAAGATACTGCTTAAGCATATTGGTATTGTAGTTTGTACTTCGATGATCATGATTGTTGCTCTTCAAGTTTTAATATTGCTAAATACCCAAACCCCGATTGGTTGGGATGTCGGGGATGTCATGAACGCTGTTATACATCCTAGAAGTGGAATAGAGTATGTGTCCATTAACCCGAATAACTTATTCTTGATATCTATTCACCATAGTCTTTATCAGCTCTTTTTGTCCCAAGGAACCTCTTTAGCCACCACTTGGCTTTTTTTTCAAATATTGACCGCGATCGAATTGGATTTTTCGATAATTTGCATCGTCCTCTTCACATATAAAGTTTTCAACAGGAGAGTAGCACTTAATGCCTATCTACTTTTCTTTTTCCTTTTTATGCTAACACCTTATATTCAAACACCATATTCAGATATCGCAGTTTTGGTGCCTATTTCACTCGCCTTGCTATGCTTTACCGGTTTGGAAACAGCGACTCATGTCTATTTGAAACTTCTTTTTGCAATCTTAATTGGTTTTCTTTTTGTGGTCGTTTATGAGACAAAGCCATCGGGGATTGTTTTGCTGATTGCTTGGACACTTGATGATATAACGCGAGAATTGCTCAATAAGCATAAATCTCGGAAGACGTTAAATTTAATTGTTGTGCTAGTGGTAATGTTAAGTTTTGTTGGAGGGCAATATGTTGCTAATAAATTTGTGGAAACACATTCGCCCGTACGAGTAGTAAAAAATAGAGCTTTACCTTGGCAGAATTTTGTCTTGATTGGGATGACCGGCAATGGTGGGTATAATTCACCTATTAGGCACACAACCTTGGATTTTGTGACGACTAAAAAAATGGCTCAATATTCTTCACAACAAATTTCGAAGCGATTAAATACTTTGGGATTTGTTTCTTATCTTCAGTTTTTGGCTGGCAAGCAGATAAGGAATACCGACAGAGGTGATTTTTCTTGGGGGCAGGAAGGCATCCCGCAACCACCTTTTAATAGAACAAAAGGGTCACTTCAAGATCGCATTCGAAGTGTCTATTTAATTGGGGGCAGGCATCAGGCTGATATGAGCTTTTATTATCAGGTTGTTTGGCTGTTAGCATTGGTAGGTATTTTGTTGAGTTTGATGAAGGTGAATCCGGTGAAGGACAAGTGGGGTAGCATCTTAATTCTTAGCATGCTGGGGGCTTTCTTATACCTGCTCTTATTTGAAGGTGGCCGCTCCAGGTATCTTATTCAATATTTGCCAACGCTAATACCTTTATCCGCTTGGGGATGGTATGTCAACACTGAAAAAAGCATCGAAAATTAATTAATCGTTGATGGCCTTGTGAAATAATGAACCATTGATGCTATAATTACTGATGTTTTCAAATTGGGGAGGGGAAAAAATGAGAAAAGCTAAAATTATTCGGACACGACAGGTCGTTTCACCGCTATTGACGTTGTTGGCGGCGGTTGCTTTATCAGGGGTTACAACCGTTCATGCTTCTGACAACACTGATAAAACGCCTGCAGTGAACGAATCAGTACAGAGTAGCGCTACTTCACAACAAGGACAGGCAGCAGCAACCGATCGCAAGGCGGGCACGTTGTCTGACGATGATCTTGAAAAGTTGATTGATCGCTCTGATGCGACACCGACACAGGATATCCTGAAGATGAAAGACGGGGTTCCTTCAGATCAACAAGAAGCGTGGTTGACAGTTGCTAAGCGCGTTGCAGATCAGGATTTGTCCACGAGTCATCGTGAACAGGTTATCTTGTACAATGAAACCAAGATTGTGATGCCAGCACCTAAAGCGGCTGCACCAAGTGCTGAAAGTGATGCTTCGAGTCAGGCAAGTAATGCCTCTGCGCAGAACCCAAGTTCTGCGGCCTCGAGTGCAGCTGCTTCATCAAGCAGTTCTTCGGCGGCGGCCTCTAGTAGCAGTCAAAGCAAGCCAGAAGCTGCACCGGCTAAAAATGAGGCGGCTAGTGCGGCAGCTACACCTGCACCGGTTACGGATAATCGTTATGTTTCCGTAACTGACAAAAATGCGGTGTTATATGCAGATTTAAATGGTACCAAGAAGCAGGAAGGCGCAGCTGTTTACCAGCGGACCTTTAAATCGCAAGCTAAGTATCAAAAAGATGGCGTTACTTATTTGGCCTTGTATGATGCCAATCAGACGTTGCAGGGTTACATGAATCAAGCGTCGATCAAAGTTGCGGCAGGTGCTGGTGGTGTTTGGACCAACGCTAGTGGCTATGCTAGTTTAACTAAACCTGGCCAAGATGTTTATGGCAATCTTGATACTAAGCAGGTCATTAAGAAAAGTGATGACGTCTTAGACAATACGTACTTTATTTCTGGGGCCTATCATCATCTTGATGGTCAAGTTTACTATTCACTCTATGACAGTCATAACAACTGGCTCGGCTATATGGCCGGTTCAGGTTTCGAAACGGTCAATAGTGCCGAAGGCGCTTGGGCAGCAGCTTCTGGTTATGCTAAGGTCGTGGATAAGAACTATGCGATCTACAATAGCTTTAAGTTTGACGCCACGGGTAGTACAGACCATTACTATCAGCAGTACTTTAAGAAGGTTGGCCAATACCATCATGTCAATGGAGCTGTTTATTATTCAGTCTTTGACCTATTCGGTCATTGGCTTGGCTATGTAAATAGTGCGGCTGTTCAAAATGTGACGATTGCCAACCCTGAAGGCACTTGGCAGGCAGATGACCGTTATGTGACGGTTACTGATAACCGAGCCACCTTGTACTCAGACTTTAATTGGACTAAGAAGCAAGCGGCAACAGATGTTATGTTGCAGACCTTCAAGTCAACCGGTAAGTACCATAATCTAAACGGTCTGACCTATTTGTCCCTGTATGACAAGGATGGAAACTGGCGTGGTTATATCAATCAACAATCAATCACAGCTGGGGTTTCTGATGGCGGGGCATGGTTGCCTGCTAATGCTTATACGACCTTTACAGCGGCAAACGTGAATGCCTATGCGGACTTTAATCAACAAAAAGTCGCTACTTCAGGTGCTGGATTGGTTAACCAAACGGTTAATATTTCGGGTCAATATCATGCCTTCGGTGGCGTTGTTTATTATTCGATCTATGACGTTCGTGGCAAGTGGTTGGGCTATGTGGATGCTAGTCAAGTGAAAACGACATCAAGTGCAGCTGGACTATGGTTGCCACACGATGGTTATTTGACAACCACCCAAAGTGGTCAAATGATTTACACGAACTTGGATAGTTTTGCAGGTGGGCGGACGACCACGGCAAATTATCAAAGAACCTTCCGGATCATGGGCGAATATAAGCACTATAATGGTGCAACTTATTATTCACTTTATGACGGCAACGGCAACTGGATGGGTTATCTCAATTCAGCACTTGGAAGCGAGAGTAAAGAAGCACAAGGGGTTTGGATGAACTATAACGCCAACGTGCTCATTACAGCTTCAAACGCAGCACTGTATAGTTCTTTCTTTAATATGACCCGTGATACGTCATCGTTGTATGGCGGTGTTTATCAGGTCAGCGGCAAGTATAGTCATGTTAATGGGACCACTTACTACTCCCTGTACGACGGGAATCGTTGGTTAGGATATCTTGCTTCTTGGGCAACAACTCCTTATACGGACTATTATGATTGGACGAAGCCTTCTCAATCTAAACCGTATCCAGATGTTAATATGTATCCTAATTTAAGCATTGAAGTCGATATTGCCAAGCAAAGAGTTTATATAAAGAATGGCTCAACAAACCTATATACTATGTATGCCTCGACGGGTATCGATAATTCAACACCACGTGGACATTTTGCGATTCAAACCGAACGCGGGTATAGTTTTTATAATGCCAATGAAGGAATGGGGGCCCGTTACTGGACTAGTTTTCTAGACCATGGCGTGTACCTGTTCCACTCTGTGCCAACGGATGCGAACGGCAATTACATTGTTTCCCAAGCCAAAATGCTTGGCAAACAACCCGGGTCACATGGATGCGTTCGTTTGACAATTCCTGATGCGCAGTGGATTAATGCTCATATTAAAGTGGGAACGCCAGTTTACATCTATTAACATAAAAGTGGTTGTCATAAATGAACACTAAAAGAGGACTCAAATAACGAGTCCTCTTTTTAATGGTCGAGTTGTAAAAAATATAGTAAACATTAAATTTAGAGCGGCTTACTGAACTGTTGCGCCTGCTACAGCGTTATCAACAAGTTGCTTTTCACTTGGTGTTTGGTAAAATTTTTGGACCAGTGCGTCAACTGTATAATTTTGCTCGATGTTAGACTGTGCAAAACTGAATACTTTAACGTTGTTGCCTTCTATAGTGAAAGTCATTTTTGACTCACCATTATGACGGGAAATGTATAGCTTACCCTCAGAGTCTTTCCCATAAACGATGCTGCTTGGTTCTTGAAGCATTTCGGAACCCCCACGGGCTGCGTAAACCATCATTGCAATTTGTGAATTGCTAACATCCACTGTCTTAGGCTTATAACTCGACGTTTGACCTGTGGTTGAGCTTGAAGCATCCGAAGCGCTCGACTTAGAACTGCTTTCAGCACTGACGGTGTTCGTTGACGACTTTGATGAGCTAACTATAGACTGCGAACTCGCACGTTTAGAAGAAGAACGCTTGGATTTCGTAGTCTTCGTTTTAGAGCTTGAATCCTTCTGTACCTGCGAAGTGGGAACGTTATTTGTTGATGCTGCGACATGCCACCACCAGCCACCCAATCCTGCAATAGCGACAACTAAGACGGCGATGATCCAATATCTTTTTTTCATAAATATCCCCCTAATAGGCTAAATCTATTAACATTATGCCATAAAAAACGTGTCGTTTCAGTTTATACAAAAAATTTCATAGAAGTCTAAACTTTAAAGAATCTTAGATTTTGTTCTACAGGATTATTTTGAACTTTTCTAAGGAAAATTCATAGTCGCAAGAGTTGTTACAAGTTTGTATCACTGCCCGCCAAATATAGAATTATGGTATAATTTGCTGATGTGTTCAAGAAATGGCTTGCAGCAGTATGTTTGAATCCAGTTTGAGAGGGTTATTGTATGAAGCAGAAAACTGATTGGAGCGGAGTTCGTCGATGGTTAACAATCATTGTTGACGTTGCTCTGTTTAATTTCAGCATGTGGTTTTCATTTTATGTGCGGTTTTGGCCGCAAATTCCAGATCGAAATTTCTATACTTATGAGCGCTCCGCTGTTTATATTTCGGCGTTATTTCTCTTAGTTAACTTTCTTATCGGTGTTTATGTTTATTATAACCGCCGAATTAGCGACATCGTTTTCAACACAGTGCTCGGGCAGGGAGTCACAGTGCTCGGCCTGACTATGATTACCTTTATTGGTCGATGGTTTGCATTTCCCCGGACGATTCTGGCGATTTCATTCCTCGTTAGTGTTGTTGTTTTGGCAGTTTATCGGGTTGCGGTTTACTACCTTTACGTGCATTTTACCGCAGATAAACACGTGGCAGTTGTTTCTTATAAAGAGGAACTACCATCGATTTTGGAGAACTTTGATTCAGCAAAGAACAACAAACACAAAGTAACTTATGTTATCACGGATCATTTTGTTGAAAACACCAAAAAAATATTAGATAAAGTTGACATATTCTACTTGACGACAAGTCTTTCTGATGATCAACGACGGACAATTATTGACATGGTGATCAAACGTGAAAAGCATATCATGTTGCCTTCAACATTTGATAACTTGTTGATGCTCCGGCCAAACATGATGAACTTTGAAGACGAGAGCATTATGGGTATCAGTGAGTTCAGAATTACGGCAGAAGATGCAGCTGTCAAGCGCTTTTTTGATATTTTGGTAGCACTGTTGTTATTAGTTGTCACATCACCGCTGATGTTGATTACTGCCATCCTTGTCAAAGCAACATCTCGCGGCCCAGTTATTTACAAACAAACGCGAATCACGTTGAATCAACGAGAGTTTAAGATTTATAAATTTCGGACTATGAAGGCAGATGCAGAAGCTAAAACGGGACCGGAGCTCGCTAAAGACCATGATCCGCGGATTACTTCCGTGGGCAAGTATTTAAGAAAATTCCGCTTGGATGAACTTCCACAGATATTTAATGTGCTGAAGGGCGATATGTCCGTTGTTGGACCTCGTCCAGAACGACCATTTTTTGTTAACCAGTTTAATCGTGAGGATCCTCATTATTATCTGCGGCACAATGTTCGAGCTGGAATTACAGGCTATGCACAAGTCTATGGCAAATATGCGTCTGATTATCATAGTAAATTAAAATTTGATTTGCTTTACATCAAGGCATATAGCGTTTTTCTTGATTTTCGTATTCTACTGCAAACTGTGAAGATCCTTTTTGACAAAGTCTCTTCACAGGGGCTAGATGAAGATCAAACACCACAAATGGCAAAACTGCACGAGATTGTTGTGGACCAAGATATTAAGCATCTCGACTAAGTGGGAGATTTAAAAATGCAGAGAAATGAAATCAGCGTATTGATGTCACTGTATAAAAAAGAAAATCCTGCTTTTTTAGTTGATTGCTTGGATAGTGTGTTAGCACAAACGTTGTTACCAAAGGAAATCGTTATCGTCATTGATGGGCCAATCACATCCAAATTGCAGCAAGTGCTTGACGAATATCAATCTAAGAGCGGGCTTTTGCGATTGTTGCCACAAAAAGAAAATAAAGGATTAGGATACACTTTGGCAATTGGGGTTGAAGCTTGTCAATATGAGCTGGTTGCGCGAATGGATACAGATGATTTAATGTTACCGACAAGGTTAGAGGAGCAAGCTAACTGTTTTAATCAGAATACTGATCTGGCAATTTGTGGCACAAATATTGAAGAGTTTATTGAGGACTCATCCAATATCATCAGTAGGAGGCTTGTGCCAGAATCAAATCAAGCAATTCGTCAATTTTCCAAAAAACGTAACCCATTTAACCACATGACAGTGATGTTCAGACGTTCTGATATCTTGAAGGTTGGTAATTATCAACCGATGCAGGGGTTTGAAGATTATTATTTGTGGGCAAGACTCTTGAAGGCAGGTTACAAGGCATATAACATTCAAGACTTCTTGGTTAAAGCTCGTGTGGGGAAAGACATGTATAAGCGGCGTGGAGGGTGGCAATATTTGATCAACGGCGTTCGAGGGCGCATTGCTGTTTATCATGCCGGGTTGGGGAATTTCTTTGATTTTATAGTCACTACTGGGGTGCATATCGTCGTAAGTCTGATGCCAAACAGAATCCGAGCGAGGTTTTATCAAGAAGCATTGCACTAATAACGTGGTGGGAGGGAGTCTCTTGTATAGTCAGGATTCACAGCTTAAGAAAGTTCAAGAACGAACCCTAAAGATTGCTAAAACTATCGCCGATTTTTGTCAAAAGCATAATTTGTTGTGTTACCTTTGTGGCGGTGGTGCTATTGGTGCGATTCGTGAAAAGGGGTTTGTTCCTTGGGATGATGATCTAGACTTCTTCATGCCAAGAAAAGATTATGAGCGTTTTTGCCAACTTTGGCAGATGGAAAAGCCTAAGGGTTATGTGTTGGAGCGAACATCACAGCACTTTATTAACCATAATAACTTTACGACGATTCGCGATCCAGAGACAACATTTGTTAAAACATATCAAAGAAATTTAGACATTGTTCATGGCATTACAGTAGACGTTTTTCCACTTGATCGAGCACCAATTGGCAAATTTCAACAAAAGCGTCAAAAGTTATGGGCATTAATTTACGCTCTGTTTAATGAACAGATTGTCCCTGTTAGCCATGGTGGTCTTGTCACAGGTGGTAGTCGTTTATTACTCAGTATATTCAGATCTCCGAATCAGCGTTATCATATTTGGAAGTACGCTGAAAAACAGATGATGCGGTATGACGACAAGAACACACCTTGGGTTACTGAATTGTGTGTTGGACCTAAATATATGGGCAATCGTTACCCAACAGAGGACTTTGCTTCCGCCGTGTGGTTGCCTTTTGAAGACGTTAAATTACCAGTACCTGTTGGTTATGACCTATACCTCCGTCACGTGTTTGGTGACTATATGAGGCGTCCTAAGGTTAGTCAGCAAGTTCCACACCATGATGCGGTGTTTGTTGATCCAGACACTCCATATACTAAGTATCGTGGCATTTACTATTTGACAAAAGGAGAAAAATAAAATGGCAACAGCAATTGTTATCGCAGGTGGCGTTGGTAAACGAATGGGCATGGAAATCCCTAAGCAATTTATCATGGTAAATGAAAAGCCCATTATTATCTATACATTAGAATCATTCGACCGCCATCCAAAAATTGACCAAGTCGTGGTCGTTTGCAAACATGGCTGGGAAGATACCATGTGGGGATACATACACGAATTTGGTATCAAGAAAGTCAAGTGGGTGATTCCTGGTGGTAAAATTGGTCAGGAATCCATTAATAATGGTGTCCAGTTCCTCAATGATAAGTGTGAGGATGAAGAGACGGTTGTTATTCATGATGGTATTCGACCACTTGTTGATGAATTGGTTCTGTCGGATGTGATTGTTAAGTGCCAAGAGTATGGCACAGCAGTTACTTCGCTACCATACAATGAACAGATCTTTATCAAGAAAACAGAAGAAACAACTGAGAAATATATTGATCGTAATACACTGCGTCGAGTTGGCACACCACAAGCTTACAAATACGGCATGTTACGAGATGCATACAACGAAGCCATTGCCAAAAAAATCGGCATGACTGATTCTTCTTATACGAATACGATGATGGTTGATCTTGGCCATACGCTACATTTTGCCGCTGGGTCTGATAAGAATATTAAATTAACAAATACAGACGATCTGGCGTTGTTCAAAGCCTATTTACGCGAGAAGGAGTTGTGAGCTGAATGTTAACCCAGAATGCCATGTATCTAAGTGACTTAGATAAGGTCATCAAGGGTCAAAAGGACTGGTCTGCCTTAGATGGCCGGTCTTTTTTGATAATTGGCGCATCCGGCATGATTGGCACTTTTTTGATTGACGTTTTGATGCGTCGGAATAGTCAAGCAAATGCTCATATCGAGGTCTATGCCATGGGCCGCAGCAGAGAACATTTAACGCAACGGTTCTTGCATTATCAAACCATGTCGAACTTCCATTTGGTTGTCGGTGATGTGACCGATGCCCTGCCTGATGATTTGCAAACAGATTATGTGATCAATGCAGCCAGCAATACGCATCCACGGGCATACGCAACTGATCCAATTGGTACCATCACAACCAATTTTTTAGGCAACGAACAGGTTCTTAAGCATGCGGTTGCACATCCTGAACAGAGAATCTTGTTTCTTTCGAGTGTAGAAGTTTACGGTGAGAACCGTGGGGATGTTGAAAAGTTTGCGGAAGATTATTCCGGTTATCTCGATCCCAATACATTGCGCGCTGGTTACCCAGAGAGTAAACGGGTCAGTGAAGCATTATGTCAGGCATATATTGCTGCGCATCATCTCGACATTGTCATTCCCAGACTAAGTCGCGCATTCGGTCCTAGCATGAAGCTGGATGACTCTAAAGCATCGTCCCAGTTCATCTTAAAAGCCGTCAATCAGGAAGATATTGTCCTTAAAAGCAAAGGGACGCAACATTATTCTTACGCTTACGTTGGGGATGTTGTTTCTGCCCTTCTGTTTTTACTAGTTCAAGGCAAAACTGGAGAGGCCTATAACGTGGCTAATCCTGACCTAGATTTGCATTTGCAAGAGTTTGCGGGTGCACTTGCCACAATGGTCGGTCGAAAGCTAGTCTTTGATTTACCAGACGATGTTGAAGCTGCCGGTTATTCGAAAGCGACAAAGGCCCTGCTTGATACTAGTAAAATCAACGCTTTAGGGTGGCAGCCTTTGTTTGATCGCAATGAGTCATTGAAACACACTGTTGAAATTCTGAGAAGTGAGTTGGAAACCGATGCCCAAAATTAGCATTATCGTTCCCGTCTATAATGTTGAAAAGTATTTGCAGAAATGTGTTGATTCTATTTTGGCACAGTCGTTTCGTGATTATGAGCTTATCTTGGTTGATGACGGGGCCACGGATGCAAGCCCCAGCATTTGCGACGATTATGCGGAGAAAGATCAACGAGTGAAAGTCATCCACAAGCAAAATGGTGGGCTCAGTGACGCGCGCAACGCGGGTATTAATGTTGCCAGCGCTCCATTTCTGGGATTTATTGACAGTGACGACTATATTGCCCCAGATATGTATGAACAACTATATTTTGATATGATTGATGGCCAGGCAGATCTTGCCATCTGCGGTATTTACGATATCTATGAAAACAAGGACCCAAAACAGCTTCCGGAAGTAAGAAAAGTTTTGACCCCAGAGCAAACCTTGGAAATGATTTTGGATGCGAAACTTATTTCAGTCCATGCAGTTAATAAACTTTATAGAAGAGAGATTTTTTCCAAAATCAGATATCCAGTCAATGTCATTACTGAGGATGCGGCGGTTATCATTCCCATTTTGCAAGCCTGTAAAAAAGTGGTTATCAATACAAAGCAGCAGTATTATTATGTTCATCACGTTGGAACAATTTCGTCTCGTTCGTTTTCTGATCGTGATCTAGATACGATTAACGTATGGGAGAGAAATGAGGAAATAGTTAAACGCACCTTCCCAGCGTTGGCATATGCATGTCACACACGTGTTTGTTGGGCTAATTTCTTGGTTTTAGACAAGATCATGGTAAGTAAGAACTGGCGAACGATTGCGGTTAGAAAGAAGATTATTCTGTTTTTAAAGAAGAATTGGCGGTTCATCATCAAGAACAACCGGCTAACTAAGGGCAGAAAGTTAGCGTTTCTAGCTTTAGTGATTAATGAAGTCTTATATAGACAGATCATTCTTCAAACAAAAACAACTTTAGGAGATTAAATTGATTAAAGGCTCGAATAATAGAGGTGGCGAGAACTTGAAACGCAGTCGTTTGGATTACTCAATTATGAATTCTGGCATTTCCACATTGATATATGTGCTTCGGTTGGTCATCCAATTCGTTGCCCGAAGCTTTTTTATTCGATACTTGGGCGAAGTTTATTTAGGGCTCAATGGTTTGTTCACAAATATCCTTAGTCTTTTATCAGTGGCAGAACTTGGCATTGGGACTTCAATTATTTTTGCTTTATACAAACCCTTAGCGGTCCAAGATCATGAGCAGGTCAAGTCATTAATGAGGCTTTATAAAAGAGCTTATGAAGCAATCGGACTTGCAATAGCCGCTGTCGGATTGGCAATCATGCCGTTCTTAAAGCTGATTGTTAATAAAGATCAACATTTTGAAAATTTGTATTTAATATTCTTGCTTTTTTTGGCTAATTCTGTTGTCAGTTACTTCTTTACTTATAAAAGATCGCTAATCACGGCTGACCAAAAGGCTTATATTGTTTCGCTTAATGATTTTCTGTTTTTGCTGGTGACAAATGTTTTCCAAATTGTCTTTTTAATATTAACATCTAATTTCATTGTCTATCTGATTATCCAAATCATTTCGACCATCGCTTCAAATATTACAATTTCGATTATTGCTGATCGAAGATATCCATATATTAAGGAAAAAGATGTTCAAAAACTAGATGCGGGGTCAGTTAAAGAAATTAAACGAAATGTTATTGGGAATGTTTCATCAAAAATCGGCGGACAGATTGTGATGGGTACCGACAACATTCTGATTTCGGCGTTCGTTAATCTATCTGCTGTTGGGTTGTATTCTAATTACACGTTGATTGTTAATGCTATACAGAATGTATGTACACAAATTACTAACTCAATTACAGCGAGTATCGGTAATTATGCGGCAGAAAGAGATGCTCAATCAAGCTATGTCCTTTTCAAAAGACATTTTTTTATTAACCACACACTAGTATTTTTCACAACAACTATGTTATTGACAATGATTAATCCATTTATTACGTGGTGGGTTGGTGGAAAATATAATCTGACATTTTTGACGGTTGTGTTGATTGTTGCTAATTATGCAATTCAGGTTTATCGAAATACCGGTTTTGCGTTTATTGAATCCTTTGGACTTTTTTGGTATCAAAGAACCAAGGCATTTATTGAAGCTGCCATCAATTTATCAGTTTCTTTAATTTTGTTAGGTTGGTTTAAATTGGGGATCAACGGCGTCTTGTTAGGCACCATTGTTTCTTCATTTGGATTTGTCATTTGGTATGAGGCATATGTTGTGTTCAAACATGCTTTTCATCGAAACCTTGCAGAATTTGCCAAGATGTTGTTAACCAACATGATCCAATTAGCAGTCGCAACTACGATTGTTTACAGTGTCACAAATTATGCATTGAGTTTGACAAATTTAACTGGCATTGTTGGCTTGGCACTTCGCGCAGTCATTGCGCTATTGGTAACCGTTGTCCTCTATGCTGTTTTGTATTGGCGTAATGATGGCACGAAATATCTACTTAGCATTGTAAAACGGATCTTGAAAGTTGGTGCTTAAATGAGGCTTGCTATTATTAGTCCTGAGTTTGGTTTTGGCGGATCGAATATGGTTGCTCGTAATGTAGGGCAACAATTAGAGAAGGAAAATGAAGTTTTTTTCATAGCTTATCAATTTGATCGAGAGCCTTTGCATTCAGACCATTTTTATTTCGTCGGTAAACATCGTGATAGAGCAACTCGTACAATTCAAAAGTTTGAAAAAGGCTTGAGCGTATTAATTACGCACAACTTTTCTCCTGCAAAGTATTTTAAGCAAGAGATAGAGACGACGATTGAACTACTGAAACGGGAAAGAATCAAGACGGTGATTTTAAATTCGTTTATTGCAGGAACACTTTTCTGTGAGGCAATCAAGAAAGAAATTCCTGATGCGAAAGTCATTACTTGGTTACATGAATCTGTCGAATTTGGCAAGCATTTGACAAGGTATTATCGCAACCGATTTTTATTTGCCGTCAAAAACTCCGATGTGTTAGTTTGCTTGACACATGAAGCCCTCAACTATTATAAGCAGTTTAACAATAATATTCGAATCATCTATAACCCGATTGATTTGCCTGATCATGGTCTTGCCAATCTAAGTGAACACATTATTTCGTTTACTGCGAGGTTAAACGTGCATATTAAAGGGCTTGATTATCTTTGTCAGATTGCTGCTGATCTGCCTAGCGGTTGGAAGGTCCGGGTTGCTGGGGAAGGATCTGCTGAGGATGTTCGAGCTTTTAAAAAGTTGATAGATGAATCTGGAGTTGGCGATAAGTTAGATTTTGTTGGTGCCAAGAAAGGGCAGGAACTAGTAAAGCATTATGAGAGTAGTTCTATTTTCTTGTCGACCTCACGCACTGAAGCTCTTCCACTTGTGATGATTGAAGCACTTTCTTTCGGCCTGCCAATTGTAAGTTTTGATCATCCTGGGGCACAGGAAATCCTAGAAAAGGGGCAAGTTGGGCTGCTTAGTCCAATTGGCGATACTGGGAGCGTTCATGAGCACTTGATGAAACTTATAGGTGATCTGGACCTCAGACAGCAATTTGGTGTAAAATCCATAGGACGCTATCAAGATTTTAAAACTCAAACCATCATTCAAAGATGGTATCAGATTCTTAATGACAACTAGGGGAGAGTATTTTGGAAAACATTCGAGAAGGTTCCAGAGCTGGGTCAGTAATTACTGAGTACTACCTTTACATACTGTTCGTTTTTTTGATTTTGCGGTCGATTAACTACTATAGCCTTATACCGTCAGTCTTTGATTCTATTGTGTTTGCACTGTTGGCAGTTGCCGGAGGTGCCATGATTGCTTGGAATTGCTTAGACTTTTTACGTCATAAGTCATTCGTTTCTTACGATTGGTGGCTTATAGGATTCTTGATCGTGATGTTTATTTCTAGTCTGTTGAACAGACATTATGGTGTTTCTGGCAATTTTAAAACAATTGTGTGGAGTGCTATCTACTTTTTTCTCATATATGCTCTTGCAGCCAACGGACGGCTTAGCAAGTATTTTTATCAAACAGTTATTAGAATTTTTGGATGGGCGTATTTCTTCGTGTCGCTAGTCAGTTTCGGCATGTATTTAATTCAATATAGTTATCTTCGCCCTGGCACCATTGAAACACGTATCCGTATCGGTTTCCTGGAAGGTCGACTTTTTGGAGCATTTGGGGATCCAAACTTCGGTGGTATGTTTGCACTGATATTGGTCATCGTTTGTATTTACGGCATTGTCGTAAAAAGTCATGTTTTTCCTAGATGGTTCCTATTTACGAACCTTTTTTTACAAACCTTTGTTTTAGTTTTAACAGGGTCACGATCAGCGATATTAATTGGTGAAGCCTTAGCAGCTGTTGTTTTCGTGGCTCTGGTGGCTAGATATTTGGCGGCTCGTGGCACCAATTTATTAGTCAATATTGTAGCTAGCGTTATTACATTGGCTGTCAGTGTTGTGGCATTGACGTTCTTTGTTGCTAGTCTAAAATGGCTGCTTGAAAAATTACCACCACTGTTTGAATTCTTACAAATTCATCGACCGCATGGGCGCGAGGTTGTATCACTAAAACGTGCGGACGTAGCTGATAACAGTGATATTTCCAATATGCGTTTTTCAATTTGGTCGAGTGCCATCGAAATCTTCAAGACAAAGTGGATTTTTGGCGTTTCTCCACGTAATATGGTTGCCTATGCAAAAGACATGCTTCCTAAAAGTCTAATTGCCCAGCAAGGATTCAAGACTCATAACGCTTGGATTGATGTACTGGCATCTACTGGTTTGGTCGGTTTTGTGACGATGATCGGGTTTTCTATCAAGAGTGCTTTTATGGCTTTGCGTTCACTTCAATTTGGCAAAAAGATGCTCTCGGCTGATTCTAATGTCCAATTCCTAATCGTTGCATCGCTGATTGGCTTCACGTTCTTCGTCAATGTCATTTTCTTTACAAATGATGTATGCAGTTTCATCTTCTGGATGGTTCTAGGGAATATGTATTTTCAATTCCGCCAGCGGCAAAGTGCACTTTCTTAAGCATCTGCGTTGACATGCAATGCCCTCTTTCAAGCGTTGCCTCAGGATAAATTGATCGTTAACCATTTTTAAGCCGGTTGAGTTTGCAAGAAGCATTCTCACCGACTTTTTTGTCACATATTTTTAATCTTTCTTCTTTGACAAGCGATGCGGAAATATCATAGACTAACGGAGTAGCTAAAACTAAGTTAAAACTGAGGAGGTAATGACGAATTTTGAAAAAAGTTAGTAAATTGGGGTTCTTTTTTTTCATTGGCGTGGGGATTTTAGGCAGTACACTTATAACATTTGGGGTATCGCCAACACATTCAGTTCAAGCGGTGATGTCGACTAATACCAACACACCACGAAAAGATTTTGTCGATGTTTCTTCTAACAACGGATCCGTTTCTGTCTCTGATTATCAAAAGATGAAGAGCAGTGGTGTTACTGGCGTTGTCGTTAAGGTCACAGAAGCATCAAGTTATCATAATCCATTTGCCACATCACAAATTGCGAACGCACGAGCTGCTGGTTTAAAGGTATCCGCTTATCATTATGGTTGGATGAATTCAACCACAGATGCTAGAAGTGAAGCAGATTATTTTGTTAATAATGCAGCTGCAGATGGCATTGGTCGTTCAGATACCATGGTACTTGATTTTGAAGAACCAAAAGTCATTGGGCAATCCGTGGATCATACCCAAAATATGCAGGCATTTATTGATGAAGTAAAGCGCCTCGGATACAACAATGTCAGGGTATACACGGGTCCATGGGTTATTTCCAAAACTAATATGAATACGGCTAGTCTTGGCAAGAAGAATATGTGGATTGCGGCTTATCCAAATGATAGTTCACTTTATGCCAATAGAGCTGACTATTCTGATTATGGCGCTTGGCAGTGGGCATCGGACTTGAAATTTCCTGGGGTGACTGACTTTACTGGTAGTCCCCGGCAGTTTGATATTTCCGCTGATTATACAGGCATTTTTTCTAATAGTGCACCTCAAGGCCCATACATTTCTGACGGCCGTTATGTAACAATTACCAGCAAAGATTATGATCTATGGTCGAGTTTTGACTTCACTTCTACCACTCACTCTGGAGCAGAATTGTTCCAAAAAACATTACGTGCTGAGGGCCACTATAATCATCAAAATGGCAGCACTTACTATTCTCTTTATGATGCGAAAGGCAATTGGCAGGGATATATGAATGCTGCTGGGGCAACAGTTGCTAGCGGTGCTCAAGGCGCTTGGCTGCCATTTCAAGATTCATATCAAATTAAGGGATCATACCCAATTTGGACTGATTTGAATTCTTGGACGGAAAAACAGGATGACAACAAGTATACTGGACAAACAGTTCAGGCGACCGGTATGTATCATCATTTTAATGGTGCAACGTATTATTCTCTATACCAAGGCTCCACTTGGATCGGCTATATGAATGCCGATGGGTTAACGAAAGATCGCCCGGAAGGACCTTGGTTGCCTAAATCTGGTTATGTCACCATGACGGATGCTTCAGCTAACTTCTGGAGTAATTTTAGTTTCAACAATCCAACTGCTAACGCTAATGCTTATCTTCACCAGACGCTAGTTGTTGATGGCCAGTACAAACACTCTAATGGACATACCTATTATTCTGTATATACGGCGCAAAGAAAATGGGTCGGTTATCTTGATGCTGCTGCAGGTATCTTTACCACCCGTCCAGAAGGCGCTTGGCAAAGCCAGAGTGGTTATTTAACTTTGACACAACGAAATAGTCCGATTTCAAGTAACTTTTCTGGAGGACAGATTGCGAATACCGATCAGTTTTTCCAGCAGACCTTTCAAATCGGCGGTGCATATCATCATGCTGATGGCACTGTTTACTACTCGTTGTACAGAAACAATGGTAGCTGGTTGGGTTACGTGAATGCAGGTGCAGGCACATATTCATCAGAGAGTCAAGGTGCGTGGCTGAACTTTTCATCTGGCGCTACGGTATCTCAACTAGGATATTATTTCTGGAGTAACTTTAACTGGAACTATATTGGCAAAAACTCAAACATGCTTTATGGCCAATCAGTAAGGATTAACGGTGTCTATCATCATGTTAACGGGGCTATCTACTACTCTGTCTATGATTTAAACGGCCAGTGGATTGGTTATGTTAATTCAGGGGCAATTTCGCTTAAGTAGTTTGTTAGTGTTTTTTTCAAAGTATGTTATGAAGCCCATGGACACAGTCTTAAAGGTATATCTAAACATTGACGAATCCGCCAATACCTAGATATACCTTTTTTTAGCCTTTTCCTCAAAAAATTTAAGGATGACCATTGGCTATGGGGATGTAGTATTCGCGTCGGGACAACGTTTGTTATTCAATTGTTTCTTAAAAATTGTTTTTGTTTAAAATTAAGTTTCTGTTATCAAGGCTCCGTGTTATAATTACTGATGTTTTCAAATTGGGGAGGGGAAAAAATGAGAAAAGCTAAAATTATTCGGACACGACAGGTCGTTTCACCGCTATTGACGTTGTTGGCGGCGGTTGCTTTATCAGGGGTTACAACCGTTCATGCTTCTGACAACACTGATAAAACGCCTGCAGTGAACGAATCAGTACAGAGTAGCGCTACTTCACAACAAGGACAGGCAGCAGCAACCGATCGCAAGGCGGGCACGTTGTCTGACGATGATCTTGAAAAGTTGATTGATCGCTCTGATGCGACACCGACACAGGATATCCTGAAGATGAAAGACGGGGTTCCTTCAGATCAACAAGAAGCGTGGTTGACAGTTGCTAAGCGCGTTGCAGATCAGGATTTGTCCACGAGTCATCGTGAACAGGTTATCTTGTACAATGAAACCAAGATTGTGATGCCAGCACCTAAAGCGGCTGCACCAAGTGCTGAAAGTGATGCTTCGAGTCAGGCAAGTAATGCCTCTGCGCAGAACCCAAGTTCTGCGGCCTCGAGTGCAGCTGCTTCATCAAGCAGTTCTTCGGCGGCGGCCTCTAGTAGCAGTCAAAGCAAGCCAGAAGCTGCACCGGCTAAAAATGAGGCGGCTAGTGCGGCAGCTACACCTGCACCGGTTACGGATAATCGTTATGTTTCCGTAACTGACAAAAATGCGGTGTTATATGCAGATTTAAATGGTACCAAGAAGCAGGAAGGCGCAGCTGTTTACCAGCGGACCTTTAAATCGCAAGCTAAGTATCAAAAAGATGGCGTTACTTATTTGGCCTTGTATGATGCCAATCAGACGTTGCAGGGTTACATGAATCAAGCGTCGATCAAAGTTGCGGCAGGTGCTGGTGGTGTTTGGACCAACGCTAGTGGCTATGCTAGTTTAACTAAACCTGGCCAAGATGTTTATGGCAATCTTGATACTAAGCAGGTCATTAAGAAAAGTGATGACGTCTTAGACAATACGTACTTTATTTCTGGGGCCTATCATCATCTTGATGGTCAAGTTTACTATTCACTCTATGACAGTCATAACAACTGGCTCGGCTATATGGCCGGTTCAGGTTTCGAAACGGTCAATAGTGCCGAAGGCGCTTGGGCAGCAGCTTCTGGTTATGCTAAGGTCGTGGATAAGAACTATGCGATCTACAATAGCTTTAAGTTTGACGCCACGGGTAGTACAGACCATTACTATCAGCAGTACTTTAAGAAGGTTGGCCAATACCATCATGTCAATGGAGCTGTTTATTATTCAGTCTTTGACCTATTCGGTCATTGGCTTGGCTATGTAAATAGTGCGGCTGTTCAAAATGTGACGATTGCCAACCCTGAAGGCACTTGGCAGGCAGATGACCGTTATGTGACGGTTACTGATAACCGAGCCACCTTGTACTCAGACTTTAATTGGACTAAGAAGCAAGCGGCAACAGATGTTATGTTGCAGACCTTCAAGTCAACCGGTAAGTACCATAATCTAAACGGTCTGACCTATTTGTCCCTGTATGACAAGGATGGAAACTGGCGTGGTTATATCAATCAACAATCAATCACAGCTGGGGTTTCTGATGGCGGGGCATGGTTGCCTGCTAATGCTTATACGACCTTTACAGCGGCAAACGTGAATGCCTATGCGGACTTTAATCAACAAAAAGTCGCTACTTCAGGTGCTGGATTGGTTAACCAAACGGTTAATATTTCGGGTCAATATCATGCCTTCGGTGGCGTTGTTTATTATTCGATCTATGACGTTCGTGGCAAGTGGTTGGGCTATGTGGATGCTAGTCAAGTGAAAACGACATCAAGTGCAGCTGGACTATGGTTGCCACACGATGGTTATTTGACAACCACCCAAAGTGGTCAAATGATTTACACGAACTTGGATAGTTTTGCAGGTGGGCGGACGACCACGGCAAATTATCAAAGAACCTTCCGGATCATGGGCGAATATAAGCACTATAATGGTGCAACTTATTATTCACTTTATGACGGCAACGGCAACTGGATGGGTTATCTCAATTCAGCACTTGGAAGCGAGAGTAAAGAAGCACAAGGGGTTTGGATGAACTATAACGCCAACGTGCTCATTACAGCTTCAAACGCAGCACTGTATAGTTCTTTCTTTAATATGACCCGTGATACGTCATCGTTGTATGGCGGTGTTTATCAGGTCAGCGGCAAGTATAGTCATGTTAATGGGACCACTTACTACTCCCTGTACGACGGGAATCGTTGGTTAGGATATCTTGCTTCTTGGGCAACCGTACCTTACGAATTACGATTCTTAAATGTGCCTTATGTCAGCCAATTCCGACCAATTATGGCTCCAGACGGATGTGCACCAGCAGCGCTGAGTATGGCGTTACAAGCCGTTGGCGTTAATCCATCACTGTCTTACTTGATGAATAACTTGCCTATGGCCGGATCGGTTCCTGGTGGTCAGGCTGGTAGTATTTATGGTGGTGGGTTCCAGTATGTTATCACGCCAGCTGCATTAACCGTTTATGCCCAGAACTGGGATAAAAATGCTCGGAATATTTCCGGTGCATCAACCACACAGATTATTGCAGAGGTTGTTACAGGGCATCCTGTTCTGTATTATGGTTTCTCACCATATCAAAAGAGTGGAGACTATAATCGTAACCATTGCCATGTCATTGCAGGTTTTGATCCAAACCGTGGCTTCGAAATTATGGATCCAGGTTATAATACGCAGTTTGATCGTGCTGGAAGCGCTGGCGGGAACAGTCGCTTTGATCATGGTCCTGTTTATTGGATCTCACTCTCAAGCTTTGAAAGTGAATATGCGCATCAGTATGGGTCCGAAGCAGTTAAACGGGCAATTGCGTTTTAAGCGTCAGCTTAGGCTGTGCTTATAAACTTTTAAAGTGTAACTAATCCTTCAACCCAAATAATAAATAAGTTTGACACTTGTTTTGGGGCTACTAGGTGAAACTTCTTGAACAAAGCATCAGAGGCTCGCAAATTGCGAGCCTTTTTTGCTAGATGATATTGGGGTAAAGTAAAAATGAAAACGAATAATGAAAGAAACTATGGTATCGATTTACTACGGATTTTTTCAATGGTATCGGTTGTTATTCTTCACAATCTGTATCAAGGTGGTATTTTACCGCAGTTAAAAACAAATAATCCAAACTGGTGGCAATTTTGGTTACTGGAAAACTTGGCAATAGTAGCTGTTAACGTTTTTGCGATGATTACGGGCTATGTTTCCATGATGCATAGATTTAAAAGTGATCGAGTTTTGCAGGTGGTTTTTCAGACAATTTTTTGGTCAGTCACTGTCTCAGTCACGTTATATCAACTGAGAATGCCAATTTCCGTAGAAACGGTTAAAGCTAGTTTCTACCCTCTTGCTCAGTTTTGGTATGTTAATGCATATATTGGTCTGTTTTTGCTTTCACCTGTTCTTGCTTTTGGTGTCAAACATGTTTCGAGGAGGACTTTTAAACGTCTGCTTGTCGTTTTGCTTATTGTTTCGGCGGGCCTTGATGCCGGCAGTCACTTTTTCCTGCTGAACGGTTATACAGCTTATTGGCTTGTCGTGATGTACTTGGTTGGCGCTTATATCCAGTTATATCCTGATGCTATTAGATGGAAACCAGTTGCTTTTCTGGGCATTTATTTCTTAATGGCTTGTTTGTCAACATATCTACAATGGAATGCAGGATGGTTTCATACGGATAAATGGTGGTTTATTCGATATACTTCGCCATTTGTAATTGTGGAAGCTATCGCGATCTTTATTTGGGGTGTACGATTGCGAATTAAGAATCGATTATTAAGGGCAATATTGAAATTTTTCGCCCCAATTTCCTTTGGTGTTTACTTAATAGATGAGTCAAATTTTTATGATGTTATTCTGCCAAGAATGTTCACGAGTATGATTCGTGAGCAGCCAACCTATTTTGCACTTAGAATACTGGGTATTTCTTTGTTAATGTACCTTGTTTTCGCATTACTAGATTTTGTGCGTTTATTAATTTTTAAACTACTTCATATTAATCAAGGCTTGGCATTGATTGATCGGTCTGGCAAATGGTTAATAGACAAATTGTAGATTTTCAAGCTCACTAAAATGTTGCTGAAAAGCTGTTGAGGTGGGATGAGTCTCTCGTCGAGAATTTTTTTAATCGGCTAATTTGTGAGACCATCAGCACTTAATTTTTCATGATTTTAATGGTCTGGAAGACATTCATTTTTGGATTTATCTCTTTTTCGAATCAATTTTAAACCATACTTTATCCGATTCATGTTAAAATATTTTTGAAATTGACGGATAAAGATATTGAGGTGGATCGGTGAGTCTTCGCAAAGTTACAAGAGTATCGGTGGTTTTCTTAGCACTATTGTTGATCGTTGGCGGTATTTATACAACTACGCGTTATTTCCACGATGAACAAATTAAACGCCATGCTGTTCGTATTAGTAAGCAAAAGTCAAAGATAGCCGAGTCACAGCGGCAAGCATCAAAGGAGCGTTTACGCACTGCAGCGAGGGTGGCTAAACAGCGAGAGATGGAAAAAGTTGCAGCGACCAAAATGGGACAGAATCACATCGAAAGTGCCAATCAATATGCTTATCCAGTTGCCCAAGTCAAACAAGAGATGGATGCACCGTATA
>ENA-OWZV01000101-OWZV01000101.1-human-gut-metagenome-genome-assembly--contig:-NODE-101-length-29163-cov-9.513055_pt1 | contig 29163 bp, 23 predicted proteins | sample MGYA00249264_ERZ652123 | MGnify/ENA primary metagenome ERZ652123 (study PRJEB26925, sample SAMN05827256) | human gut metagenome | biome: ENVO:2100002; feature: ENVO:00000062; material: ENVO:00002003... | reverse complement strand
TCATAAACTGCACCTTCAGATGTCAGATTATGTCCAACATTTGGGGTGCAGTTCACTCCCGTGCTATACGGCATTTTCAGAGATTTGATCTTAATCGGACAGCTTAAAAGCGCTAGCCTCTGATGCAAAATCAATCCGTTATGCTTCGCTATTGGTTAAATAATGTCTTGAGCTTCACTGGGCAATGACGCAGATAGCGTAGGTTTTGGCGACCTCAAGGCAACCCCTGGACGCGTGAGACTGGGAGCGTATTAAAAGAAATCGAAAAACTCTAATTTATACGCTCACTGCATCTGTCGGTTGATATGTTTGCATCTCTCAGTACAAAAGTTTTACAACGTTACCGACAGAGCGTGAACTGCGGAACAGCTTGGGAAAGGTGGCAGCATATATGGACGATCCTGTTCTTTCTTCAGTTAGGTAATAAAATGGGCAGGTGCAGCGAGATATCCGGTTTCTGATGGGATTTTTTATCCCGAACCATGATGAAATCCGCCAGGCAGGTACCAATCATCCTCTACGGGCTAACTTGCCCTTGTTACCTCTCGGTGTATCCTGCCTGCGGTCTTACCTGTTTTACCATCTTCTGAAGTCACCAGCACCTACCAGGACATTAACTTTTTTCAGCACCTCGTCAGATTGAATGACCTTGTGTCAGGCGAGCTGCCGAGGTTGATCTTCAGTATTGTGTGATAACATTGACCACATGCTCCTTGCTCTTGTTGCCACCATGGCAACAACAATTACATTGTAGTTTTACCTCATGACCATAGCAGCTGAATAATCGGCGAAATGATGAGCGGATGAGCAGACTTCCATGGCAATCAGACAAGATTGAATTAATTGATCAGATATTTCATCATATCTTTTGACAGGTATGGAAATAGTAACTTTTACTAGTTAGTAAATACGGAAAAAATTATATAGAGTTATATCATTAATTAATAAAAATATATCACATAGTAACTTTCCTTTATTGTATCTTTATAGAAGAACGAATAAGCAGGAGATTGACATAATCTTTTGCCAAAGATATAAATTTATATTAGATGTTTTCACTTTTGAAAACATCTGTGCGGTAGCTATGGTATTTAGTCCATATAATTATACTATGTTCATCAATATTATAGTAATAGATTATATCTGTTCTTAATAATAAAAGAACTTAAAAGCTGTTTGTAGGACAGAAAAATGAGTAATACACAACATAAACTTGATAAAACTCGCCCTCCACGCGTACAGATAACGTACGATGTTGAAACCGGAGATGCCGAAACAGCGAAAGAGTTACCCTTGGTCATCGGAGTTTTGGGTGAGTACTCTTCATCAGAAAAACCATTGAGGGAACGAAAATTTATTAGAATAGACAAAGACAATTTTGATGAAGTGATGACGTCAATGAGTCCGAAAGCTCATTTTATGGTTAACAGTGTTATTCCGGGCAATGAGGGACAGTTGAATGTAGAGCTTGTGTTTAAGTGTAAAGACGATTTTTCTCCTGACAATGTGATTCAACAGGTAGATTGTCTTAAAAATTTATCGGAATTGAGGTCTCAACTGTGTGACCTTCGAAATCGGGCTGCAAGTAACGAAAAACTGAAGGAAAAACTACAGGAATTACTGGCGAATACTAATGACAATTCTGAAAATTATGAAAGAAAGGAATGAGCATGACAATTGCATCAACAATAAGGCAGACTGAAACACAGTATGCTACAGATGATTGCCTTGAAGAAATTATAATTAACACCAGAGCAGTAAGACAAGACTCTGAAAAAAAAAGATTCAAATTGCAGATTAATAATTTCCTTGCTGAAGTTGCCAGTGGTTCTCTAGTCATTAACAGTGATTTAATCGGTAGTATTGAAAAGCGAATTGCTGATATTGATAAGTTAATGTCTGAGCAGCTTAGTCTAATTATGCATGCAACTCAGTTTCAGAAAATAGAATCAGCATGGACTGGACTTTATAAACTGGTTCAGGCCAGCGTTACTGAAAATGTAAAATATACGGTGTTACATTGTACAAAAAACGAGTTACTCAGAGATTTTAAATCATCCTCAGATTTTGACCAGTCTGTATTATTTAAAAATATCTATGAAAGCGAGTATGGAACTTTTGGGGGAACACCGTATTCTGCTTTTGTGGGTGACTTCTATTTCGATAATACACCTCAGGATATTGATTTGCTAGAGCATATTTCCCATGTTGCTTCCAGTGCTCATGCCCCTTTTTTGAGTGCTATTGCTCCTGGGATGCTGTCCATGAATTCATTTAGCGAACTACCCTACCCGCGTGATCTGGCAAAATTATTTGAAACAACGGATTATGCCCGGTGGCGTAGTTTCAGACAAACAGAAGACAGTCGTTATGTTGGACTGACTTTGCCACAGTCCCTGGGGCGTGTCCCATATGGTATGAAGAATGTACCTGCTGAGACATTTAATTTTGAAGAGCACATTAGTGAAGACAACTCAGGAAAAGACTATTTGTGGGTAAATACAGCTTTTGAACTTGCCTGCCGGATAGTGGATGCTTTTGAGGAGTATGGCTGGTGCGCAGCAATTCGTGGTGTTGAAGGTGGTGGTTTAGTTAAATCATTGCCGGCCTATAATTATGTATCCCATACAGGTGAGCGACTTTTACAATGTCCGACTGAGGTTGCTATCTCAGACCGGAGGGAAAAAGAACTATCAGAACTCGGATTTATTCCACTGGTTTACTGTAAGGGTACTGATTTTGCAGCATTCTTTGCCGTTCAGTCGGTGAACAAACCTCGGCTATACAATACTGATCAGGCTAATGCAAATGCAAAATTATCCAGCCAACTCCAGTATATATTAGCAACATCACGGTTCGCACATTACCTGAAAGTAATTGTTCGTGACAAAGTGGGAAGTTTTATATCAAAGACAGAATGTCAGACATATCTGCAAAACTGGATCATGCAATATGTTGTGGCATCAGATAATGCCGGACAAGAAACAAAGGCACGTTATCCATTACGTGAAGCGTCCATCGAAGTTGTTGAAGTTCCTGGAAGTCCAGGTTCATATCGTGCAATTGCATGGATTAAACCTCATTTTCAGCTTGAGGGCTTAAGTATGTCATTGCGTCTTGTCGCTGACTTACCATCAAGTGTAAGCTAAGATTTCATTATAGGAGTAGTTATGACTAGTATTGGTTATGATCTAAGTAAAGAATTTGTTAGAATAACAATAGATGACAAGATAATAAAGGGAAACTCAAAAGTTAATAACAGTGATGAGTACTTTGATGCACATTGTCCTCACGCATTTCGCGCTTTTGCAGGTATTGATGGTGCTGTTTTTGATGTGTGTAATCTGAAGCTTAAAGTTACTAAACAAACACAAGATATTATAGAGCAATTTTTTAAAAGAGGAGAGAAATCAGTTAAAATAGAAGTTTTACGCAGGGAGTCCACTAAGTCAGGTAGTGACTATTCATCCTTTAAAGTTACTTATGACGGTTGTCACTTACATGATATATTGTTAGCTCATGATGGGAAGTCTGAACTATATCTTGAATTGTCATTTAGTCCGGAAGGTTTAGTTACAATAGAGATGAACATTCCATCGCCTGATGGTAAGAGTACAGAAAAATTAGGACCAATAACGTATAGTTTACAAAAACAGATACTTGTATAAAAACTGAATGCATTCGTTCCTCCAGTTTTTACGCGATGATAATCCGGGCTCATCGGAAGATAATATGGACTTTACTCCTTCAGATGATCTTAAGTATGAGCTTGGCATGTTATTATCGTCCCGTCCTTCATATCTTGAAACAGATGAACTCCCTTTAGTTAACGGTTCTGTTCTGAATTATGGTATAAAGTCATCAATATATACTGCTGTAGAGCATAGTGACATTGTTAATGGTGAGATATCCTCAAGACTGTTGATTATGCTACAACGTTATGAGCCTCGGTTGAAGAATCCTATTATTGATCATCTTTTCAGTGATTGTAATTATTCTCATTTTTCAATTACCGCCCTGTTTTTTATGGACAAGGTAAAATTCCGCATTAAATGGAATAAAAATTCAGGAGAGATTTCATTGGATGAATAAACTATTATTATATTATCAGAAGGAACTTCTTTTTCTAAAAAGACATGGAGTCGAATTTTCCAGAAAATATCCCAAGATAGCCCGCCGCCTTGGATATAATCAGGGTATATCCGAGGATCCACATATTCAGAGATTAACGGAATCCTTTGCATTTTTAAGCTCTAGAATTCATCAGAGATTAGATGAAGATTTACCTGAGCTAATGGAAGCATTGCTCCGTAATCTTGCTCCACAATTTTTACACCACTATCCTTCATCATGTATTGTTTCATTTGAACCAGATAAAATTTCCAGTGGAATAACGTCCATTCATAAAGTTCCTGCTGGAACTTCGATATATTCTAAACATAATTCCAGAACCATCTGCCAGTTTCGGACTGTATATCCTCTGACAATCGTACCGGCAACGATTAACGAAGCAAAGATTCACTATGATAATTTATCTTCCGTATGGAAAGTAGAGTTAAACTTAAACTTTTTTGATGGAATCGATTGTTCGCTTAATTCTATTAGATTTTATCTAAATGGCCCAACAATGGTTACAGGTATAATATATACATTATTGTGTGACGAAGTCGATAATATCGTTTTACAGAAAAATAATGATGTGTTATATGGTATCAAAACTAATATATCTGGTGCCGGATTTGATGAGAGTGAAGTAACACTACCACGGACGGGAAATGTTTCTTACATACATAATCTAACGCTGGACTATTTTTCGTTTACAGAACGATTTAACTTTATTGATATAAAATTTGACTCCGGTGTTGAGTTATACTCAGGGGATTCTGTCAGAATCGTAATAACATTAAAAAGCAGTGCCGGGAAGTATGAACCTGAAAAGATAGAAAAGAATGTTTCTGAAGAACTCTTTAGAGTAAACTGTTCTCCCGTTGTTAATCTCTTCGAAAAAAAAACAGAACCATTACGATTATCGGACAGTCAAGATGAGTATCAGGTAAATGCAGATTTATATTCCCGTGATGATGTCTTAATCTGGGATATAAATAAAGTAACATTGCATAGATATGAAGATGCTTTAGTCAAGCAGTTCTCATTGAGAAATTTGTTTGGACTTGAACATTCTGTAACTCAACAATCATGTAATATATTCTGGTATAGTTCACGTTATCGCATGTCTTCTGAAAAAAGAAACTCTGAGGAAAATGTATATGTTCGTCTGAGCGATGATGGTGGAGAACAGTCACGTATTATGACAGGAGATGTCCTTTCAATTGATGCAATATGTACAAATGGCGATATTCCATCCTCAATTAATAATGGTGCCCCTGATGGTGACTTTGATTGTGATATAGATATTGCTCACCTGCGAGTAACAGCGCTGAACCGCCCATCAAAAATGTTGCCGGCAATGACATTAAGAGGAATGAATTGGAGAATTATCTCTCATTTATCTCTTAACTTTATCTTGCTTGGTGGTACCGATGGAGCAATGAAACTGAGAGAAATGTTGTCGATATATAACTACAACAATAATCAGTCAATATCAGTATTTATTGGATGGATCAAAGAATTACAGATCACACCTGTTTCATCCCGTTTACCCGGCATATATCCGCCTGTAACCGCTCGTGGAATTGACATTACCATTATTCTTTCAAAGGATGCAGATATGCACCCTGAATGTTTCATATTTTGTTCTTTCCTTGATCATTTTCTTGGACTTCATGCTCCTGTGAATAGCTTTACTCGCATGATTACCGTCATTGAGCATGAAGAACACACTCGTCGCACATGGCCGATAAGAGCAGGAAAGTTAACATGGCTGTAATTAATAACAGAAGTAAATTCAGTTTTTTCAATAAAGTTCGTGTGTTATTGAAAAAAGTTCTAAAGCCAGAAGAAAGCGTTGACTACGTTGTTGATGAACATTTCAGATTTGCATCAAGTCTATCTCTAGATGCACCTGATGGTCAGATAGAGAATCTGTATCACGATGAGAAGGACGGGAAGTATCACCTCACATTATTCGATAATGGATTAACCGGAGCAGCGGGGGTTCTTCCTGCCGCATATACAGAATGGCTTATTGAAAGAAAATTACGTTATAATGACGATGCTCCTAAAGCATTTATGAATATGTTTGATCATAGAATGTATTGTCTGTCCTATCTCGCATGGCAAAAAATGCACCTGTCAGGAAATGAAAACAGAAGAGATAATAATGTTCTTAACAATGTTCTTCTGTCTTTAGGCGGAATCACTCCTCAGACAATAAGTGTGACAGGTCTGGCATACACGGCATTCTATTCGCAATCAGTCAGATCCCTAATCGGACTTGAACAGTTACTCTCGTCAATATATCAAATCAGGGTGTCCATTAATCCTTTTCGTGGCACTCTTGAAAATACAGAGCCCAATGAACAGGGCGTCCTGGGTCATTGCCAGTATCCTCTGGGGGAAGGTCCAGTCATCGGTAATGCTCGCTGGGTGGTTGATTCACATTTTGATGTTGTATTGGGACCTGTAGACTATAAAAAAGCGCTGAAGTTTATGCTGGAAAAGGATTTGCACTATGTTATCAGACAACAAATAAAATCATATATAGGTGATGCTCTTAAATTTAAATTATATGTGAAAATTTATCCCCGCAAGAATGATAATCAGCTGAATATGAACAATAAACTTGGTTTTAACCTTTCACTCGGCTCTGGAATAGAAGACCATAAGGAGCGGTGCTTTTGTATATTTTGACGAGTATATATTATGGCTAAACCTATATCTAACGATCATTATAAATTCCAAGATAAACATTTTATCCGTCTGCATGGTTGTAGCGTATCGTTATTTCCAATTGAAATTAAAGGTGGAGAAGCAATATCTGATATATATACTTATGAAATAAAGTGTTTTAGTAGGACCGATCATAACTCTCTGGATATGTTACACGGTACGCATCTGAGTTGTGAGATTGGAGAACAACACAATTCGTTACCTTCACGGTTTATTCATGGTGTAGTCACAAAAATAAAATATAATTATGATAATAGCATGCTGTATACCTGCATTATTGTGTTACAGCCAGAAATAGCTGAGTTGGCATATAGTAGACGAACAAGAGTATGGTCAAATATAAAACCATCAGATATTGTAAGAACAATTTTAAAAGACAGTTTATTTAAACCTCCACAAGTAATGCTATATAAAGAACAGAATTTTCTGGAGTATAAGATTCAGTACCAAGAGTCTGATCTGGCTTTTATTAATAGAGTTTTGTCTGAGGCTGGTATTTACTATTTCTTTGTTCATAATAAAGACCAGCATATTATGACTTTAGCAGATAATCCTGCGTCTCATCCTAAAGCACCTTATGATAAACTGGAACACTTACCTGGTGAAAATCTAAAGGAATCGCATCACGGATACATCAGTGAATGGTCTTTCACAGAAAGTCTTAAATACCCTGCTGTAACACTAACAGGTTATAATGAAAGTAATGTCAATGAAATCACTATAAAATCTGAAAGTAAGGTGACTGATGTTAAATCCAGTAAGGGAATTTATGAAGACATTATCCCTGAAGGAAAACGTAAGTTGATAAAAGAACGTTCTGAAGTGCTGATGGCATCATGTGATAGTGAACTAAAAATCTGGTCTGGAAAAACAAATTCATGGTGGTTGTCATGCGGAGAGCGTTTCAGTCTGGACAAACAGGATTACAGAATCACTTCGTTATATCTCAATGCTGTCAACAACGATACTGAGCATGCTGGATCTTGTTATTGTGATTTGTGTGCTTCAGATAATAAAAGTTCGCTTAATATCAAAGGAAAATTCACTCCCCCGGTTATCCCCGGTGTTTTACTTGCCAGAGTGGTTGGTCCTGACTCAGAAGAATATTATACAGATGAAAACGGGCGTGTAAAAATCAGCTTTCTCTGGGGGGAAAAGTCAACGTCGGGCACGGATAAAACATCCTGCTGGGTCCGAGTATCTCAGATATGGTCCGGGGAGGGTTTCGGTAGTCAGTTTATTCCTCGTATTGGCAGTGAGGTTCTGGTTAGTTTTATACAGGGTAACCCTGACTATCCAGTTATCGTTGGTACAGTGTATAACGGTCAGAATAAAGCGCCTTTTTCTCTTCCTGAGAATAATTGTAAGTCTGGATTTGTCACCCGTAGTGTTAAGAATGGTAAAAAGGGAGAAGGGCATCAACTGGTTTTTGATGATAAGAAAAACGATGAAAAAATCATATTAACTTCTTCTGGTGATTATCTCCTTACAGTAAATAAGAATATGATCGAAAATATTAATCACACCATGTCATTAACTATTGCTGAAGGGCGTGATTCTGAAATAAAAAGAGGAAATGACAGGCTTATTCTTAAAGAAGGTGACCTGCATAATGATGTACATGGTAATATTGATATAAAGGTTTCAGATGGAAATTATAGTCTCAAGGTTACAGGTGGAAGTGGTAGTCTTATCATCGATAAAAATCTTACACTTGAGTCAACTAAATCAATAAGAATAAAAGTGGGTGTAAATGAGATAACTATATCCACATCAGGGATAAGTGTAAAAGCCGCTAAAATTGCCATAGAAGGGCAGGCCTCAGCAGAGGTTAAAGCAGCCACGCTTAAGCTTGAAGGTCAGGCGGTATCTGAAGTAAAAGGTACTATGTTGACGCTTCAGGGCTCAGCAATGACACAGATAAAAGGTGGAATTGTGAATATTGGATAAAGGATTCCGTATGACAGAGGCTAAAAATAACACTGTTTTGGAAATTAATAAAACGGTTGAGCAAATGCTGGCACAAGGACAATGGCAGGGAGCGATTGAGTTCTGGATTAATAAAACTGACTCGTTAACATTAATCAAATGGCTGGCACAGTTTATCTCCCAGTCATCTTCTGAAGAGGATTCAGTACTTTTACAATCCATTGTTAAATGGAAGGAAGGTGATGATGAACAACGCTGGGAAATATTTAATAACTCTGAGTCAGCTGGTTTTTCCACTCAGACTGGTGCCCTTGGGTTATCATTATTTATATCACAGGGAAGTTTAAGTCCTGCCCCATATGATCCAGTCTATGCACCGTCGTTTTCAGAAAAAAAAATTATTTATGGAGTCTTAATAGCTCAGTTGTGTAAATCTCATGATACACCTGATGAGGGTGTATTTTTTCTTTTTCAGCATTGGTGTAATAGTCAACCCTAGGAGGGTATATGCCCCAACCAGCGGCAAGAGTTACTGATATGCATGTATGTCCTATGGTGACGCCAGGTTTGCCGCCTGTTCCCCATGTAGGGGGACCATTGTTACCACCAGGCGCTCTGTCTGTACTCATAGGTGGAATACCGGCAGCGACATTTGGTACCCAGGCACTTTGTACCGGAGCAATGGATGCCGTCATTCTGGGAAGTTTTAAAGTTTTTATATGCGGCAAACCAGCAGCACGGATGGGTGATAACTGTGCTCATGGGGGGGCAATTGTCAGCGGATATCCTCAGGTATTAATGGGGTGAAAAATGAACAAATTCGAGACGGATACATTACTGCTTCCTGTTACAGGAGAATCGCCGGCAGGTGAAAATATTGAGTATGATCTGGTGTATAGCGAAATACGGGAAGCAAGACAAAATGATCCTGACTATATGTCCCAGGGAGAATGGGCTGTCAGTGAACCTCGCAGAGCTGACTGGAGAAAAGTAAGAAAATTATGTGAGGTTACTTTACGAAATAAGAGCAAAGACCTGCAGATTAGTTGCTGGTATGTGGAGTCCTTGACGCATTTGTATGCACTGGAAGGAATGTACTGCGGGCTGGAATATCTGGCTAAATTTATTTCTCAGTACTGGACTACATGCTGGCCATCGACGGAAGAAGGCCAAGAAATACGTTATAGTAAATTAGTCCGTCTTGATATGGACTTATCAAACTATCTTAAAACATATCCTCTTCTTGAGGATAAAGAAATCACACTTTCTGAATGGTATAAAGCGCTGGCGTTTGAACATAGCGCAAGCTTATCAGAAAAGGGAAAAGAAAAATTAATAGAAAGCGAAGGCAATCACTCTGTTGAATCGTTCAAGAAATCTGTAGGTAAATATAATACACGTAAGATTAATGAGCAATTCCTTCAGTTCTCTGATTTGCCGGACAAAATTGATGAGATTGAATCTTTTTACTTCTTTCATACGCATGAAGACATACATCACATTTTTGTAAAAACCAGACATACTATCAGTGAAATAACTGAGTTACTGAGCCGTTTTTTACCGCAAGACGTACAGGATAACAATACAGTTTCATCGTTATCAATTGACCCCGGTAGTAGGGAAACAACGAAGGTGTTGACACCGGCTGAACAACATGAGTTTTATGCTGCCTTAACATCTTCAATAGATAAAGAAATGTCAAGGGAGAAAGCAATAGAACAATTGGAGGAAATAGCTATTTTTTTCAGACAATCTGAACCCACCAGTCCTGTACCTTATCTTCTTGAGAGAGCAGTACGTTGGTCAAAAATGACTATGTCAGAATGGCTTGAGGAACTACTTAAAGATAATGACTCTGTAGAACAAATAAATCGTGTTTTAAAAGGATGAAAATTAATGACTGTTAAGGAGCTGCTACTGATAACTATAGTATTACCTTTTTTCATTACTGCCTGTTCTGATAAGTATTCTGAGCAGGATAAGATTCAGGCTATTAAAAATGTTGATACCCCATTTGGCGCTGGTATGCTAACTTTTCAGATATCACCTGACACACAATTAAACTCCCTTAACGAGATATCAAATAGCTGCGCATTATTATTTTTACAGGCCTCAGGTAAGAAAATATTGCAAGACTTAATGAATAACCCTGTGTTAATTAAACAGTTTTTCAGCGGATCTGGTAAAGCTGATGGTATTCTTAAAGTTGATAAGTACATAGCAATGCCGGGACAAGATATAACACTACATATAGACAGAAGTGAGGGGGCTAGATATATTGGTGTTATTGCCGGATATTATCCATTTCCCGGGAAACAACATATGTTGCTTTTAGATATTCCCGTTGATGTTGTTGAGGACGGTTGGTGGAAAAAATCATTACATGCATCACTCTCACCTCTTTATGAAAAGATATCGATGGGTAAAGAAAGTATAAGTATAAAATAATTGTACAGGTATTACAGCATGCAAGATGTAGAACAACTTGTTTATTGGTATTCGGGGCTTTATTTACAACCTCAACACTTTCAGTCCATTGATTTGCATCATAGTTTCATGCTTGCCAGAACCAGGCAGTTATCACAACCCCATTATCAGGGGTACTATGAATGTCGTATAAATGAGGATCTTCTGAAAGAAGATACTGTCAGAATTGAAAAAATAAAAGCAGTATTATCTTCAGGGTATTATATCGAGTATCCAGGGAACTGTGTGGTGCAGGATAAGTGCCTTACAAATCTCCGGGGTACAGATACCAGCATCGTGAATTTGTGGCTTGCTCTTAAGCGATTTAATTCCGCCCATAAAAATGTATCCAGTGCTAATGATAAACGAGGTTCTACCAGATGGGTAAGTTCAGATGATGAAAGTAACATGCGTAATGTTTATCATGACAGCCAGGATACTGATGTCACAAGAATAAGATATGATATTCAGATCATTACAGATGAGGAAAAAGATAATACTACAGACATGGAATACTTACCTCTTACAAGGATTATTCATAACAACAACACATTGTGTATTGATAATGAATGCTCATTTCCAGCAATGAGGTTATCAGCGAATAGCAAACTTAGAGATAGGATCGCAGAGATTTATTCTGATATTGAATTCTACAAAAATAAACTTAAAGCATACAGATATACAGAACGAACAGTATCCGATGGACATCTTTATGACCTTTTGATTCTGTGTGCTATAAACAAAACATTACCACTTCTATCTTCATTTATTAAGGAAGATGCAGTTCACCCATGGTTGCATTATATAGCATTATGTCAGTTTGCAGGGGAAATATCTGCATATCAAAATTCTGTATTTTCAGATACCAGAATCGTTGATTTGTCATACAATCATTATGATCAGATTTCATGTTTCAGTAATCTCCAGTATTATATTAAAACAATGCTAGATAATTTATGCAGAGATAAAATCTTCAGTTTTGAATTTAAAAAAACAACAACAGATACATTAGTCTGTGATTTTGATGATTACAGTTCAATAAATAATTCAGATCACTATATTAAATTAACTTCAGACACCTTCAAAGAGAGTAATTTAATTGCATTGCCAGAGATTAAGATTGCTCCATCTGAACATATAGATCTGATAATTCAACATGCACTTCCTGGCATTAATTTTACAGTGATGGATGTCGTTACATCTGAGTTACAGGTAAGAGAAAATATAATCTGGTTAAAGATCGATAAACATTCAGAGTTATGGAAGTTAGCTCAGGCCCAAAAAAGTGTTTCATTTTATTGGTCGTGTAGCCCTGATGATTTACTGGTAGAGTTAGTATTATCGCAGGAAAAAAATATGCAGTAAGCTGTTTTCTGGCTGACAGATATGTCCATCCAGTAGCGGGCATATAACGATTCATCCACTGTCAGTGCCTGAAACATGCCTTTCTCCGGAAGTGGAATCTAGGGCTCAGTACAACATCTGTTAGGCGCTACAGGGAAAGCGGGTGCAAGAAAAGAGAATGCCAGAATATTTGTGAACACGATGAAGGAAGGTGCATTGCATTCATTCCATAACAATATATAAGAACCGTATTGCTGACTCTGCAATGGTTCGAACATAAATGAGAACCTTCCGCATAGTACCTCGGGATGCCGCTCACCTGGAGAATATCATCGCCAGTGGACAAATTTCAATTACAGTTTATCGTTTCCAGGGACAAAACATGTTATATGAATATTTATGCTTTGGGGGTACTGGTGAATATCGTTGAATGTTATATGCCAGTATTTAAACTCATATCATCTATTAAAGTCTTTCCAGAAGGATATGGTGACTACGACAGTACCAGAAGGCATATAATTGATACTGTTGAAGATGTTGTTCGCAATAGTGAAAAAATATCTTTAAGTGACAGCGAACTTGATGCGGCATTTTATTCAATAGTTGTTATGCTTGATGAGGTTATATTGTGTTCTGAACTTCCTTACAGAAAAGAATGGCGAGATAATCTTTTGCAGATTAAATATTTTGGACATTCCACAGGCGGTGTTGAGTTTTTTAACATGCTTAATAAAGTCATCGAATCCGGAAGTCAGGTTGGATGGGTTTTTCTCTTATGTCTCTTACTTGGATTTAGGGGTAAATATTCTGTAAGCAATGATGATGAAGTCAATGATTATATATCAAGACTTAAGAAACAATGCGGATCAAATCTTCTTACTGAAGAAAAAAAGAAGATTACACTTAAACAAAGAAAGAATAAACCATCGTGGTTTAATTTCTATTTATCACTCTCGGGTATCATTATTGTTTATTTTGTATTACTGCTTGTGATGTATGTGAGATGATCTCTTATGCTTAAGAAGATATTTTCATTATTTCTCTGGATTTCTATTTCTGTTTTCGTTTTATTTGTTTGCTATGTCATTGGGGTATTCAGGAACTGGACAGATACGACAACTGTACTTTACTGGATTTTTGTAATTCTGGTTACCCTCTCTCTGAAATTGCTTGTCGATTGTATCTATAATTACTTTTATTCAGGAAACTACAAAAAGTTACTGAAGTTATTTCTTGGCAAGAAGAGAACATTAACGATTGATTCATATTTTAAGAAAGGCCTAAGTATCATAAGTAGAAAAGGAAGAGGCGTGGTCCCTTGGTTTTTACTTACTGGTGATTCAATACAGAACACTTCCCTGCTTAAGGATATTAAGCTACCAGTCTTTCACAATGATGAGTTAAATGGTATTTCCCAACAGTTCAGAACAATTCGTTGGTGGTTTTTCAGAGATTTAAGCGTACTGGAATTGTCAGGTAAGATATATGACACTCCGGGAGTGCTGAACTCTGTAATAAGTTTTTTATCAGCACGTAAATGCCAAAAACAACCACCTAATGGCGTTGTTCTGGTCATTCCGGTTGATAAGCTACTTGGTCATGATAACACCTGTATTCAGAAGTTATCCCAAAAAACAAGAAATTTTATAGAACAACTGTCGTCAAACTTACATCATAATATTCCGGTCTTTTTGGTTATAAGTGGATGTGAGCACATCCGTGGATATTCAGCGCTGGCACAAAAAACGCGTCAAAAAAATGATAAATGGCATCCGATATTCTGGGCAACCAATAAATCAGAAATAAATGCATCTGAATATGACTCATCATATATATTGTCATCATTAAAATCTAATATCATGACAACAATATGCCATGTACTTGATGATGCATTGAGTGATCAGGAAAAAAACGAGATCCTGTTGCTCCCTGATAAATTGGATGATCTAAAGCATTCATTGGATGTGTTTATTTCCTCATTCTGTATCGATAATGTGTTTTTTTCTCAGACAGAACTCTCCGGAGTCTGTTTATCTGGTGAACCCGTGTCGGGTAAAGATAAAAGTTGTTCTTTTCCTGATGTGTTAATTTCCGGAATACTGCCACAAATACAGAAATCAGAAGTTGTTCGTGCTAATAAACGAAGAATAAAAATATCATTTAGAACAGTTATAGTCATGAATGTACTGTGCTTTATTGGATATAGTGCATATTGTTCATATAACATATATGATGTCAGACAAGATCCTGTTGATACCAGCCCTGAATTTCTGACTGAACAAATATTAAAATATGAAGATAAAGTCAGATCCAATATACTGTATTTACCCTTTAAACCTGCATTGAACAATAAATATCTATTTTTCAGAGAGTCTCTTTATAAAAGCACCAGATTTGATACCAGTCCTGTTTCATGGCGCGTTGCTGAATATAAGAAAAATTTCATGTCAGCCTCCCCAGCAGGAAAACGTGAATTGATTCTGTCGCTTTCCTCATCGCTCATCAGTTGGGATAAAATGATTAAGGATAAATCACTTAGTGACTTAACAATATCTCCAGGTATTCATGAATCAATAAAAACAATCAGACCTTATGACAAGATATCACCCATAGTTTCGCTTGCTATAGAAAGAGATGAGATACAAAAAAACAATGGAAGTAAAAATATTGATGTGTTCAGAAAACTCCTGACCGAGTTTATTCAGAGTGACCCATCTTATTCATGGTTTGTTTCTGAAGATGTTAATATTCCAGCTGTAAGAGTTACGGATTTTTGGGAAGATGAAAACGCTTCAGTCAGTCTTTCTGGTATATGGACTCAGGAGGGACAGAATAAACTTCATAACTGGTATGAAAATATCAAAGAGGCATATGGACATGATACGCTTCCTGACGCGTTTTCATCTTTTGTACAGTACCTTGATGAAAGTCGCCAGGAGCATTTCAGACAGTTCATTATGGCTGTCGCAAGAGAGCGTAAAGATTCACATACAGGTTTAATAAGTCCGCTTCAACTGACTAATATTATACAGAATCGTTCATCTGAGCATAAATTTTTTAAGTTTATAGATGATGAACTACACAATATACCAGCAAGTTCGGCGCAGGACTGGCTTTCTGATTTCAGGCTGCTTTATCGTATGTTTTCACTTAAAGTGGATAACGGAATGAAGCGTCAGATAGAGCAATTTGACCTCATGTCACGTATATACCTGATTTCTTTTTTTAATAACAGTCAAATGAACAGGACAATGGATCACCTTACAGCATGGAGAGAGTGGCAAAATGTATTACGTAATGCTGTGAGTTCTGAGTTACATACAGCATCATCAGTTGAACTTCTCCGTAATGCCATGCATTCAGACCCGAAAAATAAGCTAGTAATATTATTTAATGAGTTTGAAAAGGTTCGTTCATTCATTAATAATGATAATACAGATCCAGTGATTGATTCTGTATGGGACATTTATGAACGGCAAAACTATCAACTTCTCGACCATGCTGTCACTTATACGGGGTGTTGGGTCGATGAACAATGGCAGAATTCTGTGTTAAACCATTTAAATTCAGATAAACACAATTTCAGTCATTCTGAAATGCAAGGTAAAATATATAAAAAAATTATTGGTTTTTTAAAAGGTCCTGCTAACGGAGTTTTAGCGCTTGATGCAGAAGGTGCCAGAGCATTGTCTTTCAGAGAAAGAAGTATACCATTTTCCCCTTCATTCACTAGTTTTATCAATGACATTGTTTCTCCGGATGATTTGCTTGACGTTCAGCTCAGAGACCGAACACAAAACAAGGATGAGTTAATAAATGTACATGGACAATTAGACGTACTAAATCAGACCCTGCAAAAGGTTGAATCACAGCCTTACAATATGACGATAAGTAGTGCACCAGCAACAATTTCAGGTCATCATAGCGTTAAACCAACAGGTACAACTCTGACTCTTGAGTGCAAAACAGGTAATAGCAGTATACGAAGTATGAATTTTGCCGATTCAGGTCTTTTTACCTGGTATCCAGGAAGCTGTCATTCTGTCAGTATTGATATTGCGTTCCCTGAGTTTTCTACCACCTATAAATTTACAGGTGAAACAGCATGGATTGATTTTATCAACAAGTTTTCGGACGGTGAGGATGAGTTAATGACAAAGGATTTTTCTCCGGAATCAAGAAGTTTTCTTGATTCAATGGGGATAAAAGGTATTCTCGTCCGTTACAAACTGAGTGATACAGGCGATATAAGTCAGGCATATATCGAATGGGCACAGTTAAAACAGGAAAAGGTTAAACTTGAAAACTTGCAAATTAGTCTGAGTAATAAACTGCTTACCACACATAGCTGGGAGAAAAGTGGCTGGATTTCCAGGTTGCCTGGCAATATAACAATATGTCCAGCAGTACAGGAGTGAAAAATGAGTACTTACCTGAAGCCAATAATTAATAAGTTAACTCCAGAAAGCCGAAGCACCCTGGATTCTGCTATTAACTACGCAATCTCGAGATCACACCATGAAGTCGATTGCTTGCATTTACTATGGGCGTTATTACAGGAACATAAGAATATAACAGAAAAGTTTTATGGGCTGCCTTTATTTGATCCTGATAGCATTCTTAATGCTATTGAAAGTGAACTCATCCATATTAAAACAGTGCAACAATCCTCACCTATATTTTCTGAGTCAATGCAGATTCTACTGGAAAAAACATGGATACATGCTAGTATAAAATGGCAAAGCGATCATATAGATATCCCTGTTATTCTGACCACTCTGATTAACATCAGAGATTCAATACTTCCTTACAATGTGGCTAATACGTTATATTGTGATGTGGATACGGCAGAGAAGTTACTTATCTCTTTTTCAGGCAATGCCGAGCATTCTGCTTCTCATAGTTCCAGAGATAACGCTCTGCATGGATATATTAGTAAATATACTGAAAGTTTCTCTCTACTGGCAGAAACAGGGAAATTAGATCCGATTACTGGCAGAGAGAAGGAAATCAGACAACTTATCGACATTTTGCTTCGTCGCAGACAGAATAATCCAATACTGGCTGGTGAACCGGGAGTTGGGAAAAGTAGTATTGTAGAAGGTTTAGCACTGCAAATTGCATCCGGCCGTGTACCTGACGCACTGAAGAACGTTAAGATTTTTGCACTTGATATGAGCGCTTTGCTTGCCGGGGCCAACGTCAGAGGGGAATTTGAAAATCGCTTAAAATCTCTGTTAACCGAACTTCATTCTTTGGACGGTACAGCTATTTTGTTTATTGATGAGGCCCATTCTCTTATCGGTGCAGGAGGACTTCCGGGACAAACTGATGCAGCGAATTTACTTAAGCCTGCTCTTGCTCGTGGGGAATTGCGCATCATAGCCGCAACGACATGGGGAGAATATAAAAGGTATTTTGAGAAGGACGGTGCATTAGCCCGGCGTTTTCAGATAGTAAAAGTGACAGAGCCTAATCAGGATGTCACTGCAGGGATGCTACGCTCCCTTTTGCCTATGATGGAAAAGCACCATAATGTCTCTATCAAGGAAGAAGCAATAGTTGCAGCGGTACATTTATCAGACCGTTATCTGCATGGGCGTTACCAGCCAGATAAATCTGCAAGTCTGTTAGATACAGCCTGCTCACGGGTTGCTTTATCTCAGTCCACATTACCTGGTGCCATTCAGGATATTGAAGCCTTATTAGCAAGACATCAGGGAGAACTTGCGCTGCTGACACAGGAAAAGTCCAACATTCTACGTCAGAAAATACTTGTAAATAAAATTACTCAACTTGAGAAGAATCTTGATCAACTGAAATCAGCATGGCGTCATCAAAGCGAACTGGTTGCAATGATACAAAATACAGATGATATTTCATCAAAGGATATGTACAGAAAAGAACTGGAAAGTGCATATAAGAAAGACGGCCCTATGGTTTTTGAATGTGTAGATAAGAACTGTATTGCTGATGTCATTTCTGGGTGGACTGGTGTTCCACTAGGAATATGCCTTGATAGTGAGCAACAAAAAACATCCAGTCTGTTAAGATGTCTGGAACAGCGAGTTTTAGGTCAACGATATGCTATGTCTGCTATAGCATCACAAATTCTTATTAGCCGGGCAGATCTTAAAGATCCTGTAAAACCAGATGGGGTATTTTTACTAGCAGGCCCTTCTGGCACCGGTAAAACGGAAACAGCCAGGGCGCTGGCCGAGCTTGTTTATGGGGACGAGAATAAACTCATCACAATCAATATGACTGAATTTCAGGAGGCTCACACGGTTTCCACTCTGAAGGGAGCTCCTCCAGGATATGTCGGTTTTGGTCAGGGAGGGACTCTTACAGAAAGAGTAAGTCATAATCCATATAGCATCATTCTTCTTGATGAGATTGAAAAAGCACATCCGGATGTTCTGGAGTTCTTTTTTCAGATATTCGACTCTGGTATTATCGAAGATTCTGAAGGTAAGATGATATCTTTCAGAGATTGTCTCATAATAATGACATCGAACCTTGCTAGTGAAAAAATCATAAGTGAATGGAATGATGGTGAAAAAAATAATGAAAAAATAAAAGAAATGCTTCTTCCTTTATTTAATGCGCATTTTGGGGCAGCATTTATGGGAAGAGCTAACTTAATTCCGTTCACACCGTTGCATACCAAAACTCTTAGAGATATCGCACTTATCAAAATTGATAAGATCTGCCAACGTTTTGAACAGGCATCTGATCAGATGTATAAAATAGATTACACTGATTCTTTAATTGAGTGGATTACACATCATTGTCAATGTGACAAGTCTGGTGCAAGGGATATAGATGCAATACTTAACAGAACGGTTCTTCCTGTCCTTGCTAGATGTTTGATTGACTCCGAAGATAATAAAACAACAAAAAAAATAAGGATGTCAGTAAGAAAAAACAACATTACATTATGTAATTTGTAATTCACCTATTTTGATTTTTCCTGTAAGGAAGTCAAATTAAGTCAAAAATATCTGGTTCACACATGGCGATGTGCCGGGTGTGGCGCGTAGCACCGTAACTGGAACAGTTATTCAACTGCGGTGCCTGAAGTGCAACCCGAAGGTGAAAGTCCTTCGCATACCCGGTGCGGAGAAATGTTAGCAGAAGGTTAGGGGTTCAAAGTAAAATCTGTAGAAAACCTGATACAAAATACTCGTCTGACGAACAGGAAGAGATTAAGCAACTGTCTTGAATATAAAAATCATGGAGCAACATGATGGTACGATTCATTCCATTCTTCGTGCTTTCTGAGCATTGCGTTCAGGATAGTCAGCAACTTGCGCATACAGGCAACCAGCGCCACTTTTTTGGCTTTTCCGGCTGCAAGCAGACGCATGTAAAACGCCTTTATCCCGGATTAAACCGGGTTGCCGCAAGAGCAGCCATGTACGGGGCAGCTCTTGCCCCCGCTCGACCGCCAAAAATGGTTCGTCGACCGCGCATAGTTCCCGAGTCCCGGTTTACCGGAGCAACACCTATAAGTGCACTGATTTCACGTCTCGGGAGGTTGCCCAGTTCTGGTACTTCTGCCAGCAATGCAGCAGCCGTCATGGTGCCAACACCTTTGATGCTACTCAGACGTTCAGTAAGCTCTTTAAAATGACTCTGAATGTGCCTGTTCATATCTTCATCGATCCGGACAAGTTCATTCTCCAGAGCCTGGAGATGATATTAATGCTTTTTCTTCTTTGCGGATGTGCAGGATGCAGACGGTTACGCTCAGCCACCAACATGGTAATCAACTGGCGTCTGCGTACCACCATTGCAGCAAGCACCTGACGTTCGGCATCCGGCAGAGCCCGAATAAAGCGTTCCCGTTCCGGATGGCGATTAATGACTTCAGCCATCTGAGCAAGCACTCTGGCGTCAATGCGGTCAGTCTTTGCCAGGTATCCCATTGCACGGGCAAAGTCTCTGGTAGTAGCAATGTCCAGTGTCGCTTTGGAAACATCAATTCCCACACAGAGTGGATTTGGCAGACTCATGATTACCCATCCTTGCAAATGCGTTATGGAGTACGGACAACTGTTCGGGTTTCAGATGAGTGGCTCAGTGTATGCGCCAAACGCTTAATCATGGGCTATAAACCTAGGAGACAACAGGCTGCATACACATTGCCAAATCTAATCGCTGTTATATTAACCAATTTTCAAGATACAAGGTGATCGAGTTAAGATGGTATACATTCCAATACTCACACTGTGACGAAAAAATGTCAGTGCCAACTGCACGGGTTAATATAATAAAGTGGTCCAGGAAATCGTCCGCATTCCCAAAACGGTCAACAATCTTGGCGTTAACAGAACCGGCAGGCACAAGCAGAAAAACCTCGTGTATTACTCCCGGTAACTCAGCCTGTTTACCACCTAAGTCTTGAGGTGGACAGGAACAGGCCGACAGAAGTCAGTCGACATCGTAGTAATGCGCAAACAGGTTGTACTAAGGACAGGACATAATTTTAACCGTGACTACGACATCTGAACCCAATGATGACGGATGAAGCACAAGTGCAAGCAACTGGGGTTATTGTCAGCAGCAAAGAAGGCGGGCTATTCAGCCGTAAGAACGGTATTGCATAATGTTTCCTTACGGATCTCTCATTACAATGAGGACCATATTCATGGCGTCTGCATTGGCGAACAGATGCAAGTGATTTAATAACAATGACTTAAGAAAATGGATAAAAATTTTATACTAGATCTTACTGTAAATACTACTGACCCCAAAAATAATAAAGAATTTCTTTGGCTTAGTTATAGTATGAATCACTTAAGACCGATAAAATATGAAAAATCATATTGGATGACATTGGAAAAAAGATGTCTATCTTTATTCAGGGAAAACGGATATGACCTTCAGACCGGAGCATGGTTCTGTCTTATTTCCGCTCATCTATATAGCTGGGAAGGACTAGCGATTTCCTCATGGAAATTTGCTGATTCATTTGTTAAACATAGAAAATGTTGGCCTCAGGCTACGGCCACTCAAATGCGAATTAACATTCTTGCCTGGTATATTAAAAATGTTATTCCTGCCATACAGACTTTGCCTGATGATGAAAAAACTCACTCCTCATTAACTTTACTGGAGGATGCATTAACATTATTGACGGAACTTGAGTATAATCTTCTTTCCGGAAAATGTTCTGTTCTTTCAGCCATGCTAGCTGAACTCAAGAGACAAGAAAGTGATAATTCTGAGCATCATGACTCTGAAATCCCTGATGCAGAAAAGGGGCAACCTTTTAGCAGGAGTTTATCCCCGCCAGTTGACTCAAATGATAGCACAGAACAAAAGTATAATACTTTGGTAAATAACCGTAAAAGAAAACGCATACATTATAACGTCATTCCATTTATATCAGGTGTTTTAATAACTATTTTTATAAATTGTTTAGGAAAGCCGGAAACAGCACTGAAGCTCAGGAGCATCATACCAGATAGTATTCTTACTGAAGTAATTATGACTTTTTCAGGATGTTCAGGATTCACACCTGATACAACAGACGCCTGGTCTCAGCTCAGCAGGAAAATTGATGACTTTACAGAAACACTGAATACAATTGAAAATAATGGAGGTTATATTACCATATCTAAGTTAAAAACGATTGCTTATGATATGAAAAATACTTTCCTTGAGTATGAAACTCCGGTGAATATAAGAATATCAAAATTAAATAATAATATGAATATGGATAAGAATGATGTTAACAGAGAAATTGAAATAATACAGCATCATATTAATAAGTTCAACTGTGAGATTAGTGAATTAAAAATTAGAAATCGCAGTATAAAGATGTAGTCTCATACTGTAATTTAATATAGATATAGTTATTTTAATGTGTGGCGGTAATTTATGGACTTTATGTATAGAGTAGATATGAAACACCAGTGGCGTCCGGGGATAGGTGGATTTGTTGATCTGAACTGTGGTTGGTATTGTCAGGATGCTTTACTGAACTGGTATTGTAATAAAAACAATCTGTCCTATCCTTTATTAAAGGATAAGGCAAAACGGAGCCGATTAAGTTATGGTTTTTCCCCTGAGGATAGTTTTTGTCATAGAATTTTTCTCCCTAGAAATATTGAGTATTACAAATACGCCCTCTTAAAATATGGGCCTATTATAGCCTCTGGTAAAATAGGTATGGCTGACTTTGGATTTTTAGGGGGGGTCCATCATTATGTTTTAATTACTTCAGTAAATATCAAACATAGTAAAATAACAATACAAGATCCATTAAATTTCAATTGGGGGAGGCTTGGGTATTCAAATTATAGTATATGTGATTTTTACAGGACCACAGATAAAATAAATGAAACACTGGTTATTAATAAATATAAGGTCAGTCTATTTTTTGGTGGTTAAAACACCGCTACGTATATATAGTTTGTTAAGAATGTTGTATTGATATGAAACTTTCTTTGTAAATAATTGGAAAATTATGAATGTTGATTTCGAGTTTCATTTAGACCAAATGAAGTTTATAGGGTCAAGAATTTTAGATGTCTCTTTACATAAGGGGGTTTGTTTATCTATGTGCATTGATTTTATAGACAGACGGCGAAAAAAGCTACCATGTAATTTTATTTATTTCAGTCAACTTTATAGGTTCGCATCCTATCAAAGAGCTTTAAGTTATGGAGCTGAAGCCGGAAAGATACAGGATGCAGTTCTATCTCCAAATGGAAGATTTAGGATTGGGGATAGAAAGCATGCATATTTATTTTGGGAGGCATGCCCAAAATATGAATTTCATCCGGCATCATTACCTGATGGTGAATTTATAATTAATGTTGTATATATCCATGACTGTCATGCAATTGCCATACATAAAGACAAATGTGGAATTGAGGTCTTTGATCCAAACGAAAGATTGTTTAAATCAGAAGATGTAAATACTCTAAAATTATATCTACAGGAAAAAAACAAAAATATATGTCGGTATATTTACATATATCGTTGTCAGTAATTATTGATGTATACAACAGAGCGGTTGATATGAACTGACCTGCTCTCCGTTGATTAGACGTGTTTTTCCGACGAACAGATCATCATCCTCGCAAGGCCGAAGTTGTGATTTCTGCCCGTGAGCTCTGCCGTAAGCAGGCTATTTCCGATGCCACTTTTACACCTAGCACAAGAAGTATGGCAGTATGGAGGTGTCCAAGGTTAAGCACCTGAAGTCGCTTGAGGAAGAGAACGCCAGACTCAAGAAGCACTTGATCATATTTCTGCGATCAACACCAATCGTATTTAGAAACACACCTGTTCGATCGGATGACAAGACTTGAACTGGAAACTAATTATTTTTAACAATTAATTTCATAGAATTTATTTCTATTTCCCAACAAAACATAGATTTATTCTAAATAGGGTGATTATGATTATTTTTTTCTTCCCATTTCTAATGGATGAGAATGATCTATTTCTTGAAAGTGAAGTTGAATTTCAAAATAAAAAAGGTAATAAATGTTATGGTATCAGAGCATCTGATAAAACTCCGTTACACTTTTTAAAAAACCAAGACACATTATATGTTGTAGCTCATGGCAATACATCAGTTATTGGTACAGGTTCAAAAACAGGTCCAACATTAACTCCTAGACAACTAGCTATTTTATTACTTGAACGACGTCTGCCAAAAAACTTTGTCGATATCAGGATATTATCCTGTCATTCAGGAATACATTCTAAGACCCCCGCCTTCGCACAACAATTAAAAGAGATCATGGTTGATTATGGATATAAGAGTCTAATTGTGACAGGATATCTAGGAGAGATAGACATTTCAAGAGATTGGAGACTAAGAAATATAGATACAATAGACTTTTACGCTACTCACAAGAAAGGAATAATACCGCATGAAAGCTATTTGAATGAACAGAAAAAAACACTTTGCAACTCAGAACTAAAATTTTCCCTCTCTGATTTCAAGAAAAAGTTCTAGATATTATTACATGTGCAAATCAGGGTCTTCTCCGACCATAACAGGAAGACTCTGAACGCCATATTCAGTTTCCAATAGTTGAGCACTCTCCCAGCTTAAAGCGCTCCCGATTGCGGTATCCGCTGGCTTTTATTCTCAGCAGCATGATCTTGCTGTTCAGTGCTTCCGCATTTCCGTTTGATACACCATGGCACCAGGCGTTCGGATACCGTACAACCTTTTCCCTATCATTTTAGCTGCGTTCTTCATTATGGAGACGTCACTGTTAACCGCCAGCGCCAGCCATTGCACCTTTCCTCGCTCCATGGTCTGCTCCAGATATCCTTTGCCAGTTCTTTCAGCACTCAGCGCTGGCTCGTCCGCTTCATCTGCGCACTCAACCATATCAGCTGTTCCTGCCAGGATTCAGTCATCCACTTATCGCTGTACTGTACTGCCGCAGGAAGCGAATTCCCTTTGCCTGACGACGATTTTCAACAGTAAAATGCAGATGTTCATTCTGGTGGGTTTTATCCACCACCTCACCCAATTGTTTCGCCACATGAAAGCGATCGAATACTACTTTCTCAACCACATTGGGTAAGTGAATGCACGCTGCTCTTATATAGCCTGCATTCATGTCCATTGAGAGTGTTTTGATGGCTAACAACTAAGCATCGGTGAGCGTGCGAAGATAACCAGCAAGACTCTCTGTGTTACGATCATCTGTTAATGCCAGCGCCTGTCCGTCGCGATCAGATATTACTGTCTGAAGAGTGAGTGGGTACCAATAACTTGTTACTTTCTCCTCACAAGCTTCTATTTTTACCAAAAAAATATCTAACACATCTTAAGTATACAATAAATTATATTACGGCAGCTCTTTCTTCAGTACGTTGAATCAGAAATTATGAATAAGATATATTCTCTTAAATTTTGCTATATAACCAAAAGCCTGATTGTCGTCTCCGAGCTTGCCCACAGAGTTACCAGTAAGAACTGTCGCAAATTCTCTCGTCGAGTCATTCTTTCGGTTGTTGCTGTTTTGTCACTTTCTTCGGCATGGACGGCTCTGGCGGCAACGGTCAGTGCAGAGATCCCTTATCAGATATTCCGCGACTTTGCCGAGAATAAAGGCCAGTTTACGCCGGGGAGCACGAATATTTCCATTTACGACAAGCAGGGCAATCCGGTCGGTAAACTTGATAAAGCCCCGATGGCTGATTTCAGTAGTGCCACTATTACTACCGGTAACCTGCCTCCGGGGGACCATACACTTTACTCCCCTCAGTATGTGGTTACCGCCAAACATGTCAGCGGCTCTGACACGATGAGCTTCGGATACGCCAAAAACACCTATACTGCGGTTGGTACAAATAATAATAGCGGTCTTGATATTAAAACCCGCCGCCTGAGTAAACTGGTGACAGAGGTGGCGCCAGCAGAAGTGTCTGACGTAGGGGCTGTGAGCGGTGCCTATCAGGCCGGCGGACGTTTTACTGCATTTTATCGCCTTGGGGGAGGGATGCAGTACGTCAAAGACAAAAATGGTAATCGCACCCAGGTGTATACCAATGGCGGATTTCTTGTTGGGGGAACCGTCAGCGCGCTGAACTCCTATAATAACGGACAGATGATTACAGCTCAGACCGGTGACATTTTTAATCCCGCGAATGGACCTCTGGCTAATTATCTGAATATGGGAGACAGCGGCTCCCCCCTGTTTGCTTATGATTCCCTGCAAGAAAAATGGGTACTGATAGGTGTACTTTCATCAGGATCTGACTATGGAAATAACTGGGTCGTCACCACTCAGGATTTCCTTGGTCAGCAACCGCAAAATGACTTTGACAGAACCATAGCTTACACCTCTGGTGAGGGAGCACTGCAGTGGAAATATGATGCAGCTAATGGTACCGGCACCCTGACTCAGGGGAAAACGAGCTGGGATATGCATGGAAAGAAAGGGAATAACCTGAACGCAGGAAAAAACCTCCTGTTCACCGGCAATAATGGCGAGGTCGTTCTGCAGAATTCCGTTAATCAGGGGGCCGGGTATCTGCAGTTTGCCGGCGATTACAGGGTGTCCGCCCTGAACGGCCAGACATGGATGGGGGGCGGGATTATCACAGATAAAGGAACCCACGTTCTGTGGCAGGTGAACGGAGTTGACGGTGATAACCTGCATAAAACTGGCGAAGGTACTCTGACAGTAAACGGGATCGGTGTGAATGCAGGCGGACTCAAGGTGGGGGACGGTACTGTTATTCTCAACCAGCAGGCGGATGCTGACGGAAAGGTACAGGCTTTCAGCTCTGTTGATATTGCCAGTGGTCGTCCGACAGTTGTGCTTTCTGACTCACAGCAGGTTAATCCGGATAATATTTCGTGGGGGTACCGTGGCGGACGTCTGGATCTGAATGGTAATAACCTGACCTTTACCCGTCTTCAGGCGGCTGACTACGGGGCCATCATCACCAATAACAGTGAGAAAAAATCAACGGTAACACTCGACCTTCAGACATTAAAAGCCAGTGACATTAATGTACCGGTTAATACTATCAGTATTTTTGGGGGGAAAGGAACGCCGGGAGACCTGTATTATGACAGTTCTACCAGACAATATTACATCCTGAAAACGAGTTCATATTCACCGTTCTTCTCCGATCTGAACAACAGCAGTGTCTGGCAGTATGTCGGAAAAGACCGTAATAAAGCCATTGATACCGTGAAGCAACAAAAAATTGAGGCCAGCAGCCAGCCTTATATGTATCACGGCCAGCTAAACGGCAATATGGATGTAAATATCCCGCAGCTCTCCGGTAAGGATGTACTGGCTCTTGATGGTTCCGTTAACCTGCCAGAAGGTTCGATAACCAAGAAGTCCGGCACGCTGATATTCCAAGGCCATCCGGTTATTCATGCCGGGACGACAACTTCTGCCAGCCAGCGCGACTGGGAAACCCGTCAGTTTACGCTGGGAAAACTGAAACTCGATGCGGCAACATTCCATCTGTCCAGAAACGGCAAGATGCAGGGAGATATTAACGCCACCAACGGAAGTACCGTCATTCTGGGAAGTGACCGTGTCTTTACTGACAGGAATGACGGAACCGGTAATGCGGTCTCCTCTGTTGAGGGAAGTGCCACTGCAACCACAGCTGGTGACCAGAGTGATTACAGCGGAAATGTTACGCTGGAAAACAAATCATCCCTGCAAATCATGGAGAAATTCACCGGTGGTATTGAGGCTTATGACAGCTCCGTAAGTGTGATCTCTCAGAATGCTGTTTTTGACCGTGTTGGCAGCTTTGTCAACAGCAGCCTGACCCTCGAAAAAGGAGCAAAACTTACGGCTCAGAGCGGTATTTTCAGCACCGGGGCTGTGAATGTAAAAGAAAATGCCTCGCTGACCCTGACGGGGATGCCTTCTGCGCAGAAACAGGGGTATTACTCACCCGTGATTTCTACAACAGAAGGGATTAACCTCGAAGATAAGGCCAGCTTTTCTATTAAAAATATGGGCTATCTGAGTTCGAATATTCATGCAGGAACCACTGCGACAACCATTAATCTGGGAGACAGTGATGCTGATGCCGGAAAGACGGACTCTCCGTTATTCAGCTCCTTAATGAAGGGATATAACGCTGTTCTGAGTGGCAGTATTACGGGGGCACAGAGTACGGTAAATATGAGCAATGCTCTATGGTACTCTGACGGAAAATCAGAGGCCGGTGCACTGAAGGCTAAGGTCTCGCGAATTGAACTGGGAGACGGGAAACATTTTGCCACTTTACAGGTAAAAGAGCTTGCTGCAGATAACACCACGTTCCTGATGCATACCAACAACAGTTGGGCTGACCAACTGAATGTCAAAAACAAGCTGTCGGGCAATAATAATATTGTCTTGGTTGACTTTTTTAGCAAGCCAGCCTGTGACATTAACGTGACGTTAATTACCGCACCGAAAGGGAGCGACGAGAAAACGTTCACTGCCGGAACACAGCAGATTGGTTTCAGTAACTTCACGCCGGTAATCAGTACGGAAAAAACGGATGATACCATAAAATGGGTGCTGACAGGGTACCAGACCACCGCTAATGCTGGAGCTTCGAAAGCCGCAATAGACTTTATGGCGTCAGGTTATAAGTCCTTCCTTACAGAAGTCAATAACCTGAACAAGCGTATGGGGGATCTGCGGGATACCCAAGGGGATGTCGGTGTCTGGGCGCGTATCATGAACGGTACCGGTTCGGCAGATGGTGGTTACAGCGATAACTACACTCACGTTCAGATTGGTGCTGACAGAAAGCATGAGCTGGATGGTGTGGATTTGTTCACGGGTGCATTACTGACCTATACGGACAGCAATGCAAGCAGTCACACCTTCAGTGGTAAAACCAAATCCGTGGGGGGAGGGCTGTACGCCTCAGCGATCTTTAATTCCGGGGTTTATTTTGACCTGATTGGAAAATATCTCAATCACGATAATCAGTACACGGCGAGTTTTGCTTCACTGGGCACAAAAGACTACAGCTCTCATTCCTGGTATGCCGGTGCTGAAGCTGTCTCTTATACACATCTCCGAGCCCACGAGACCCTAAGACATCTCG
>ENA-OWZV01000098-OWZV01000098.1-human-gut-metagenome-genome-assembly--contig:-NODE-98-length-29895-cov-7.031501_pt1 | contig 29895 bp, 9 predicted proteins | sample MGYA00249264_ERZ652123 | MGnify/ENA primary metagenome ERZ652123 (study PRJEB26925, sample SAMN05827256) | human gut metagenome | biome: ENVO:2100002; feature: ENVO:00000062; material: ENVO:00002003... | reverse complement strand
GCCCCACATTGCCTGAAGCTTTTGAGGCGGTTGCACTGATGTTGATGGTTGACAATCCTGAGTTCAGATAATCCTGAGTCACATCTCGATCAACCGGAACGGCAGAACTAGTATTACCCGCTTGCTTCTCAAAGAAGTTTTTAACTGCAAAGATCGGTACCTGACCATCTTTAATCGTTGGTGTCCCATAAATGGCTAATGTTTTACCACCATCTGGTTGGTCAGTGAAGCTTCCTTCTTTAGCACGGTTCAGTATGATGGACTTATCCGTGGCAACATCAACATAGTCATGCCATGTTGCTAACGAATTGCTGACATTGCTGCCTGTCAGGTTCCGTGATTCTGTCCGAATCGCAGCATTGGCAATATCAGTCGCATTCCGGTTGTTTCCATCCTTAGTCGTACTAATTGCATCAAATATAGACCACTTAATGGTCATACGCCCTGACGGATCTGGTGGCAAAGTACCGCGGGTCATGTATTTACCATCACTATCATCCACCGCGTTAAACGCCGAAGGATTAGCATTCTTATAAGCCGTAACTTCAGCAACATCATCTGCATTTTTAATAAATCCTTGGGCTTGAAGAATTTTAGCCATTTCGGCTGTGCTGTAGTTCCCATGATAGCGATCAATGTGCGTGTTGAAACTGAAGTTACCAAGCCCATACAAGGTTCCCAGCTCTGCAATGACTGGAATCTGATTCCAACCATTAATCAAGGTGTTGAGGGAGTTCCACATACCCAGAGCTCCATTCGGAATCATCTTCCCATCAATTGGGGCCGATTGTGGCGTCAAAACGCTAAAATTACGAATAGCGCCAATAATGTCACCAATCCCTTTAGGATGCAAAATGGTATTGATAGTTTCTTGGATATTAACCCCGCCGACGTTGTCTACATTCTGGATTTTGTTCCAGTCTGCCCCGCCAACTTTTTTACCGCGTACGAGGAAGTAGATTGAATTCGGATCATCCACTGACCAGCCAGTATAACGTGGCATCCATTCCAAGGCCCAGTCAGTTAAGGTCACTGGAATAACCGCTAAAGCAGCTGTCAGTGTGTATTGTTGAACATTGATTGCTGACCACCAGTCAATGGACATCGCTAGTGATCTAGCGTCAACGCCATCCGGATATTGAACACGTAACCAGATGCCGTAATTACCATTGGCTCGGTCAACCAGCGGTGAATGCCATGTGCCGCCAAGTACTGGCCCATAAATATAAGCCAATGCATCGTCCCAAGCCAAGATCGGTGCCCAAGCACGGGTGTTAAAGCCGTCTTTCAGCGGGGCGCTGCTGGACGCCGCCAACGAAGTCAACGTTCCTTGTCCCAGACTCTGGAACCCAATGATCCGCATTGAACTAACCGATGCATTAGATGGAAAGCTTGCTAAGCCACTTACCATCGGCATGTTACGAATAGACGTCAGGTAACGATGATCAGGGGTCATCGTGTTGGGTCCATCTAGTTCCCATGAACCGAACTTCGGAGCTGTGGCAGAATGATCACCCGTCTGCATCGTCTTCACATCAAAACTTGTTGTTTGACCAAAAATCCTGTTGATCTCAGGATCAGCACTCTGTCCAGTATCTTCGGCGATATACTTAGGATCACTTGTACCTGTGAAGAGTCGCTTGCCGAAGTTTGGATTAAGCTTGTCTGTCACTTGTCCATTTTCAATGATATTTTTATCGCGGTCAGTGACGTTGGGATCAACCCACTGAATCTGGTTCATTACTCGAGCTTGTTTGTTACTGAGTGACCCAATAATTGTCCCAATAATAGAATTATTAATCAGCTTGCCAATGTTTGTTAGAACGTCAAAGCGATTGCCGCCTTCTGTTGCCCGGCCACTCCCTTGTTGCAAAATGTCGCTAAGACCAGGTAAACCCCAGAAGTTGCCAAGTTGTTGCGCGATATTGCCAATCTGACCAATTATTTTAGGAATCGTATTGGCATTGGGGATTGAGAAGAAATGCAGCGCATCATCGAGCAGTTTGCCTGGAGCGATGCCTGAAATAAACTGTTGTAGCGCCGGTGCAATCCAGTTCAAGCCGCCACTACCGACACCACCGGTACCCCCATTTGTACCGCCTAATATTTTCCCGATACCTGAGATAATGTTACCGAAAAAGTCATTGCTAGCAGCTGGCGCTGCCGCTGCGGTCACTGCGTTAGCAGCGGCAACTTGCGTTGCATTTGTTGCTGTAGCAGCAAGCGGATTCGCGAGCTGAGTCGCATCAGTTTTGTTTCCTGTCAAGCCCGCGATTACTTTTGAAAAAGCATCTTTAATAGGAGCAATCAACCCGTTAAGTGGATTTTGGTCACTGGTAACGGCGTTGACTGTGGCGGCGGCAACATTTGCTGAATCGTTGGTTTGCGCTGCTTGCCCTGTCTGAATGTTCTTCGCAATCTGATTGGTCAGGGTATCCAAAATGGCTCCTTGCTGTGGATCATCTGGTGCAACTTTACCATCCAATGCCAGCTTCACAGCTGATCGCAATTTTCCCATTGCGTCACTGGCATTTTCTGACCAGCTAACTGGATTCAAGGCGGCAGCTACCTGCTGACCAATGGCATCAATATTGGTACCATCGTTTTTGCCTGTCAGACGGTTCACATCACCTGCAGAATTGCCAAGCAATGATTCGTTCTTTGTTGCATAGACATCTGTGGTCGTAGGACTCATCACACTGCTACTTGCTCGTTGTGTTCCTGACGGGTCGTACAAGTTACCAGTTTGACTAGCACCAGTTGCATCAGCAGTGACACCGGCAGATCGAGTTAATACCTGACTTTGTCCAGTTGCTAGATAAGCAGCATCGGCCTTGGCTTTTTCGGCCTCAAATTGTTCATCTGTCACATCACCAAGGTTCTTTGTGACCGTTGGTAGATTCAACTTTTGCAGTTGGCCAATTAATTGATCACCAACAGAAACTGGATTAAGCACAGCAGTGCCATTCTTTCCGGCATCTGTTCCCGTAGCAGTTGCCACTGCCTGCAAAGCATTATCGCCAACCGTCTTGGCATCAAGTTGATCAATCACCTTTTGCCCCAGCGCACTAGATGTCGTTGCCGCAACTGCATTCGTGGCCGGTGTAACGACTGTTGGTGGGACAACAATTGGATTGGGCGTAACAGGTGTGGTTGTTTCACGTGCAACCGCGTTTGAGGCTTTTGAAGTGGTCGCTGGTTGCGTTGGTGTTGGGTTGGGTGTCTCTGCCGTTGCCGTTACTGCTGTATTATTTTCAGAAGGTAACTGAATTTTCACAGCAGCAATGACGGGCTTTTGTGGCTCTGCACTTGCCGTTGATACTGTTAGTCGATTTGCAGCGGATGTTGGGGTTGCTGTTGTCGAGGTACTTGTTGCAGGCACTGGGGACGTGTTGGTTCCCGTCTCTTCAGCTGCATGGGCCGTATTTGGGGCAATCGTGATTGCCCCAATTGACGCGGCTACTACGGTTATGCCACCCATCGTCCACTTGCTTGCTTTATGCTTAACCATTATTATCCCTCCGTAGAATCGGTCCCTCATAAATCTTGGCCCCGATCAGAATCAATTTTGAATCATTACTTATCACAGCTCTGAGAAGACCAAGCTGATCACACTGTTCACTTGCGGGTTCAGTGTCAAAGTCGTTGTTGTCACGGCTGCACCATCTTTCAATACCTTCGTTAAGGTATAACCGGCTGGTGCTGTGCTCATTAAGTCGCTGACTTTGATGGTCAGTGCGTTCCCTGTTGCCGAAACAAACTTCGGTGATGTTCCCGGTACATTCGCACCATTGCCCAAAACATAGCGAATCTGGTAGCCCGGTGCTTGCCCGACTGTCAAGGTTGTACTCTTGGCTGCTTCTCGGGCGAAGCCATAGCCATCAATTGTCCGGAAGTGAACCGTATACGTCTTTCCATCTGTTAACCCTAATCCTGACAAGGTTGTCTGGTAGGTGGTAATGCTTGTATCACTGACAGTCAATTTGGCGTTGTCGCCAGGAATCGCTGCCCATTTGCCAGCTACGGCCACTTGACCATCGGCTCCTAGTTCATCTGCGCGGTACTGTACTTCAACCGTATTGCCTTTCTTCAATTCACGACTGACAACGGAACCCCGCAGCGGAAAGGCAAAGTTTGCTGGTAATTGTGGGACATTCGTTGACGTGTTATTGATCAAGGCACCATTAACCGTTTGGGTTAATGGAATATCCCCTGTCTTCAAGAAGGAAGACCCATCCAGCGCCGTTCCGTTGATGTGGATAATATTCGCATATCGGTTGGTACTGCCGGCAATCAGATCCCCTGGATCAGCATCTAGTTCGCTCAGCGGTACGACTGCTGGCTTGCCGTTCAGCCCCACATTGCCTGAAGCTTTTGAGGCGGTTGCACTGATGTTGATGGTTGACAACCCTGAGTTCAGATAGTCTTGGGTCACATCTCGATCAATTGGTAAATCGCCATTACCCGCAAGCTTATTAAAGAAGTTCTTAATAGCAAAGTTGGGTTTTTGGTTGAGGATTTGTGCGGTCGTACCATAAATAGCTAAACGCCGCCCACCATCGCTCTGGTCCGTAAAGCTCCCATCAATTGCGCGATTAAGCTCCATCTTTTGGCTGTTATCTACGGCAACATAGTCATGCCATGTCTTGAGTGAATTACTCGTATTACTAAAACTAAAATCTCGACCCGGCCGCCAAATAGCAGCATTGGCAACATCGGTCGTATTCTTGTTAGCTGGATCGCGAGTGAGACCTAGAGAATCAAGAACTGACCATTTAATTGTTAATCGGCCACTTGGGTCAGGCGGCAATGTCCCGCGAGTCATGCTTTTACCAATGCTATCGTCGACAGCATTAAACATCTGCGGATGCTGTGCCTTATACGCCTTAACCTCAGCATTGTCTTCAGCATTGTGAATCAACCCACGAGCCTGCAGGATCCTAGCTACTTCAGCGGTACTGTAGTTCCCGCGATAACGGTCAATATGCGTGTTAAAACTAAAGTTACCAACCCCATACAAGGTCCCCAACTCTGCAATAACTGGAATCTGATTCCAGCCACTCAAAGCGAGGTTAAAGGAGTTCCATAATCCAAAGACGCCGTTTGGTACCATTTTGCCGTCAATCGGTGCCGATTGTGGCGTCAGAACGCTAAAGTTACGAATGGCGCCAATCACATCGTCAATACTTTTGGGATGTAAGATCACGTTAAGTGTTTCCTTAATGTTCGCACCACCGACATTGTCTACGTTCTGAATTTTATTCCAGTCAGCGCCTCCTGATTTCTTGCCTCGTACAAGATAGTAAACGGCATTGGGATCATCGACTGACCACCCCGTATAACGAGGCATCCACTCTAAGGCCCAATCGGATAAGGTGACGGGAATAATTCCCAACGCAGCCGTGAGCGTGTACTGTTGCATGTTGATTGCCGACCACCAGTCAACTGACATGGCCATTGACCGGGCATCCACGCCATCTGGATATTGAATTCGCACCCAAATACCGTAGTTACCATTAGCCCGATCGACTAGCGGTGAATGCCATGTGCCACCAAAAAGTGGCCCAAAAAGATAACCCAATGCACTATCCCAGGCTAGTATCGGTGCCCATCCGCGAGTGTTAAAGCCATCCTTCAGGGGTTCACTGCTTGATGCTGCCAATGAGGTTAGTGTGCCTTGACCAAGATTCTGAAATCCGATAATACGCATAGATGAAACAGAAGAATTTGGTGCTAGTCCAGCAACACCATCCGTTATCGGCATGTTCCGAATAGACGTCAGATAACGGTGATCTGGTGTCATCGTGTTTGGTCCGTCTAACTTTCAAGACCCAAACTTTGGCGCCGTGGCAGCATGATCAACGTTTTGCATCGCTGCTACATCAAAATTAATCGTTTGTCCAAACACTGCGTTAATCGCTTCATCCGAACTTTGACCAGTATCCTCAGCAATAAACTTTGGATCTGTGATACCGGTAAACAAGCGTTGCCCATAATTTGGATTCTTTTGATCAGTTACCTGACCGTTCTCAAACAGGTACATATCACGATCAGTAACATTCGGATCAACCCATTGAATCTGATTCATCGCTCGCGACTGCTTGTCAGTAATTGATCCAATAAGCGTGCCGATAATCGAATTGTTGATCAGCTTGCCAATGTTTGTCCAAATGTCAATTGGACTACCACCTGCCGTTGCCATTCCGTTGCCTTGTTTCAAAATGTCGCTAATACCTGGCAAGCCGAAAAAGTTAGCCAGTTGCTTCACTGTCTTACCCAATTGATCAAGTGCGCTCGGCAATGTTTGACTGTTCGGCCACCTTATTAAAGACCCAAGATCAGCAATAATTCGACTCGGAGAGAAACTGCTTATTAACGATCCAATACCAAAGTATAAAGATCCTAGGCCATTTTGAAGTCCGCTAAGTGGATCAAGCCCCCCTACACTAACTTGTTTAATCGTGTCAGTAATAAATTGCCCGGCCTTTTGAAACCAGACTTTAATACCAGCAATCGCTTGAGTGACTTTCTCACTAATACCGGCTTTAATGTCATCAAATGTCACACCGCTCACCTTGCCAGTGAGCGATTCAAGCAACTGATCAAGTCCACGTTTAACACTTTGCAAGATTTGGCTAAGTGGACTATTAGGATCGTTCAGACCAACCCACGCTTTGACGGTGTTCAAGATTGTCGTCAGCGTGTCATTGCTACTTGCTGCGACTACACTCGGTAACGGACTCACAGCTGCCAGATTATTATCTCCAAGCGTTGCTAGGGTTTCTGATACAGCATTCGTTGTGTTGGTGATAATACCGCTTAACGGATTCTGATCAGACTTTACCGCCTTAATAATATCGGCAATTGGTCCGTCACTTTCAACCGGAGATATCGCCTGACTGCTAGGCACTTGTTGCAAAATCTGTGTCTGAATCGATTTCAAGATGCCAGTATCATTGGTAGTGTTTGCGTCAGGCTCTCCAGCCAACGCTGCTCTAGTTGTGCGACCTAGCGTAGACATCACCGAACTAATGTTGTCGGCCCAACTAACCGGTTTTACAACGTCTGAGGCAACAGCACCGTCTGAAGTTACCAACTGATTGACTGTCGCTGAAGATTGTCCTAATAGGCTTCCGTTTGGCGTTGTATAAGCATCCATTGTCGATTTATTCAATAAGTTGCTTGCCGCACGTTTTGTCCCGGTAGGATCGTAAAACGCATTGGTTTGACTACTCCCTGCCTCAGCAGTTTCGGCTGCCGAACGAATGAGCACTTGCGTCTGGCCTGTTGCTTGTTGAACAGCATCGGCTTGAACTTTTGCCGCAGCAAACTGTGTGTCATCAACATTGTGAAGCGTTGTTGTTTGAGTTGGTAAATTCACCTTTTGCAATTGGCTTATCACATGACTGCCAACTGTTTCGGGATTCAATATTGCGGTTTTTTCAGGAACGTCCGCTTTCGCAGATACCGCCTCTAACACCCGGTTACCAACCGTCTTGGCATCTAGCTGTCCAATAACTTGTCGACCCAATGCACTAGTTGTTGAGTTTTCAACTTGATTCGTTGCAGGGGTGATGGTAACAGGCGCCGCTATCACGACAGGATTGACAGCCTGAACCAATACGGTACTTGTTTGCTGATCGGATGCTTGCATTTTTGGTTGGCTCGAAATCGATAAGCGATTGCTGTCGCCTGTGGCAGTTACTGGCGATATCGTGGTCTGCGACACAACCGAAGGGGCTGGTGGCCCCTTGGCGATTGGTTTTTCATCTGCACGAGCGGAACGAGGAACCGCAGCCATTGCACTAATAGCAACTGCGACAACGGACATGCTTCCCACAGCCCACACGCGCTGTTTATTTTTGTTCATGAACCTTCTCCTGACAGATAAATCTCATTTAAAAACCATTTGATCTATCCAATATTTTTTTGCATCAATCATTTTCTAAAAGGCCGCTTCCGCGAATCCTAAAATTCTCGAAAGCGGCCCAAACCGGCTTGTTGAATCCAAGTCTGTTTTAGTAAGCTCATTATTCAGCTAAAACAAGAAACGCAGCATTGAATAATTTGCCTATTTAGCCGCCATTAATCCGGCTAGAGATTATTAAAAATCAATCTTATTTGCATCGTCTTCTGTTTCTTTTCGACGCTTCAATCCGGCTAATGCAGAGCCAGCGGTCAGGGCAAGGAGTCCTGCGCCTAACAAACCTAGAACGGCAACATCGTCATTCTCACCGGTTTGAGGAAGCGGCTTAGCTGATCCATCATTAGAGGTATTGCTACCGGTTGCTGGCAAGCCCGTATTTGAATTGCCACCGTTCCCCGTGATGTTACCACCGGTTATTGGCAAGCCAGTATTCGAGTTGCCACCGTTTCCGTTGGTTGTGCCAGTACCCGTTCCAGTACCAGCAGCTGCAGCGTTGATTGCCTTTTCTTTCAGCGCAGCAACCTGGGCAGCTTCAGTAGCAATCTTGGCCGCCAAATCTTTAACAAGTCCAACTTCAGAGTTAGCAGTCGCAGCCTTTGCGATTGCGCCAGCATAGTCACCCTTGTTGTAAGCAGCAATTGCTTCATTAGCTGCACTCGCCGCTGTTACAAGGTGATTAACCAATTCTTTGTATTGACTATTAGCAGTGTTGGCCAAATTGATTGCCTGAGCTTGGTAACCTTTGACTTCATCAGTTGCCTTGTTTGCCGCAATACCACTAATGATTGCCACGTCAGAGTTAATCTGCTTGATATTTTCTGCAGCATCACTCGCGACCTTCGCAGCATCAGAGAGCTGAAGCTTGCTGTCATTGACAATCTTAGCCGCATCACTTGCAGCCTTAGCATTACTTGATGCATGATCACTTGCCTTCGCTTTGGCATCGGACAATGCATCGGATGCAACCTTCGCATCACTTGCAGCTTTTGAAGCAGCTTCGGAGGCTTGTTTCCCTGCCGAAGCAGCGCCGGAAGCGTCACTCTTCGCAGCCGCATCGCTAGCCACTTTAGCGGCGTCACTTGCTAGACCAGCTTGTGACTTCGCATCAGAGGCAGCATTTGATGCTTTTGCAGCATCGGAAGCAATACCAGCATCACTCGGGTAGTTCGAGGCGATACCAGTGGTATCGCTAGATGCATTGCTTGCCTTCTTAGCCGATTCAGCAGCGTCACTTGCGGCTTTCGCAGCATCGGAAGCTGACACCTTCGCATCACTCGCTGCCTTACCTGAAGCAATATCACTTGCTTTAGCTTTGGCATCGGACAATGCATCGGATGCAACCTTCGCATCACTTGCAGCCTTGGAAGCAGCATCGGAAGCTTGTTTCCCTGCCGAAGCGGCACCAGAAGCGTCACTCTTCGCAGCAGCATCACTCGCGGCCTTTGCAGCGTCACTTGCTAGACCAGCTTGTGATTTCGCATCGGATGCAGCGTTAGATGCTTTAGCAGCATCAGAAGCAATACCAGAATCACTCGGGTAGTTCGATGCAATCCCAGTAGTTTCACTAGAAGCATCGCTTGCCTTCTTAGCTGATTCGGCAGCATCACTGGCATGATGCGCTGCATCCTTTGCTTTTGCGTCAGCATCAGCTGAAGCTGCTTCACTAGCAGCACTCTTAGCAGTACTTTCCGCATCAGAGGCTTTCTTCGTTGCATCACTCGCAGCTGAGGTATCCCCTTTATCGGCAGCACTCTTAGCATCACTGGCGGCATCAGAAGCTTCTGACGCAGCACTCTTCGCCGTGGAAGCAGCGTCGGAAGCCTTAGCGGCATCGGAAGCAATTGCGGAGTCGCTTGGATTGTCCTTAGCTGTCGATGCCGCGTCGGAAGCGGAGCTTTGCGCAGCCGAAGCCGCATCACTAGCACCAGAGGCATGACTAGTTGCAGAACTGCCAAAACCATCTAATTCTTTAGCTCGTGCAGCAGCACTGGCAGCAGCGTCACTAGCAATACCAGCTTGACGATGAGCGTCGCTAGCAGCGTCACTAGCATCTTTAGCTGCTGAAGAAGCAATTGCGGAGTAACTTGCAGCACCGCTATTGTCACCACTACCAGCAGCAGCACTAGCCTGCTTAGCCGCACTGTCAGCAATTCCGGCAGCTGCAGAAGCACTCGCTGCGTCACTGGCAGCAGCACTCTTAGCACCTTGTGCTTGTGAGTCAAGGCCAGTTAATACCGGATCACTTGGATATTTCGAGTGGTCGCTAGCAGCATTTGAAGCATAGCCAGCAGCAAGCTTGGCATCACTCGCCGCCTTTGCTGCATCAGCAGCAGCATGGTTAGCATCAATCGTAGCAGCTGAAGCTGAGCTAGTCGCCGCGTCAGAATTGATAGCTGCCTGGGCAGCAGCCAGTGCTTTTTTAGCAACTTCAGCATCAGATGAAGCAACATTGGCAGCATTTGAAGCCACTGCTTGAGCCGAAGCAACATTTGATTGCATTGCTTTGACATAGGCAGCTGGCAATTGCTGACCTTTTGCTTGGGCTGAAGCAAAGTCGCTATTGAACTTCGCAGCAGCGCTTTGAGCAGCACTATCCGCAGCTGCGGCAGTTGCCGCAGCATTGGCTGCATCGCTTGCAGCTGAAGCAGCTATCGCATTGTTAGATGCAACAATTTGATTTGCTGGGTGTGCTGCGGCCAAACTGCCAACATCACTGCTTGCCTGTTTTGCAACAGCAGCATCGCTTGCAGCGGCACTAGCATATCCGTGGGTTGTTAGTGCACTCCCCGCGATTGCGGCTGAATCACTAGCACTGGATCCAGCTTGATCACGAGCGGCGGCGCTTGCAGCAGCGTCACTAGCAATTTTTGCAGCAGCTTTGGCCTTATCAGCTTCGTCGCTTGCTACACCTGCGTATGATGCAGCGGCACTAGCGGCAGCTTGCGTCGTTGGTACATCGCCACTCTTCGCAGCTGCATTCGCGGTACTTGCAGCAGCAGATGCTGCGCTTGCTGCACTAGCAGCAGTTGCAGCGGCACTACCAGCAATCGCTGATTGTGATTGAGCAGTTGAATCAAGATCTGCGTAGACAAGGTCTTCAGGATGTTTAGCAGCAAAACCACTCGTAACACCAGCGGCATCACTGGCGATCTTTGCATCACTAGCGGCAGCTGAAGCATACTTACCCGCGTCAGTAGCATAGGATTGTGCGCCTGAGGCAGCTGAGCTGCCAGCATCGCTCTTCTGAGCATCTAGTTCTTTAGCGCGAGCTGCTGCCGAAGCTGCAGCGTCACTAGCAATACCAGCTTGAATCTTCGCATCACTGGCGCCAGCACTTGCAATCAGAGCGGCTGAATCAGCGATGTTGGAGTAACTAGCTGCACCACTATTGTCGCCAACTGCAGCAGCGTCACTTGCCTGTTTGGCAGCAGCAGCAGCGTCACTTGCGGCTGTTGCCGCTTGTGCAGCATCACTAGCAGCTGCTAGTTTTGCACCTTGCGCTGTTGAATCAAAGCCACTTAAGGCAGCATCACTTGGATACTTGGCATGATGGCCTGCAGCCTGAGAAGCATAGCTGGCAGCAGCTTTAGCATCACTTGCCGCTTTTGCAGCATCAGCCGCAGCTGAATTAGCCTTTAGGTTGGCCCCACTGGAGGCTGAGCCTGCATCAGAAGCGTTAATTGAAGCCCGTGCGTCTGACAAAGCTTTTTGTGCAACTGCTGCTTCAGAGGAAGCGACATCAGATGCAGCCGAAGCAACACCTTGTGCTGAAGCGACATTAGACTTCATGGCTTTGACATAAACATCTGGTAACGTCTGCCCCTTAGCCGTTGCCGCAAAGGCATCACTGTTGTACTGAGAAGCATAGCTTTGTGCAGCGCTGTCTGCTTGAGCAGCAGTTGATGCAGCAGCTGAAGCGGCATTTGCAGCACTAGCAGCAATAGCATTATTAGAAGTGACAACCGGGTTCGTTGGATGTTCACTTGCGAGTGAACTAACAGCACTGCTAGCACTCTTCGCAACCGCAGCATCACTGGCAGCACCCGTTGCGTAATCATGTGTCTTTAAAGCACCAGAAGCAATGGCCGAAGAATCAGAAGCCGCTTGGTCAGAACTTGCATCTGATTTATCACGAGCTGCTGCACTGGCTGCGGCATCACTTGCAATCTTAGCTGCGTCGTGAGCTGTCGCTGCAGCATCACTGGCTACACCAGCATATGATTGTGCTGCGCTTGCATACGATTGTGCTGCAGGCGTGTCACCAGCGGAAGCGACTGAATTGGCAGCACTGGCTGCCCGAACTGCTGCAGACGCTGCACTTGCGGCCACACCAGCTGCCGAAGAGGCAATGGCTGATTGCGACTTAGCCGTTGAATCATAGCCGGCATAAACTAAATCTTCAGGATGTTTAGCAAAATAGCTGCCAGTAGCTTCAGCGGCACTGCTTGCAACTTTAGCATCACTAGCTGCATTGCTAGCATAATTACCCGCGTCGGTTGCGTACGAGGTTGCCGCACTAGCAGCACCACTCCGCTGACCGTCAAGGTCCTTAACACGGGCCGCTGCGTCAGAAGCAGCTGTACTTGCAATGCCAGCCTGGCGTTTGGCATCGCTAGCTGCATCGTTAGCTATTTTAGCTGCCGAAGAAGCAACACCGGCATAACTAATTGCGGCACTGTTATCGCCACCAGCAGCTGCTGCACTAGCCTGTTTGGCAGCCGTGCTTGCTGCTCCGGCAGCATCGGCGGCCTGTGCTGCGTCAGAAGCAGCTGCTTGTTTAGCACCTTGAGCCGTTGAATCATATCCGATCAAACTTGCGTCACTCGGGTATTTAGCATGATCACTAGCTGCATTTGAAGCGTAACTAGAAGCGGCACGAGCATCGCTGGCAGCAGCTGATGCTGCTTCAGCGGCGCCAGACGCGTCAACGTTTGCTTGGCTCGCAGCTTCTTGACCAGCTGAACTTGCAGCGGCTGAATCTGCTGCCTGTTTAGCAGCGGCAGCAGCCGACTGAGCTACTTTAGCAGCGGCATAAGCATCACTCGCTGCTGAACCCGCGTGCACGCGATCACCTGTGCTTGGTATTGCTGTAATTGCAGCGTAGTCGCTGTTCGCTGTGCTTGCAGCATCGCTAGCAACTTTAGCTGCAGATGCAGCGGTACTTGCTGCTGAACCTGCCGCACTCGGCTGCGCTTTTGCGGCATCGTTGGCTGCTGAAGCAGCACTAGCTGCATCACTGACAGCATCACTTGTTGCACCACGAACGGCCGTACTTGCTGCTGTGGCTGCACCACTACCAGCACTTGCAGCGTCGCTAGCTGCTTTGCCAGCAATATCCGCTTGAGACTGGGCACCAGCAGCGTTGGAGACGCTTGGCTTCAATGCGGCCAATGAATTGGCAGTTGATGCAGCTGCTGAAGCAACGTTGGCTGCTGAAGCAGCACTCTGAGCCGCAGAAACTGCCTGTTGATAAGCCGAAGCAACGTTTGCATCACTTGGATAAGCTTGTGAAGCGGCACTAGCATTTGAAACATCTTGTGCTGCGCTCGTAGCTGCTGATTTTGCAGCGTTTGCTGCACTCGTAGCAGCCTGGGCTGCTTGTTGCGCTTTCGAACCAGCATCAGAAGCAGCGGTCGCCGCGTCTTTACCTGCAGAAACGGCACTGGCTGCACTTGCCAAATTAATGGCAACGGCATCGCTGGCTGCTTTAGCATCGCTGGCTGCATCGGAAGCCTTCAACGCATAGCTCTTAACCGCAGGGCCATCGCTAGCTGCAGAAGCTAATGCTGCGTAAGAGTCAGCAGCTGTTGCGGCTGACTGGGCTTTTGCAGCATTTGCCGAAGCTGCAGCAACGGCATCGCTGGCTGCAGAAGCTGCAGACTGCACATCTGGGTTATCGCTATTTGCTGCGGCAAGTGCTTTGGCCTGACTGCCAAGATCAGCAGCAGAAGTCGCCGTGAGCGTGGCGCCACTCGCATAGTCACTAGCAGCTGGATCGGCACCCTTAGCTTCAGCAGAGTGTGCCGAATTTGCAGCCACGCCAGTAGCATTAGCCGCTGTACTTGCTGCAGCAACAGCTGAATTCAGTCCTGCAAACGCACTAGCTGCTGCGCTCCAAGCTGACTGCTGGGCAGAACCAGAGGCCGCATTCCCGGCTGCAACTTGACTGTTAACAGTCGCTGCAATGGCTTGGGCATTTGAAGCTGCGCTGGCAGCTGCACTAGCATTGGCATTCGCAGCTGCACTAGCAACTGCAGCTGATGATAACGCAGTTGAGATAGCAGCATCTTGTGGATGATCGCTGGCATATTGCGAAACAACACCATATGCCGAATTTGCATCGCTAGCGGCAGCAGCAGCTTCCTTAGCGGACGCTGACACACTTGCGGCCAAAGAACTAGCGGCACTACCCTGACTGCTAGCTGTATCTGATGTATAGGTAACATCAGGAACAGTACCATTCAAGGTGAAGTTAGCGCTGTAATATAAGCCGGCTTTGTTGTAGCTCCCGTCACCTGCAGGATTCCATGTTTGGTTTCCGTTAGCAATCGAGACCGGCAGGCTAATCGATGAACCCGCTGGATATTGAGCTGCATCCAAAGTGATCGTACCAGTTGCAGCGTCGTAACTAACCCCATTTGTCGGGTCAATTGTAACTGTATAACCGTCTTGGCCAGCATATGCATTCACATCTGACAACTTGATAGTAATCTTGTCGCCAACTTGTTTGATCTGACTTGGATCAAGCGTTGCAACACTCTGGTCAGTTAAATTAACTGGTCCCTTGGCTGTTAAAGCGCTCGGTACAGTACTTGCAATCTGGTTATGGGCCAAATTGATAACGTTTGTTCCGATTCCACCAAGTGCAGCTTGCAGATTTGAACCGTCAGCCTGACTAATAGCGGCAATTTTATTGCCAGCCAGATTGACTGTAACCATTTGCTGGCTTTGCGGTAATGTTGGAATCTTTGTGAGGTTGTTATTGGCCAGATTTAAGGCGGTCAACGTCGAAATCGTATCTAAGCCCGTCACATCTGCATCAGTTAACTTAGTGCCAACACTGCCATCATAACTGACACTGCTTACCTTCAAGGCAGCAAGCTTATTGGCATCAAACTTAACGCCTGTTCCACCAAATGAAATCGCAAAACCGTTAGCGTCATGCTTGATAGATGCTAAATCGCCGGTAATACCAGTGTTCCCAGCAATGTTTAAATAACTGAAGACCTGTGACCCATTGGCACTAGCAATTAAACCAACGTCCCCAGTAAAGCTATTGTTGGAAATGTCGTACGTGTCCATGTTCTGCGACAATGTCGGCGCTGTACCACTCAGATTATTATTTGCAACATTCAATACACCAAGTGTTGTGGAGCCAGCAAGTGCACTGGACAAACTACCGGTGAGTTGATTGTTGTTCGCAATAAATTGCTTGATAACGCTGAAGCCACCAAGTCCTGAGATTGACCCACTAAATTGATTGTTGGATACATCAATTTTCTGAATATAAGTCATCCCATTTAGGAAACTCAGACTACCAGAAAAATTGTTGTTGCTGAGGTTCAGGTTGATAATGCCGCTCTTGTCGCCATTAACTGCTACCGTCCCGCTCAAACCGTTATTCGATAAGTCTGTCATCCCCGGCAAGTTGGCCAAAACTTGGCTAACATCAGTCGAGCTATCGATCGCGCCATTCGTCAGTGAAAGAATAGCTAGTGATGTGTGACCTTTTCCTTGAATACCGGCAAAACTTTTAATGCCCGGCAAAATAACGCCAGTGGCATCCTGATTATTCAGTGTCAATTGAATTGGGGTGACATTCACACCATCGAAAACGGTTGATGTTTGGGCAGCACCGCTGTTGTCGTAAACCAACGTATCCAACATACTAGCGTCTAACGAATTAATATTGGTCAATGTTGAATCATAATTGTTCTCGCCGTTTGCCTGTAAAGAAAGGTAAACCAAATAACCCAGCGTCTTATCCTGAATAGCTGATGTGCTTTCTGGTGTTGGCAATAACTGTGAGACCAGATTATCATTGGCTGCTCGCGCATCCTGTTCTGCCTTTTGCAACGCTGCCACTTGCGACTGCGCATCAGCAAATAAGGTGCCTGCGCTTACCTGATCAGCACCAAGTAAAGCGTTGTATGCCTGACCAATTTTGATTTGTGCCGCAGTTGCTGCTTTAGTTGCTGCATTTTGGGCTGTACTGAACGCAGCTTGATTAGCGGCAATCACACTACCATCAACTGCACCGCCAGCGATCGCAGCTGCTTTGGTTACACTGGCAGCAAGATCGGTCACTTGACCATTTAACTGGCTGACCTGGCTAGAAAGATTATCCAGATCTGCAAACTTAATTGATGATAAAGCTGCCATGGCCCTTGCTGCAAAGGCTTGGACGTTCAAATCAACCGGCTGAATCTGTTGGCCAGTTCGCGCACTAGTGCCTGTATCAAAAGCAACTGGTGCTTGGAACTTCGTGTTTGCAATCTGAGCAGCCGCAGCAATTGCTTGGCGCGCTTGTTCAGATGTCAAACCAACAGCACTTGGGCGATCAGTGCTGCTTGCACTATCGGAAGCAGGCGCTTGCGAAAGCTGATTTGTCGGTTGAATGGCATTATTAGCGATAGCTGGCTGCACGGTTATCTCTGCGTTAGAGCTAGGTGCAACGCTTGTTGGTTGAACTGGCGCCACGCTTGTAGCAGCCTGTTTGCTCGCAACATTCGGCGTAGCGCTTGTTTGCGGTACAGCCGCCGAGCTAACGGCACTTGCTGGCGTCGTCACTGTTGCAGAAGAAGTACTTGCTTCCGCTGCGCTAGTCGTTGGAATTTCAGGGATCGCAACTTCAGAAATTGGTGCTTGTGCTTCAGAAGTAGCGATAGATGCAGTCGTTGCTGCACTAGCGTTAGTGTTGGTTGCGGTTACTTTGGCATACTTAACGGTAATGTTTTGCTGCCCATCAGTAAAGGCACCACTTTGAGTTGCTGGATCAAGCAGTTCATAGCCAGCAACGGTTGGTGCAGCTGGCGTTACAAAACCATCTCCAGACTTACCATTTGCAAGTGTTTGCGTTGGTGCAATTTCATTACCCAGCGTATCCACATAGTGAATCGTAACCGTATTAGCGATACTTTTTTGTACCGTTGCGGTATGGGTAGAAGCTTCGGTCTCATCGGCCTTGACAATATTGGCATGGCCAAAGATCCCTTCAGCACCGAAGAACAGCATTGTTGCTGAGGCAAACATCCAGGTTTTACCCGATTTGTACATCCTGTATCGTTGCTTTTCGCTTGCAGAATCAATCTGAAGCTTCCTTCGCTCTTTGTTTATAGAATGCATAAAGTTTCTCCTCCTAAAGTAATTTCCGTAAGACTTAAGACCTATCACTACCACAAAAATGCAGTTCAAATCTTTCTAAACTTTTAGTCCTCTGGAATTACCATACTGACCCGAGCAGGACGAATCGTTTCATTGGTTCATGGACGTATAGATGAACTTAATCCACCTCCCCACCATGAGAATTCTTTTATTCATGTTTTGCTTAACCGCGAAATGCCAGTCAAACATCCGCAATCACAAAAGCGGTTTTCCTGTAAAACGCTGATAGACTCATTCACAATTGGTGAACCTGCTACTTCGTCTAAAATCAAGCGTCCTCAGGATAAAATGTTTCCCAATGCCCTAAATTAGTCGTTTGTAGGTGACTGAGGTACCCGTTTAGCTTTGGAACTGCTTCGATGCCGATCTGCTGGCCTATCTCCTGCAAACCAATCGTAGTTGCGACCGGTGCATGCCACGCGGTTACTACTGCATGAACAGCATCGGCCATATCCACATCAGCTTTCATCAAGCCCAGAACATACTTATCTTGAGCGTTCGCCAAAATGATCCAAAAATAAATTTCCTGATCACTTAACTTAGCTGCTGGCGCCACCCAAACGTTATGCTTGATGGCGGTAAATTGTTGATCCTCATACACCATCTGAGCCAACATCGCCGGTGTCGGTTTTGCCTCTAAAACAAAGATCGTAGCGGTTGTAAGTTGCTCCATGAGATCACCTCCTTTTACCGAAGTGTTGAAGCTTTACCCAGCGCATTAATCAGTTAACGTCATCCGTATGTGACTTGCGACGACGTGGAAGCGCTGTGATACCAAGAACGACACTGAGCAATGCAACAAGTCCAGCGGCTGTTAGTGTCTTGTTTGTACCTGAAGCATCTGCTGTTTCCGGTAGCGTCGTGCCATTACTATTACGAACAATGCCTGCCGTGCCTGAAGCAAAAATCTGAGGTGTCTTGTTTGCAGTCACAGTTACCGGTTTGGAGTTATTCGAATCTGCTGGTACGGTTGCATTTGACTGAACTAATCGGGTGGCATTAGCTGCTTGTGCTGCATCCGATTGCTGAATGTCAGGGGTTTTGCCCTGAGCAGGATCCGGATTTTTTAGGCCGCTATCACTACTTGTTAATTGGCCTGCTGCACCACTCGCTGCACCTGAAGCAATAGAACTTGGTTTTTTATCACCTGATGCGGGTGCTTGACTTGAGGCACTGCTGCTGGCAGTGGCTGAACCTTTACCTGAGCCCGCAGACTGGCTAGAGCCAGATGCCTGATTGCTACCGCTTGTGGCTTGACTGCCACCTGCATCGGAGGCTGGTTTCTGACTACCGCTGTCTGGTTTAGTATCAGGTGTCTTCCCGTCGTTCGAACCGGCTCCTGAAGTTGATCCAGAGGTTGCCGTGTACTTGAACTTGCTCGTAACATCAGGGAACTGGATGCCATTCTTAGCACCAGCTGCCTGTAAATCTTGATACTCCGATTCGACTTTTGGACCAGCCGACTGCATGGCAGTCATAATTTGATTCATGACCTGAGCCGCATCACTTGTCTGGTCAGCGGCGGCCTTCGCTCGTGCACCGTCTTTCTCGGCAGCATACGATGCAGCATTCGTAGCATATTTATTAGCAACTACTGCAATTGTTGCAGCCGCTCCAGCCATCATGGCAATCTGTAACGCATCTTTACCAACTGTATTAAGCTGGGTGCCAACCGCTGAAGCAGCACTGCCTGCGCCCCTACCCGCCGTTTGTGCAGCCGCAAAGTAGTCACTTGCAACCGCGCCATTAGCTGAAAGCGCTGGCGCGATCCCATTAACAATTGCAATGTTGCTTGCTGCCTGACTTGCATAAGCGGCTAATTCCTTAGCCGTCCCATTCGCTCCATCCGCAGTAGCTGCTGAGACAGCCTGCGAAGCATAGTTAGCGCCAAGCGCATGTTGTGACGAAACGGTTGCAGCTGCCGAAGCTGCCAGCGCAGCATAGGAGCCAGCGACACTAGGATCAGACACCGCTTGCGACTTTGCGATCCCAATGTTCGAAACTGCACCACTGGCAACTTGCCAAGCCGCCAACGCCGTAGAAGCAGCTTGACTAACTTGTTGAACGTACCCGTGAATCTGCTGATTCTGAGGGTCGTTGGAAGCAGCGTTGGAAGCGATGTTCAGGAAACCATAAATTTCTTGTGCATCGCTATATGCTGCAGCTTCGGCCTTGTCAGCCGCGTCTGAAAGTGTGTCAAAGTCTTGTCCTGATTGGGCTCCACTAGCGCTTGTCGCGGAACTGCCGCTACTACTTGGCGCACTGATACCCTTTGCAACCGCAATATCACTATTGATTGCCGGTGACAAAATACCAACCGCAGAAGACGCGGCACTCAAAACAGTGCCAACATCTGAGAGTCGATTACTCATCACTTTAGCGCGAGCTCCATTCGACTGAGCAGCATAACTAGCAACTTCACCAGCATAAACAGCGGCTAAGGAACCAGCTGCACTCGTCACATCGTAGACACTTTTTAGCTGTGCCACGTTTGACGCAATTCTTGAAGCAGCAGCTTTCTGATCACTTGTTGCAGCCGCCTGAATGGTTGAAAGAGCTGCATTATATTCTGCAGCGGTTGCACTGATCGCGTTTTTGATCTGAGTTGTTGAAGTTGCAGTTGCCGCAGCGGCTGCACTCGCATTTTTCGCGTATTGCGTTAACTCTTCAGCGGTACCGTTCTTACCAGCTGCTGTTGCTGCACTCGTTGCCGCAGCGGCATATCCGCTAGCAAGTACCGCGTTAGATTTAACTGCTGCCGTTGCCGAGTTCACCGCATTACTGCCCTGCGCGAACTCAGAAGCGTAGTTAGCTGCCGTTTCTGACAAACTAGCAACACTACCAGCAGCGGTTGATGCAACACTATAATTTGAATCAGCCGCAATAGCTGCGGCTGCAGCTTGACTCAAGTAGCCGGCCAAAGTAGCATTGCTTCGATCACCACTACTCAACGTCTCAATAACCTGATAGTTGTTATAAGCATCTAGATTGTCGCTTTGTGCGGCAGTTAGACTATCAATAATAGTTGTCAAATCAGGTGCTTTCGTGGCAGCCGCTGTGGTACTCGGTTGCTCACTAGCAACTGGCTGACTGGCAGCAACTGGACTTGCCGCCGTTTGACTTGGTTGAGCCTGACTAGCATTCGGCTGACTAGCCATTGATGGCTGACTGTCCGTTGAAGCTTGACTCACCGGTGCTGAAGCAGCAATCGAAGCCGCCGCCTGCGATTGTTGAGCGCCAGAAGTAGCTGTTGATTGTGGAGCGGCACTGCTAGGCGCCTCTTCAATCGTTGGTACGCGCAGCTCGCTTTGCGGTGCTTGTGAATACGCTTGCTGTTCGTTTACCTTGACCGTATCATTCTCCGCGGCCTGAACTGCATGGCCGCCGAAGAATGTTGTCCCAACCCCCAACATAAGTAACGGCGTCGAAACAGTCACCCACTGCTTGTGGCGTTTATAAAGCTTGACGACATTTTTTTGATCAAATTCGATCGGTTGAGCTTTTTTTGATTTCATTTGCAAAATAGTCACACTCCTTTTCAATAGGCTCATCTGTACGTGTTCCATCTAATTCGAGTCAAAACTAATCGTCAATGAATGCCTTGCGTACTTAACATTCGACCACCCGCTACTTCTAATAAGGGCAACCCATCAGCCCCATTGACAATTAGGTTCACCGGTAGTGACCACATCTGGAAACTAAACGTTGTCTTTAACAGTGGTATAAGCAACTGCTCACGCCAAGCGGTTGAATCCCCGCTAAGTTCTGCAAAATAGCGACTAGCTTCTGACGTCAACTGAATATTAATTGACACCGCCTCTGACTGATATGCCAAAGTCACGTTGCCACGATCCCCGATTAGTCGACCTAGAACAACTTCTAAGTTCTTGAAAAGTAAGGAATCTTTTGCTTGAATCGTTAACTGAATACGGTCGTCCCGCACGGTTAATGGCAAATCAAGTAAATCCTGATGAAGATTGCCTGCTGCAATTCGATCAATAAGCCTACTTAACGTTGCTGCTACTGGCGTGAACAAAAGAATATAGTCATCGCCGCGCTCAATCAGAGCAGCATCTTTAAACGCAAAATGCTCGGGAGCAGGCTTTAACTTAATGGTTTCATCAAACTCCGGCAGCAAGGCGGCCGTTTTTATCTGAATTTCTTGAGCAGTCACGATAATCTCTGCTTGATCGTCAAAATTTTCAAACTGGCCCGAAAACCAATCAGCGGCAAGCAGTAATGAACGATCTGCTAGCGCACTGTTGATCATCTTCAAGTCCGCTCGGCCTAACGCCAACCGCACAACTCCGTGAAACAGTACTGGATCGGAATGGTCATTTGCGGATGCATGAATAAAAGCAGTTTGTTGTTCAACATCGGCAAAGCTCATCAAAGCATTTCCCAGGTTTTCTGAAAAATTACCTGCACTGTCAATTGCCCGCCAGTCTTCTAACACTGGCATACCAAGCTGCCAAGCAGAAATGAGGAACTCTCGATACTGTGACAATGACCATGGGGTTGTCCGACTAAGATTTGCAATGCTATGGCGAGCCAGTCTCTTTTGATAAAAGACAAAAGCCTCGGTTAGCGTTGGCATATTATTTTGTTTATCTTCCGCCGCCCGACTCAAAGCGAATTGGAGTACATCGTAAAGGCTCGCGCTACCATCATCAAAGCCAAAGGCATCCAACAATTCATCTGTCATACTCTTGAATTCTGAAGTTATCACCTACTTACCCCCTTGCTTGTGGTAGAACGACATGAAAGTCACCTGCATCAGCAGTCACAGCTTCCACGACAATAACGCGAAAACGGTTATCAAAAAGTTCTTGAAGATCACGTGCAATGGCTTTTTTTGTGACGATAAGTTCGCGAATTAAATTTGGTCGATTCAAAACCTTCATTAATGCCGGATCTGGTATCTCCGATACAACTGGCGTTAAGTTAAACGGTACGCGTTGGAAACGGCCACTCAATGCCGTAAAGACTTGAGAACGGACATCCAACATCAAGCTGGCCTGTTTGGCGCCTGTTAGAACCCCTTGCAACCATTGGAGAGAAAGCTCTTCTTCTGTTGCAAACACATTTCGTAACTGACCAGCACTATTCAGAAGCTGGATCTCACGTAAATCACCATTTGGCTTGTAGCGCTTAGTCAGCACGACATTCCCATGGGTGCTGTAAAACTGTTCAAGTGTGATGGTGTGAGCCTCATCTTGAGCAAACGTCTGCGTAACTGACAAGTACTCAGCCCGGTCATAAACATCACGGATGACCAACTGGCCATCCCGATATCGATCGACTGTCCATACTTGATCATTTTCGGCACGCTTTGTCACTTCTTGTTGAATTTGGCCGGTGCTATCCACATAACGAATCGTGCTTGCATCACTCGCTGGCGCTTGATGCCAATCAGCATCAACGTATGGGGTTACCTTGCGTGCTGCTAATCCCGGCTTTCGCGCTTGTAAATCGTCATATAAATTGAGCAGTTGGATATTTGGGTCAAGCCGCAAATTCTGTTTATAACCTTGGAAAATCCGATAGGCTTCATCGTTATACATCGTCGTTAAGATCGTCGGTGTTTGCTTACGATCAGCGAAGTATTTAGCAAAGCCTTCAATTTGATACCGGACGCCGGAATCGTCAATCTGAACAATATCTGCTAAATAAACAAAATGACCTGACCGCGCTTTTGTAATGTTGAGTTTTGTATCGGAAGAAGCGTTGGCAAACTTTTGTTGAATCTGCAGCGTCTGCTCGCGATCATCAGCAATTTGCTGATTCAGTTTCTGAATCTCGACTTCCGTTTGTTTAATGGTCGCTTCGAGATCGCTTTGCTGGCTCTGCAATGCCTTAATTTGTGCTGTTTCAGGCGACAGTTTTTGAACGAGCTGTTTTTCAGTTTCTTTTAAGTTTTGCAGCGTACTGTCAATCGTTGTACGGTGCAAGGTTAATTCTTCGTGCTCACGTTTAGCCGTTTCACGACGCGCTGTTAGCACTTCAACTTCAGTCTGAAGGCGATGCTTGTTTCGTTGCGTAACCGCGGTTTGCAACCGTAGTTGTTCAATCTCAGCTAGGAACTTCTCATTATCAAGATCCTGCTTCTGATTCAAAGTCGCAAAAGCTTCCCGATTGTCATTTCCCAGAAGCCCCATTTGCTTAGTATAATCAGCCAATTCCGCATCTAACCGACTGTGCGCCGTTTGGTTGTCCTTCAACTGAAGGTCAATTTTTTCAATCGCTGCTCGTGCTTCATCAATTTGCTTTCTGACCAGATTAAGATCAGTAAAACTTGATGTGAGATTCATCTCGCTAATTTGCTGCTTTAGCTTGCTGATCTGCTTTTGCTGATTTCTGATCTCCGTGACAAAATTTGCTCGCTTAATTTGTGCCGCTTGAATATTGTCTGTTAGAAATTGATTTTCTTTTAACAAGTAATCGCGCAAAACTTGCCGCGTTTGCGTTAACTCGTCTTCTAGCTCATCGATTGAAGATTCCACCTGCTGTCGCGCTTCAACAGTAGCTGCCAGCGTTGTTGGAAACCTTTGAGGTTGCGCTGGTACTTTCGGGCGCACCGCCTGTGGCGTTTCCTTTTTGGTGGCCGCTTTAGGTGCAGGTGCTGCGCTAGCACTATGAGGCTGTGCCGCGGGCGCTAGTGTCCTCGGATCAGGTGCGCGGGATGGTGCTATTTGCTTTGGTTCATCGCCCCGTGCTTTAGAATCGATTGAACGCTTGTGCTTCAGCCAGTCCCATAACCAACTCATCATCCTCACCCCTTTATCTTCACGACATTTTTACGCCAACAGTCGCTTTTTCGGTTTCAACCAACGGCTGCCATAACTGCCACATCTTTGAAAGCGAATAGGCTTGTGCCGATGCATAAGCTTCACTACTCATATCCTGAAGTTCAGCAGGATCTTGCAATAGTTTGACCAATGCCTCCGAGAAGCCATAAACATCACCATTCTTTAGCAAATACCCATTTTTGCCATTTTGAATGATTTCGCTAGGCCCATAATTAATATCAAATGCGACCAGTGGCAACCCGTGACTCAAAGCTTCCGTCATTGCTAGCGGATAAGCATCGCTAGAGGTTGCGGTTGCAAATACTTTTGCCTGATCATAAACAGCCTCAATTTTTGGTGTATACCCGTTAATCACGGCTTGATCCGTTAGCTTCAACTCTTTGATGAGCTTTTCAAGTGAGGCAACAAACTCACTTGAGCCGTATCCGCGAATGTCTAACTTAGCGTCCGGTACTTTACGCAAGACCAGCTTGAAAGCACGAATGAGATCATCAACGCGCTTGTTCGCTTCCAGTCGCCCGACATAGATAATCTTATTTTCTTTTTTGTTAACAGCTGGGAGCTGTCCCGCTGCCAACTGCTCATCACTCACTGCCGCACCAGGAATGACATGGATCTGGATACTGTTACTATGCAAGCGAGTCCGCAAGTCGCGCGCCTGAGCCTGTGTCATCGTAATTAAGCCGTCAATGCGGTTAAGATGGTTGCTGAGAACCTCGACATAATTGCCGTCAAGTGGCGACTCAACCTGATCAAACGGATCTGTAGCGTGCGCAATCGGGAACCAGATGTATTTCTTAGCGGGCGTGGTCATCTTGATAAGTGGCGAATTTGCAATTGATGGTCGGTCTGCAATGAAAACATCGTTGAGACCGTCTTTTCGATTCACTTCGTCCAAGAAGAAAGTGAACAATTCATCTTCAGAATTGAAGTAGTAATCGCGCCCCTGATAGTTGACAACGCGAATGTTAAACAACACCGTGCCCTTACCATCCTCGGTCACTTCATAAAAACGCTCTAGTGCTCGTTGACCATTTGGTTTGTAAAGAACTTCCGCAAACACCTGACCGGCCTGATTCAGAAACGCTTCGCCTGATTTAAAGCCACGATCGTCGTAGAACACCCGATTGGTGATGTTGCCATACGTGTCAAAAAATTCAGTGAAGCCTAATTCTCCAACACGTCCAGGTGTATGGTGAATTTTCATCACCAAACGACCGCCTTGCATCACCCGACTTACATTGGCATCCGGTGATACTTGATACTGAAATGGTAAGTGCAAGGTTTTTGTGCTTGTTTTCTTTGGCGATACCATCGTTGCATCTTGAAAGAAATCGTACATGTTGAGTAGATCGTCCTGATCAAGATCAAATCCCGCTGCCATTCGATGCAGCGAGTAGTTATAATCACGCGTTAAAATCTTGGCCGACGTCTTTGCATGCTTAAAAACGGCTAATCGTTTGAATTCTGCGTGCTCAACGCCTGAATTCAGAGCCATGACATATTCATTCACGAAATAAATCATATTGCACCTACACTTTCAGGAATCTCAGCAACTTTCTTCGCATCTTCGACAAGCGGTAACCACTTCTTCCAAACCGCTTCCTCAGAATACTTCCAACTATCTTGATAGGCTTGTTCACTGAATTTCATCAGCTCGGCCGGATCTGCTAGCAACGCCATGATGCGCTCTGCTAATTGATTAACATTGCCGTTTTCAACCAGAAAACCGTCTTTGCCATCATTCACAATGTCTCGAGCCCCATATCGAACATCGCTCGCGATAATTGGTAAACCGTGTGCCTGGGCTTCAACCAGCGTTAATGGCAATCCCTCTGCTCGACTTGGTAGAATCAGCAATTGGGCTTGTTCGTATACCTGGCTAATATCATTGGTGTAATCATTAAATCGAACAGAATCGCCAAGTCTTAAGTCTTTGACTAACTCTTTTAGCTGTTGTCCAGTGTCTCCGTTCGAGTAGCCCCAAAAATTCAGCGTGGCATCAGGAAATGCCTTTTGAACTTGTTGCCAAGCACGGATCAAAACATCCTGCTGCTTTTCCGGTGCTAACCGAGCGACCATGATCACTGAATTTTTCTTTCGGTCTTGCCAAGGTACATGCGGCTTTTCCAAAATTTTCTGATCCGTCACTGCGCCGGGAATTTCATACACAGTTGGATCAGTAGCACCATATCGAGCAACAAATTCGTCACGTTGCCATGGTGTCAAGGCGATAATGCCGTTCCACCGTTTTCGATTACCAATCATGTACTGATAATTAAAGTTGAGGTCTGAAGTTAAAATGTCATCGTCATCGTTAAGATGGTTGTTATGCAGATGCATGACCTTATAGATAGCCGTATCCATGCTCTGAACCGCATAGGCTAACTCAAAGGTGCGATCGACAATAATCGTATTGGCTGTATGCGTTGACAGGTTGATCTGATCAAGGAAGAAGCTTGTTAATGCTTCAAAGTCTGCGAACTCATAATCATGGCCATGGTAATTAAGCAACCTTTGTAGGGTGGTTTCTTCTTCCCCCTGAGGACTCGTCATACGATAACGTTGATACACAGCCATCCCACTTGGAGCTAGAATCTGCTCTGACACAAGTTTGGTGCCGAAAGAGAAAAATTGTTCGAGTGCCGCAAAACCGCGGGTGTCGTACCACACCATTCTGACAAGACGGCCATTGCTGCCAAAATATTGCACCCAGTTAAGCCGCTCGTCATCAGCCCCACGTTTTGCAATAATCATGATTTGCTTGCCTTTTTCTTTGACATGAAGCTTTTCAACACCTTCAGGTTCATACTCGTAACCGTCTGGCAACTGCAGATCTTCAATCGTGAAATTCCGAGCCTCGTATGTCATTGTGCCTTGAAAGAAATCAAACAAATTAACAAAATCATCATCATTAATACCCGCATCACGGGTGATCTCGTGCAAGTTCAAAGCAAACTGACGTGTAACGATTCTTGCAGGCACCTCATGATGCTTAAACAAACGCAACCGTTTTACCTGTGCGTGTTCGATACCCGATTTATTAAAGTTGATACCATCATTTAAGAAAAAAAACATCGTGCCACCTCCGCGAGTGTATTAAGAATTTAGCAATTGCAGTCCTATCTGATGTGTGATTCCGGTTAACAACGTTTCAAAGGAAAGATCATCTAACGCAATGACATCGTGAATCCGGTTTTGATATCGGTTAACCACGTCGACAAGATCATCATTTGCCTCAAGTCGATAAAATGTAGGAATGATCTGATACTCCGCCTCTTTGTCACCCAGCATCGCCTGAAAAAGTGGCGATTGTCCGTCAACCACCAAAGCATCATTGGCAGTAGCCGCTCGCCGTCTAAACCACCAAAGCAGTAGTTCAACGTCTGATTTAAAAGCGTTGGCCAGCGCATTCTTGTCATCACGCAGGCCGATAAGCTGCAATCGATTGTCTCGATACTCTTTGGTCATCATGACGGCATGTGTCCGATCAAGACGGTAAAACTCTTCATAACGTACATTGTTGCCATCCTCAACATACTGTGTTGCGATGACGTTGTTATTCGTATTCATGACATCAATTTTTATAAGCGTATTGTGATCGAAATAATTAACCTGTTTAACGCTCCCGTCTTCACGGTGACTAACTGTGATCTTTAAGTCATTGTTGATCCAAGTGTCCACCATCCCATACCCTGATTGCGTCCACCCTTCAGAAAAGAGCCGATTATTCAACGCATAACTAGTCCCAGTGAGCTGGCGGCCCTTGAAATTCAATGCCAAATCGTTATACAAATCCTGATGCGCAATATGGCCGATGTCTGGGACGGATAACACAGGGTGAAAATCTTCTGCATCCGCTACTGTGGAGGTCAGTATATTCAGATTTGGAATGACACCGCGGAACAGTCCGGCCAGATCTTTCAACCCATCAAAAACCTCATCATCGTTTGGCGATAACGTCCCTGCATACAAGAAGTATCGACGACGATCGTCTGGAATAAATGCTGGCATTAGATTTTTTTCATCGTATTGCGTTAGTTCGCGCTGACGTCGATCAATGACTCGCTGTATCTGCTGAAGTCGCACCGACACTTGCCGTCGCTGGGTAGTTAATTTTTGCTGTCTTTCTTGTTGCTCAGACACTTCGCTACGTTCGTGATTGGCTTTGTCCGTGAGACCGTTTCTTTGCTCGCTGATCGCGTGCAATCGCCGATCCAACTCATCCGCTTGTTTGTGCCTATCCTCTAATTTGGCTTGAACTTTCGTTTGTAAGGAGCGCACTACTTGGTCTTCCGTCTCGATTTTTTCGCGTAAATACTGTAAGGCGTTCGCTTCTCGGGCAGATTGATCAATCGCACTTAAGAGGTTATCTTCTTCCTTCAATGCTCGCATGTGATCAATTAACACCTGTCTTCGGGCCTTGTTGCGACTCAAATAATGTGCATTTTGATCAAGGCGTTCTTGGTACTTTGCTGATTGCCGTGTTAGAAGATTCGTTGTTTGACGATTGGCAGATTGCTCTAACTTCAGACGAGCCTCTTCGGCATCAAGCGCTGCCAATTTATTTTGGGTGCTAACCGAATCTGGTTGTTGTTCTAGAAAGACTGAGATTTTGTCGAGTTCCTGATTCAGGCCTTCTAGCTGCATCTGCGTTCTTTTTCGCTCGCTATCCAGAAGCTCCAATTGTTTGAGTTGTCCACTTTTCAACGCCATTAGCATCTGATCAAAAAGAATCAGTGCCCGATGCACTCGCCGTTTGGCTTGCGCTACCCGGTTGTCGACAAATTGCAACGATTCGTTATTGTTAGATGTGCCATATGAAGAGGCCAATTTAATCTCGTTAATCTGATCAATAACATCAGGCGTGATTGTGTCCGACTGTGCATCGTTCAGCACTTCCCTATTACCACCAATACTTGACTTCAAGTCCATCAAACCACCCCCAAAGTTGTTTATCGCAAACACGAAAAAGCCATCAAACATCCGCATATTTTGAGTAAAAGCATATTTTTATAATCACGTAGAATTTTCCCTGAACGAACATTAGCAGAGTTTATATACGTAAAAAAATATGTCTCACAAAATCTTCTAATAACCTAATATGCTTTTGAGAATAACGCATCAAAAATCGAATTACAACTATTTAGCCCCAGCACATCAACGTTTCTAGCGTGAACTTTTTGATTAAAAATTCAATTTTAAATAAATTATTTTTGAAATTAAGAGATTCTATAAAACGCATTTCACAACAAACCCTAATTTTTCAACGGTTTCAAGAAAGCGTTTATAGCATTATCTAATTTAAATTAAAAATCATGTTAAAAACAAAAAAAGTACAATTTAAATTTCAGCGTATTGTTCTATGATCAAAATATCGAAAATATCGATTCAAATTATGATACCCTCTCTTCGATGCATTAATCGAGTCAATAGGCGTTTTTTGAACGGTAATTATTTCTTTCGAGTTTCCGAATCGATACGTCGTCTTATATTCCTCTTAATATAACGTCCGTTTGCCACGATTTTGGTACATACCAATTTTAAAAGCACGAAAAAAAGAAAAGCGCCCCCATCTCATTAAAGCCGGCTAACTAGAGCGTCGACTTTACAAACTAAACGGTTTGGGGGTCACTTTCTGTCAATTTAAGAATAGTCTTTCATGCAAAAAAAAAGAGCCGCCTTTTGGCAGCTCTGCTTAACAACAAATTATAATTTACTTTTGTTCAATCACGTGTACCCGAATGCGGGCATCAATGCCAGGGAATAAATTAA
>ENA-OWZV01000085-OWZV01000085.1-human-gut-metagenome-genome-assembly--contig:-NODE-85-length-32799-cov-12.804147_pt1 | contig 32799 bp, 20 predicted proteins | sample MGYA00249264_ERZ652123 | MGnify/ENA primary metagenome ERZ652123 (study PRJEB26925, sample SAMN05827256) | human gut metagenome | biome: ENVO:2100002; feature: ENVO:00000062; material: ENVO:00002003... | reverse complement strand
GCGTATGGTACGGATTACGGCGGCGAATACCAGCACGTTTTACTGCTGCATTCCATCTCGCTCCCAAATAGTCGTAGTGAAATCTGATGGGAAAGCCTTGCTTAGCATGCTGGTGTTGCGCTACCCGTACAGGATGCGGTAACACAGGAAGAAATTAGAACAGAAACTGTGGCGGACATTGTGCATTCGTTGCCAGGCGGAGAAATAGAACGCTACAACAAGTGCAGAATATAATTTTTCGCAAGTGCCAGAATAGCGATATTATGCAGTGTTTTTTAGTTTTCTATCAGGGGATATTTTGTGAAACTTTTCGGTGAATAAAATAATTCTCTGTAATAAATGATGGGTATGGTTGGTGGTTATATTTGCGCATGGAAATATTACATTGGATATGAATGTATTTCAAATGAAAGAACCATGACACCCGAATGGAGTTAGGGATTCATTACGTATCTAATCTAAAGAATAAGAAAAATACTTAATTCATTGTGGGTGGTGATGATATCTTGATATGTAAAAATGGTTCTCTTAATAAGATGTAACTAGCTTATTACTTATCCATAGCACAAGAAATGGTCCTGTATCTGCGTTGCCATGAAATAAGATAGGCCTAAATGTAATAAAGAGTTGCATGACAAAATTACTAAAGTTCACAATAAAAAAGAATTAAGTTTTTTGTTCAAGTATTTTTTTAGTGTATTGTTTTGAAATGTTCTACGCTGCTCTAACCTTCAGTCTGAAGAGGGCTTGAATCGTGATGTCAGTTCGATTGACATAATGTTATTAATAATGTTTACGTTTGAATGTGAAATATGCTTAACTATGCCTTGATTGTTAATCACAGGGACTGACTATGAGAAAAATACTGATGTATTTATGTATTAGCATATGGATTGTTATATCATGCGTGCCTATCATATTAACTAGCGAGTATTTAACAGAGGCGAGTATAATGGCATTGATGTTTGGTCATGCCAATGCACTATGTATTGGGGTTTTTATTTCTATTATTTATATAGAATGCTGGAGGTAAATAGTGTGAACAGCATTAGTTTGATGATTTTATACTGAACTAAAGGGGGAAAGAGGTAACGAAAAAAGACCTCCACCAGGTACGAATCTGAGGCGGGCAGATGGAGGTCGATATCTACACGATTAAATTGATAAGTAAAAGTCCCATCAGGGATTGATTTGTTCGAGTCTAATTTAAAGTAATTTCAACGATTTGGCAGAATTTCTTAGAGTTAATGATTTTCAAGTTTTCGATTACCAGGAAAAAGGCTGGGTGCTGATAAAATAGTCATCTGCATTCCTTAAATTGTGTAAGGGTGAAAGGATAAAGTTCAATTTAAAGGCGGTGCAATATTAGCACCATCTTATATATGTAATGATTGATTTGCCTCTTTATTCTACTGTTGAGATTATTGTTTCCGAAAATTGATTATTATAAGCGCGAAAAGAAATGCTACAGCAAATAAGAGGACGATTGTCGGCGCTGGGGCTCTATCGAGAAAATATAATAACCATACACCTGATATTGTTATTGATATCGTTACGGCGATAAGTAATGCCTTATGAAAGCGATGCGTGATGAGGACAGCAATAGACCCTGGAGCTATTAATAGTATATAGACAGAATAATTTCGACTGCTTTTAATGTGGCAAAAATGGTAGGCGATACCATGCAGAGTAAACCGTAATGTAATAATGATATCTGTAATCCGCTGACTTGTGCCTGTTGATAGTCAAGACAAAAATTCCTGAAAAAACGATACCTATAATGGTATCTTTCTTTATGATGCTATTATCTTTCAGATAGCCAGTTGCAATTGCACAAGACAGTCCTACAATAAATGCACCAATTCCCAGCGGCATACCTATAATCCAGGCTAGAACTATGCCAGGAAACATTGCGTGGTTCATTGCATCTCCTATTAGCGCCCAGCCTTTTAATACCAGGAAAACTGATAATAATGCACAGGGGAACGATATTATAATAGCGATTATCAATGCATAATTCATAAATTTAAATTGTAATGATTAGAGGGGAAAATGTCAGCACATTTGCGAAATGAATCAAAAAGCCCGCAGCAATGTGCGGGCGTTAGTGTCAGCGCACAACCAGCACGGAGCACTCTGCGTGACGCACTACAGCTGCGGCGTTGGAACCGAGCAGATAAGTGGTGATATCCGGTCGATGGGAAGCAATGATGATCATATGAGCGGGGATCTTCTTCGCCAATTCCAGAATGCGGTCTTTGGGCGAGCCTTCCTCAACATGGACATGCACTCTGTCGGTTGGCAGTTTAAATTTTTTAATGATCTCTTCCAGTTGCGATTTGGCTTCCGCTTTCAGGTCATCCATTGCCGGTAATTCTGCGGAATACGCTAAACCCAGAGAGGCATAGTAGGGCAGCGAAGGTATTACCGTCAGGAAATGAACCTCTGCATCATCAATCTTTGCCTCTGCCTCAACGTGGCTAATCACGCGTTGAGTTAATTCTGAATCGGAAATATCGATAGGGACAAGAATCGTTCTGTTCATAAAACCTCCTGTTTTAGTATCCGCATAAAGTGTAACGCCAGATGACACTTTTTGTGTAATGACGGAGTTCACATTTTTAATTTAGATCAAAGGAGGAAGAATAAGCAGAAAAAGCCCGCCAAAACAGCGGGCAGGGGGATTTAGAACTGATAAACCAGACCTAAAGCGACAATATCATCGGTAGAGATGCCGTTGGCAGCGTAGAAACTGTCATCTTCATCCAACAGGTTGATTTTATAGTCAACATAGGTGGACATGTTTTTATTGAAATAGTAAGTCGCGCCAACATCGGCGTATTTAACCAGATCTTTATCATCAACACCTGCTGGGTTGTCTGCACCACCGGCAGCGTGCAGGTCACGGCCTTTAGACATCAGGAAAGAGACTGCCGGACGCAGACCAAAATCAAACTGGTACTGTGCAGTGACTTCAAAATTCTGGGTTTTGTTTGCCACAGCATAATCGCTGTCGCCAAACGGGGTCATATTACGCGTTTCTGAATACATGGTTGCCAGGTAAATATTGTTAGCATCGTATTTTAGCCCAGCAGTCCACGCGTCTGCTTTATCACCACCCGCCGCAGTATGGTTAACCTGGTCATTGGTGCGGTCAGAAGAGGTGTATGCCGCACCAGCGCTAAAGCCCATGCCTAAATCATATGTTGTGGAAAGACCCCAGCCGTCACCGTTTTCATGGCGAACATCACGTCCGTTGTTGGTGCCTTCCTGACCATTACTGGCACCTTCGTTGTTACCTTGATACTGCACCGCGAAGTTCAGACCATTTACCAGACCGAAGAAATCAGTATTACGATAAGTCGCGACGCCATTGGCACGACCAGTCATAAAGTTGTCTGCATTGGTATAAGAGTCACCGCCAAATTCAGGTAGCATATCAGTCCAGCCTTCGATGTCGTACATTACGCCATAATTACGTCCGTAATCGAAAGAACCGTAATCTGCAAATTTCAGTCCGGCAAATGCCAGACGGGTCCATGACTGGTTTGTTGAAGATTCGGTGTTGTTTGCCTGAATATTGTATTCCCATTGACCGTAGCCAGTGAGTTGATCGTTAATTTGGGTTTCGCCTTTAAAACCCAGACGAGCATAGCTCTGGTCGCCATCTTTCGCTGAATTATCAGAAAAATAATGCAGGCCATCAACTTTGCCATACAGATCTAATTTGTTGCCGTCTTTATTATAAACTTCGGCTGCATGTGCAGCACCTGCAGCGAGCAGGGCAGGAATTAAGAGTGCCAGTACTTTGCTTTTCATTGAATAAATCCTTTAGTTATTTTATTTGCCTTTCATCCCCATTTTGGGGAGTGAAAACATCCTAAAGGAGAAGTTCAGTTAGCCGATAAATATCATTTGTTACGCCTTAAGTAAAACCTTAATTAAATAATTCTTCAGAAATGATAATAAGTCTGGTGAATGTATTGGAGATAACACATACAAAATAAAAATTATACTTTTAATTTTCTATACGTTATTCTGCGCGGGTTATATGCCTTTATTGTCACAGATTTTATTTTCTGTTGGGCCATTGCATTGCTACTGATTTTCCAACACATAAGAAGACAAGCCCGAACAGTCGTCCGGGCTTTTTTTTAGAATTGGATAATCCTTATCCAGAGCATTTAATCGGTGTTGCTTTTTTCCGCTTTTCCGGCCATTTGTGCCAGGAAGTCATAGCGTTTTTGCAAATCAGCTGCAGCATCTTTCCATAACTGTTCTGCCACTTCTGGCTGCTGCGAATTCAGACGACGGAAACGCTGCTCGTGAAGTAACGTTTCTTCCAGTGCTTCTGACGGCGGGCGTGAATCCAAGGCCAGCGGCAGTTTGCCTTCATCGGCACGACGCGGATCAAAGCGATATAGCGGCCAGAAGCCGGTAGCTGTGAGTTGGCGCATCTGGTCGTGGCTGAGTGCCAGATCGTAACCATGCTCTTCACACGGGCTATAAGCGATGATCAGCGATGGCCCCGGATACGCTTCCGCTTCCTGAATCGCTTTCACCGTCTGGTTCAGCTGCGCGCCGAGAGAAATCTGCGCCACATAAACATGACCGTACATCATCATACTGACGCCAAGATCTTTACGCGCTTTACGTTTGCCGTGCTCGCCAAATTTAGTTACTGCACCCAGCGGTGTCGCTTTCGACGCCTGACCACCGGTGTTGGAATAGCATTGCGTATCCAGCACCAGAATGTTGACGTTTTCCGTCAAACTCAATACATGATCCAGACCGCCAAAGCCGATATCGTAAGCCCAGCCATCGCCACCAATCAGCCAGATTGATTTTTCCACCAGTGCATCTGCGTCACGCAGCAGTTCATGTGCTTCGGCAACATCGTTGAGTTGCTGGCGTAAAGCTGCAACCTGTTCACGACGAACCTCTGGCGTGGCGTCTGATTTCAACGCAGTCAGTAATTCCGTCGGGATTTTATCGGCAAATTGATTGAGCAAACGCAGCACGCGGACACGGTGTTGATCGACCGTCAGGCGGAAACCAAGGCCAAATTCGGCGTTATCTTCAAACAGCGAGTTCGCCCATGCCGGTCCACGACCGTTGGCATCGGTGGTATATGGTGTTGAAGGCAGGTTACCGCCGTATATTGAAGAACAGCCAGTGGCATTAGCGATCAACATCCGGTCGCCATAGAGCTGAGTCAGCAATTTAATATACGGCGTCTCGCCACAACCGGAGCAAGCACCTGAATATTCAAACAGCGGTGTAATCAGCTGCGATGTACGAATATCAATACGTTCCAGTTTGCTACGGTCGATTTCTGGCAGGTTGAGGAAGAAATCGTAATTGATTTTCTCTTCTTCGACATGTTCCAGGCGAGACATCATATTGATGGCTTTAATCTCTGGATTCTGACGGTCTTTCGCCGGGCAAACTTCGACGCACAGGTTACAACCGGTGCAATCTTCCGGAGCCACCTGCAAGACATATTTCTGCCCGCGCATATCACGCGATTTCACATCCAGCGAATGCAGGCTGGCAGGGGCGTTTTCCATCGCTTCAGGCGGTACCACTTTTGCGCGAATAGCTGAGTGTGGGCAAGCGGCGACACAGTGGTTACATTGGGTACAGAGTTCCTCTTTCCAGATGGGGATCTCTTCGGCGATATTGCGTTTTTCCCAGCGCGTGGTGCCCATCGGCCAGGTGCCGTCTGGCGGCAGCGCCGAAACGGGGAGGGCGTCGCCAAGCCCGGCGAGCATCGCAGCGGTTACGGTTTTCACGAAATCAGGAGCGGCATCGGAAACCACCGGCGGTCGATTGGCGCTATGCGGATTAACTGGCTGCAGTGGAACTTCTTCTACGGATTCACGTGCCAGCGCCAGAGCCTGCCAGTTGCGTTCCACCAGATCCTGGCCTTTGCTACTGTAACTTTTGGCAATCGCACCCTGCAATTCTGCGAGGGCACTATCGCCAGGCAGAATTTGCGTCAGATGGAAAAAAGCCATCTGCATGACGGTATTAATACGGGCCGCCAGGCCACATTCACGGGCGATTTTCGCCGCGTTAATCACATAGAAGCGCGCTTTTTTCTGGTTTAACACGGCCTGAACTTCTTGCGGCAAGCGCGACCACACTTCATCTGCGCTGTACGGCGTGTTGAGCAGGAAAATGCCGCCAGGTTTTAAACGCTCAGCCATCTGATATTTATCGATAAACTGCAACTGGTGGCAGCCAACAAAATCAGCCTGGGAAATGAGATAAGCGGAACGAATCGGCTGTTCGCTCACGCGAAGGTGAGAAACCGTCAGGCCGCCCGCCTTTTTGGAGTCGTAAACAAAATAGCCCTGTGCGTACCACGGCGTGGAATTACCGATAATCTTGATATTGTTTTTGGTCGCGGAAACGCTGCCATCACTACCAAGGCCATAAAACAAGGCTTCCAGTTTCGCCGAGTTTGGTAGGGTGTTTTCCGGCAACGGCAGTGACAGATTGGTTACATCATCGTAAATACCAACCGTAAAGCGCGCTTTCGGTTTAGCCGCGTTGAGCTCGGCAAATACCGCCAGTACACAGTCTGGGCCAAATTCTTTGGATGAAAGACCATAGCGCCCACCAATGACACGGGGCAGGGTTTCGCGCTCGCCATTATTAAAGGCTTCTGCCAGTGCGGTCATCACATCCAGGTACAGGGGTTCCGCTTGCGCACCTGGCTCTTTGGTGCGATCCAGCACCGCCACTGTCCGAACAGAGTCCGGCAACGCTTGCAGTAAGTGTTTGGCGGAGAAGGGGCGGTACAGGCGAACTTTCAGCACGCCGACTTTTTCGCCACGGGTCAGCAATTCATCAACCACTTCTTCACATGTGCCAATGGCAGAGCCCATCAGGATAATCACCCGTTCCGCTTGCGGATGCCCGTAATACTCAAACGGCTGATACTGACGACCTGTCGCGGCAGCGAAATCATTCATCGCCTGTTCAACATGGTCATAGACCGCGTTGTACCATGGGTTGGTGGCTTCGCGAGACTGGAAATAAGTGTCAGGATTGGCGGACGTACCGCGGATCACCGGATGTTCCGGGTTGAGTGCCCGGGCGCGATGAGCATCAATTTCTGCCTGCGGCATCAGTTCAAGAATCGTGTCATCGGCCAGCGGGACAATTTTATTGATTTCGTGGGATGTGCGGAAACCATCAAAGAAATGAATAAATGGCACGCGGCTTTTCAGCGTCGCGATGTGCGAAATGAGAGCAAAGTCTTGCGCTTCCTGGACGTTTGCTGCACACAACATCGCGCAACCCGTCTGGCGCACCGCCATAACGTCGGAATGATCGCCAAAAATAGAGAGTGCATGTGTGGCAACGGTACGTGCCGCTACATGCAGGACAAACGGTGTTAGTTCGCCTGCCAGTTTGTACAGCGTCGGGATCATCAGCAGCAAACCCTGCGATGACGTAAACGATGTTGAGAGGGCACCAGTTTGCAAAGCACCATGCACGGTAGCGATAGCACCCGCTTCCGACTGCATTTCAACCACGCGTGGTGTGTCTCCCCAAACGTTTTTCAAGCCGTTTCCGGCCCATGCATCAGCCTGTTCTGCCATCGTGGAACTGGGGGTAATAGGGTAGATGGCGATAACTTCACTGGTGCGAAACGCCACCGAAGCAACCGCGCCATTACCGTCAATAGTAATCATATGACACCCTTACATTGCGCAAATGAGGGGCGCACGAAATTGCTGCGCGCCCAGTAGTAATCGTTCAATTTTAGCAAATGGCTTTCTTCTGCATTTTCGCTTTTGTGTCCCCCACATCAGCGTAATGAATGTTTTGATCAAACAGAGGGCAAAAAAATAGCCATAAAAAAGTAAAAATGCGGGGCAACGCGCAGGACAGCTCTCGACGCCGCCCTCTGTGCTGCCTATTATTTATGGCGGTGTCGTTTGGCTTGAAGATCAGAGGAAGAAAAGATGCGAGCAGCGTTTTGGGTAGGGTGTGCCGCTTTATTGTTGTCGGCGTGTAGTAGTGAACCTGTTCAGCAGGCGACTGCCGCGCACGTAGCGCCAGGTTTAAAAGCGTCGATGTCCAGTAGTGGAGAAGCAAATTGTGCAATGATCGGCGGTTCGCTTTCTGTTGCCCGTCAACTGGATGGTACGGCGATTGGGATGTGTGCATTACCCAACGGCAAACGCTGTAGCGAACAGTCACTTGCCGCCGGGAGCTGTGGCAGCTATTAATTCATTAAATCCGCCAGCTTATAAGTTAATGTCTGTTTCGCGGTCGCCAGCGTTAACTGGTTCGCGGTCAGATCCACTTGTGCACCTTCTTTCAGCATTTCGCTAATGGTGTTATCGAGTTCATTAAGCTGCGGGTTAGCGCACATCATACGGGTCATTGCCAGCCCTTTGGCGGTCAGTTCACCATTAGACAGTTTGCCTTCACCGCTAAAGCGGTTACACATGCTGCCGGAAATCATCATTTTTTCACCAAAGCTGATTTCTGGCGGATTTTTATCGCTGGTCACGGGCTTACCGTTTACGCTTTCCAGCACAAAGCGATGATGCTGTAGCTGTTCTGGCGTTACAGCAATTTTGTCACTACTTACACATCCCGCCATCAGCAGGCTTAGCGCAACAAGCGCGGCTACTTTCTTCATTGTGGTTCTCAATTACTGTTTCTGATTCAGGACTATTTTAAGAATAGAGGATGAAAGGTCTTTGGGGATTATCTGAATAAGCTCCCCTGGAATGCAGGGGAGCGGGAAGATTAAACCAGTTCGTTCGGGCAGGTTTCGCCTTTTTCCAGATTGCTTAAGTTTTGCAGCGTAGTCTGAGAAATACTGGTCAGAGCTTCTGCTGTCAGGAATGCCTGGTGCCCGGTAAACAACACGTTGTGGCAGGCAGACAAGCGACGGAATACGTCATCCTGGATCACGTCGTTGGATTTATCTTCAAAGAACAGATCGCGTTCGTTCTCATACACGTCCATACCCAACGAACCAATTTTCTGATTTTTCAGCGCTTCAATTGCCGCCTGAGAATCAATCAATGCACCGCGACTGGTATTGACGATCATCACGCCATTTTTCATCTGATCGAAGGCGGCTTCGTTCAACAGATGGTAGTTTTCCGGTGTCAGCGGGCAGTGCAGAGAGATAACGTCTGATTCAGAGAACAGGGTTGGCAGATCGACATACTCCACACCGAGTTCCAGCGCCGCCGCACTTGGATACGGATCGAACGCCAGCAGACGCATACCAAAACCTTTCAGAATGTGCAGCATCGCCACACCGATTTTACCGGTACCGATAACGCCTGCCGTTTTGCCATACATAGTAAAGCCGGTCAGACCTTCCAGAGAGAAGTTAGCATCACGGGTACGCTGATACGCGCGGTGAATACGGCGGTTCAGCGTCATCATCATACCGATGGCGTGTTCAGCAACGGCCTCTGGATCATAGGCTGGAACACGGACTACTTTGAGCCCCAGTTCTTTTGCCGCGTCAAGGTCGACGTTATTGAAACCGGCACAGCGCAGGGCGATATATTTAACGCCGTGCTTTTTCAGCTCTTCCAGCACCGGGCGGCTGCCGTCATCGTTTACGAAAATACATACCGCTTCGCAGCCATTGGCAGTTTTAGCGGTTTTTTCCGTCAGCAGAAAGTCAAAAAATTCCAGCTCAAAGCCAAAGGACTCGTTCACCTGTTGCAGGTACTTCTTGTCGTACTGTTTTGTGCTATAAACGGCGAGTTTCATAAGACTTTCTCCAGTGATGTTGAATCACATTTAAGCTACTAAAAATATTTTACAAAATTTCAAATATAATTGAAAGATATGGCGATATTGAAAAATTCATCAACAACTATGCTTAGTGTAGGCGCAACCTTCAACTGAACGGTTAAACATGCCACAATACCCGTATTGAATGCTTAATTTTTCGCTAAATCAGGATATTAACTACCCATGCTGGGTAAATATAAAGCCGTTCTCGCGCTGTTATTACTGATTATTCTTGTGCCGTTGACGCTGCTGATGACGCTCGGGCTGTGGGTTCCCACGCTGGCGGGCATCTGGCTACCGCTCGGGACACGTATTGCATTAGATGAAAGCCCACGCATTACGCGTAAAGGTTTAATCATTCCCGATCTCCGTTATCTGGTGGGAGATTGTCAGCTTGCGCATATCACCAACGCCAGCCTTTCACATCCCAGCCGCTGGTTATTGAACGTCGGCACGGTAGAACTTGATTCTGCTTGTCTGGCGAAATTGCCGCAGGCGGAACAATCGCCAGCCGCTCCAAAAACCCTCGCGCAGTGGCAGTCCATGCTGCCTAACACCTGGATCAATATCGATAAACTGATTTTTTCTCCCTGGCAGGAATGGCAGGGAAAACTCTCTCTCGCATTAACCTCCGATATCCAGCAACTGCGTTATCAGGGCGAAAAAGTTAAATTTCAAGGCCAGCTGAAAGGGCAACAACTTACAGTCAGCGAACTGGATGTCGCCGCGTTTGAAAATCAGCCGCCGGTAAAACTGGTGGGGGAATTTACTATGCCGCTCGTGCCGGATGGACTTCCGGTAAGTGGTCATGTTACTGCGACGTTAAACTTGCCGCAGGAACCGTCACTGGTGGATGTCGAGCTGGACTGGCAGGAAAATAGCGGGCAATTGATTGTGCTGGCACGGGATAACGGCGATCCGTTGCTCGATTTGCCGTGGCAAATTACTCGTCAACAATTGACCGTAAGCGATGGTCGCTGGAGCTGGCCGTATGCAGGTTTTCCTTTGAGTGGCCGACTGGGTGTCAAAGTCGACAACTGGCAGGCAGGGCTCGAGAACGCTCTGGTCAGCGGGCGACTGAGTGTGCTGACCCAGGGACAAGCGGGTAAAGGCAACGCGGTGTTAAATTTTGGCCCAGGAAAATTAAGCATGGATAACAGCCAGCTGTCTCTGCAGCTGACCGGTGAAGCGAAACAGGCGGACCTCATTTTATATGCCCGTTTACCTGCGCAGCTAAGCGGAAGTCTGTCTGACCCAACGCTGACCTTTGAGCCAGGCGCGTTATTACGTTCGAAGGGAAGAGTCATTGATTCGCTGGACATCGATGAAATCCGCTGGCCTTTAGCGGGTGTAAAAGTCACCCAACGTGGTGTTGACGGACGTTTGCAGGCCATTTTGCAGGCGCATGAAAATGAACTGGGCGATTTCGTGCTACATATGGATGGGCTGGCGAATGATTTTCTCCCTGACGCTGGCCGCTGGCAGTGGCGCTACTGGGGAAAAGGGAGTTTTACACCGATGAATGCCACCTGGGATGTCGCAGGAAAAGGTGAGTGGCATGACAGCACGATTACGCTGACCGATCTCTCCACCGGTTTCGACCAGTTACAATACGGTACGATGACGGTAGAAAAGCCGCGATTAATTCTCGACAAGCCCGTCGTCTGGGGACGTGACGCACAGCATCCCTCATTCAGCGGCGCGCTGTCACTGGACGCCGGGCAAACGCTGTTCACTGGCGGCAGTGTGTTACCGCCATCAACCTTAAAATTTAGTGTCGATGGGCGTGATCCGACGTATTTCCTCTTTAAAGGCGATTTACATGCTGGTGAGATTGGCCCGGTTCGGGTAAATGGTCGCTGGGACGGTATTCGTCTGCGCGGTAACGCCTGGTGGCCTAAACAATCACTGACTGTATTCCAGCCGCTGGTGCCACCCGACTGGAAGATGAACTTACGCGATGGTGAACTGTATGCTCAGGTTGCATTTTCAGCTGCGCCTGAACAAGGATTCCGCGCGGGAGGGCACGGCGTGTTGAAGGGTGGTAGTGCCTGGATGCCAGATAATCAGGTTAACGGTGTCGATTTTGTCCTGCCTTTCCGTTTTGCCGATGGAGCCTGGCATCTGGGGACTCGCGGCCCCGTTACGTTGCGAATTGCCGAAGTGATTAATCTGGTGACAGCGAAAAATATTACGGCTGATTTGCAAGGTCGTTATCCGTGGACTGAAGAAGAACCATTGCTGTTGACTGATGTTAGCGTTGATGTGTTAGGCGGTAACGTGCTGATGAAACAATTACGTATGCCGCAACATGACCCGGCGCTGTTGCGGCTGAATAATCTTTCCTCCAGCGAACTGGTTAGCGCCGTCAATCCGAAACAATTCGCCATGTCCGGGGCATTTAGTGGTGCATTGCCGTTATGGCTAAACAACGAAAAATGGATAGTGAAAGACGGCTGGCTGGCAAATAGCGGGCCAATGACCTTGCGGCTGGATAAAGACACCGCAGATGCGGTGGTGAAAGACAATATGACCGCGGGTTCAGCAATTAACTGGTTGCGCTATATGGAAATTAGCCGTTCATCGACAAAAATTAATTTAGATAATCTCGGTTTATTAACCATGCAGGCCAACATTACAGGTACCAGTCGCGTTGATGGTAAAAGCGGTACGGTAAACCTTAATTACCATCATGAAGAGAATATTTTTACGCTGTGGCGCAGTTTACGCTTTGGCGATAATCTCCAGGCATGGCTGGAGCAGAACGCACGTCTGCCGGGAAATGACTGTCCGCAAGGAAAAGAGTGTGAGGATAAACAATGAAAATTTTACTGGCTGCGTTGACGTCATCTTTTATGCTGGTTGGCTGTACGCCTCGCATTGAAGTCGCTGCACCTAAGGAACCGATCACTATCAATATGAACGTTAAAATTGAGCATGAGATCATCATCAAGGCAGACAAAGATGTCGAAGAGCTGCTTGAGACCCGTAGCGATCTTTTTTGAGGTGATGATGAAAAGAACATTACTTCTTTGTGCATTTCTTGTTGGCTTGGTAAGCAGCAATGTAATGGCATTGACTCTGGATGAAGCCAGAACTCAGGGGCGGGTAGGGGAAACATTTTATGGTTATCTGGTTGCGCTGAAAACAGATGCTGAAACTGAGAAATTAGTAACCGACATCAATGCCGAACGTAAAGCGAGCTATCAACAACTGGCAAAGCAGAATAATGTGTCGGTGGATGATATCGCGAAACTCGCCGGGCAAAAGCTCGTAGAACGGGCCAAACCCGGGGAATATGTACAAGGGATAAACGGTAAATGGATGCGAAAATTTTAATAGCAAAACCGCAATATCGGGATAACGCTACAGGAGAAGGCGATTAATCTATTTTCCGGAAACATTTTGCTCTTTTAATTATAAGGCTGAGTTATATTTCGGCTCTGCTTTATTTATTCGAGTATTGGTTTATACCGTTTTTTTCATTAAATAAATATCTATGTGACGCATTTGAATTTATAATTTATATAATATAGATAATTTGTATGTTTCGCAGGTTTATTTATTTCTCTGTATTATAAATCCAGATTGTCAGAAAATATGTTTGATTAGGTAACAATCTACTGGCAATATTGGACGTCCTCTATGTTTTAAATAATCAATTGGTCGGGTCAGGGTATCCGACCTTCTTTATATTCGCCAGAAGGATTTATTATGCAAAGGAAAACTCTATTGTCGGCCTGTATTGCATTAGCTCTGAGTGGTCAGGGTTGGGCGGCAGATATTACAGAAATAGAAACCACCACAGGTGAAAAGAAAAATACCAATGTGACTTGTCCAGCAGATCCTGGAAAACTCAGTCCAGAAGAGCTTAAACGCTTACCCTCTGAATGCTCCTCTGTAGTCGAACAGAACCTGATGCCATGGCTTGTCACAGGTGCTGCTACTGCGTTAATCACAACCTTAGCCATAGTGGAACTAAACGACGATGATGATCATCATCGCAATAATTCTCCACTTCCACCAACTCCACCTGATGATGATTCAGACGACACTCCAGTTCCTCCAACTCCTGGCGGAGATGAGATAATACCGGACGACGGTCCGGATGATACTCCTGCACCTCCCAAACCGATTGCGTTTAATAATGACGTTACCCTGGATAAAACAGCAAAAACGTTAACTATTCGCGATTCAGTTTTCAGTTATACCGAGAATGCTGATGGGACTATTTCTCTGCAAGATAGCAATGGGCGTAAGGCGACTATTAATCTTTGGCAGATTGATGAAACGAATAACACGGTTGCCCTTGAAGGGATGAGCGCAGATGGTGCAACGAAGTGGCAATATAATCACAACGGTGAGCTCGTTATTACGGGCGACAATACCACAGTAAACAACACTGGAAAAACCATCGTCGACGGCAAAGGCGCCACCGGAACTGAAATCGCGGGTAATAACGCGGTGGTGAATCAGGACGGCGAGCTGGATGTGAGCGGCGGCGGTCACGGTATTGATATCACCGGCGACAGCGCAACGGTGGACAACAAAGGCGGCATGACCGTCACCGATCCTGACTCCATCGGTATTCAGATAGACGGCGACAAGGCGGTCGTGAACAACGACGGTGACAATGCCATCAGCAACGGCGGCACCGGCACGCAGGTTAACGGCGACGAAGCCACCGTGAACAATAACGGCAACACCACCGTTGACGGCAAGGATTCCACCGGCACCGAGATCGCAGGTAATAACGCCACCGTTACTCAGGAAGGTGAACTCACGGTTAGCAGCGGCGGTCGCGGTATCGACATCACAGGCAACAATGCCAAGGTCGACACTAAAGGCAAAATGACCATCACAGGTACTGACTCGGTTGGTGTGTCCATCAATGGCGACAGTGCGACGTTGACCAATACGGGCGATATTGACGTCAGCAATTCGGCTACCGGATTCAGCCTCGTAACCAATGAGGGGATTATCTCGCTGGCTGGCAGCATGAAAGTGGGCGATTTTTCAACGGGCATGGCGCTTAGCGGCGACAACAACAGCGTGACGCTGGCGGCGAAAGATATCAATGTCACCGGGCAGAAAGCGACAGGCGTTAACATCTCAGGCGATAGTAATACCGTTGATATCACCGGTAATATTCTGGTGGATAAAGACCAAACCGCAGATAACGCGGTAGATTATTTCTACGACCCATCCGTTGGTGTGAATATCAGCGGCAACAGTAACACGGTATCACTGGACGGTAAGCTGACCGTTATTGCAGATAGTGAGTTAACCTCACGCAAATACATGGAGTTTGATGGTAGCCAGGAGAATATTTCTGGGCTTACCGTGTCTGGCGATGGTAACACCGTCAATTTGAATGGCGGCATTCAGTTTGTGGGCGAGAAAAACGCGCTGGCAGACGGTTCAACTATTGCCGATAAGCGCAGCTACTTTGGTAAGACACCTCTTGTTAGTGTCGATGGACAATCCAAAGTTTATCTGAACGGTGATTCTACTATCAGCGGCTCTTTGCCGTTAGGCTATGCCAACATTCTTCAGCTAAGCAATAAGGCGGCGCTTGAAATTGGTAGTGACGCTACGTTCAGTATGCAGGACATTAGTGTTTACGAGCACTATTTCACGCAAACTCCGCAAATTATCAAGGTTGATACGGGTTCACAGGTCGTCAACAATGGTGATGTGGATATCTGGAATATCAGTTTTGCAGGCATTTGGGGCGAAAACTCTACCGGTATTAACAACGGAAATATTACGCTTTCTCAATATGACTATTCTTCTCCGGAGACATCGTTCTCAGAACCTGACCACATGGCCTTTTTAAGCTCCAGTGGCGGTAGTGCTGTGAACAACGGAACGATCACTGCAAAAGTGATGGAACAGCACAGTGTTCTCAATATGGGCTCTGCAGCCGGTGTTGCAGACCCGAGGGTATTCAATAATAGCGTGTCGAGTATGATGGGAATGGAGGCCTACGGTAAAGGCACTGTTCTTAACAGCGAAAGCGGCGTTATTGACATGCACGGGCGCGGCAACATTGGTATGTTGGCAGTTGATGACTCCGCAGCGGATAACGCCGGGAAAATCACGCTGGATACGCTTTGGGTCGATCAAAACGACACCACGACGCTGCGTACTGACCTCCCTTCCAGCACGGCTATAGATTACGGTGTTGGTATGGCCACCGGAACGAATAGTGGTGGTGGCGCAAGAAGCAACGGTGTTGCGACTAACCAACAAGGCGGTGTAATCACTGTTTATAATGCCGGTGCTGCTATGGCTGCTTACGGTGCCAGCAACATGGTTATTAACCAGGGCATTATCAATCTGGAGAAAAACGGAAATTACGATGGCGGCTTGGGCGCGAATATGCTCGTGGGGATGGCGGTCTATAACAGAGGCACCGCTATCAACGATAAAACAGGCGTGATCAATATTAACGTCGATACGGGGCAGGCGTTTTATAACGACGGTACAGGGACAATTCTGAACTATGGTGAGATAAACCTTCTCGGCTCGCCAATGGACAGTGCAGACTCTCACATGGGGGCTATTCCGGAAAATCTGGATCTGCTGACAGCACTGACAGGCAGCGGCGAAACGGATATGCGAACTGCTTCAAGTGGCGGGTTTGTGACGACCAAAGCGCTGGCAAACTACGGCAATGAAACGCTGAATAGCAATGTGGCTGCCAAAGCGTGGCTTTATAACCAGGATAAGGCCAACCTGACAATTAACGGAGAGCTATCCATCGGGCAAGGGCTGGAAAACAGCGGCTTACTCGATTCTGACACCATTAGCGCAGCCGCGAATGTCTATAACCGAGCATCGGGTAGCATTATCACTGATCAGTTATCGCTAACGGGTAGTAACTCGTTTTTCAATGAGGGCAACTTCAGCGGTTCGGTTGCTGGCTCTAGCTATAAGCAAAATGTGGTTAACACGGGAACGATGGCTGTAATGGCCGACGGTAAGTCGCTTATCAGTGGCAGCTTCCTGCTTTATAACGAAGCAGGCGCAACACTCAGCAACAGCAGCAGCGCCGTTTCAGGTGGAGAAAATGCCATTGTTAACGTAACCCGCACCGGCGATTCACTCGCGCAAGTTAACCGTGGCACCATTACTGCGATCAACGGCTACAGTGCAATTAAAACGGCAAGTACGGGTTCTAACAGCAACGGGAAATGGATCTGGAATACCGACACGGGGGTAATTAGCGGCGTGAATCCAAATGCACCGTTAATTGATCTTGGTCGCGGCTATAACTTTGCCAACGCCGGCACTATTAATGTGCAGGGTGATGGTGCAGTCGCTATCAGCGGGGGAACCACCAGCTATACGGTTCAACTGGTGAACAGTGGGACCATCAATGTCGGTACGGCGCAGGGTAAAGCGGACGGCACTAACGGTACTGGGTTAATTGGTATCAAGGGGAATGGCAGTGATACGACAATTAATAACGCACAAAGCGGTGTAATTAACGTTTATGCAGATAATTCCTGGGCCTTCGGTGGAAAGACCAAAGCGATCATTAACAATGGTGAAATTAACCTGCTGTGTGATACGGGATGTGATATCTATGCACCGGGTACCACCGGTACGCTGAACGATCATAACAGTACTACTGATATTATCGTTCCTGCAGCAACGAGCACACCTACGCAGGGTTCAGTCCCCACAGTACCTGCGGACTCCAGTGCACAGCAAAAACTGACTAACTACACTATTGGTACCAATAGCGATGGCACCTCTGGTATGTTGAAAGCCAATAACCTGGTCATCAGCGACAACGTCAAGGTAAATACCGGGTTCAGTGCAGGTACTGCCGATACGACTGTTGTGATTAATGATGTTTTCAAAGGTGAAAATATTTCCGGGGCTGAGAATATTTCTTCTTCCACGGTAATGTGGAATGCTCAGGGCAGCACTGATGCCAGCGGCAACGTAGACGTCACGATGACCAAAAACGCCTATACGGATGTTGTGACGGATTCTTCAGTTAATAATGTCGCTCAGGTACTGGATTCGGGTTACACCAATAACGACCTGTACACTAGTCTGAACGTAGGAACGACTGCTGAACTGAACAGTGCGCTGAAACAAATTAGCGGCAGCCAGGCAACCACGGTATTCAATGAAGCACGAGTGTTAAGTAACCGCTTCAGCATGCTGTCCGATGCAGCACCGGAAGTTGCAAACGGTCTGGCCTTCAACGTGGTAGCGAAAGGCGACCCGCGTGCTGAACTGGGTAACGACACACAGTACGACATGATGGCGCTGCGTAAATCTCTGACGCTGACTGAACATCAGAACCTGAGTCTGGAATACGGGATTGCTCGTCTGGAGGGTAATGGTTCAGATACCGCAGGCGATAATGGTGTGACAGGCGGTTACAGCCAGTTCTTCGGTCTGAAACACCAGATGGCGTTTGACAACGGTATGAGCTGGAATAACGCCCTGCGTTATGATGTGCATAATCTCGATAGCAGTCGCTCGATAGCTTACGGCGACGTCAACAAAACCGCTGATGCTAATGTGAAACAGCAGTATCTGGAATTCCGTAGTGAAGGGGCAAAAACCTTTGAACTGCGTGAAGGTCTGAATGTGACGCCTTATGCGGGTGTGAAACTGCGTCATACGCTGGAAAACGGTTATCAGGAGCGTAATGCGGGCGACTTTAACCTGAGCATGAACAGCGGCAGCGAAACGGCGGTGGACAGCATCGTTGGGCTGAAACTGGACTATGCAGGGAAAGAAGGCTGGAGTGCGAACGCCACGCTGGAAGGTGGGCCGAATCTGAGCTATGTGAAAAGTCAACGTACTGCGAGTATTTCGGGCGCGGGAAGCCAGCGTTTCAACATTGACGATGGTCAGAGTGGCGGTGGTTTCAACAGCCTGGCGACGATGGGTGTGAAATACAGTAGCCAGGAGAGTGCATTGCAGTTAGATGCCTTCCACTGGAAAGAAGACGGCATCAGTGATAAAGGTGTGATGCTAAACTTCAAGAAAACATTCTAATTTTTAGCATGTAATACATAAACCGCAACGCTGATACAGGTTGCGGTTTTTTTATTGCCGGATGCGGTGCTTGACGCGTTTTGTTTTGGTGTCTTTCAGGATATTAGAGCTACTCATCCAGTAATCTTGTTTACGCCTTCGCATTATTTATCTCTATTCATTTCTATACTGATTTTTCTTAATCCGTTTTATTACAGGGCAGGGTACGATGAGCAGCAACACATTTACTCTCGGTACAAAATCCGTTAACCGTCTTGGTTATGGCGCGATGCAACTGGCTGGTCCTGGGGTTTTTGGCCCGCCCAGAGATCGCCACGTCGCTATAACCGTGCTGCGCGAGGCGCTGGCATTGGGCGTCAATCATATTGATACCAGCGACTTTTATGGTCCGCACGTCACCAATCAGATTATCCGCGAAGCGCTTTATCCGTACTCTGACGACCTGACAATTGTCACTAAAATTGGTGCGCGGCGTGGAGAGGACGCTTCCTGGTTACCCGCATTTTCTCCGGCAGAGCTGCAAAAAGCGGTACACGATAATCTACGTAATCTCGGCCTGGACGTACTGGATGTGGTTAACCTGCGCGTTATGATGGGGGATGGTCATGGCCCGACGGAAGGATCGATTGAAGCCAGCCTGACAGTGCTGGCGGAGATGCAACAACAAGGCCTGGTAAAACATATTGGCCTGAGTAACGTCACACCGACGCAGGTTGCAGAGGCGCGAAAGATTGCCGAAATCGTCTGCGTGCAGAACGAATACAACATTGTCCATCGAGCTGATGACGCAATGATTGATGCTTTGGCTCGTGATGGCATTGCCTACGTGCCGTTCTTCCCGCTCGGGGGCTTTACGCCGCTGCAATCCTCCACGCTTTCCGATGTTGCTACAAGCCTTAATGCGACACCAATGCAGGTGGCGCTGGCGTGGCTGTTACAACGTTCACCGAATATTTTGTTGATTCCTGGAACATCTTCTGTTGCGCATTTACGGGAGAATATGGCTGCTGAAAAATTGCATCTTTCTGAGAAAGTGTTGTCTACGTTGGATGGTATTTCGCGAGAATAACGAATATACAAAAGGGAAAGATGCATTTCCCTTTTGTTTCTTTTTTAATGGCATGGAGTGCATATGTTTAAGGCCAGGATTTGCGGCTGGATAATCAGTGAAAAGGCGATGGATTCATTGATTCGTACAGTGATAGATGGTATCTCACTGATATCCAGACGGTAATCAAACAGATGTGTAGGGCATTCATCCACCACATCTTGATATATTCCGAATTTACGTTGATGCTGCGCGTTGTGATATCTCCGCCGTCGGAATTGATGCACCATAGAGCAAACTGAATATCACGGAATGATAAATGACGCTCTACCAGATAAAACCGCTCTTTCAGTCGCTGTTAAGGCCGACGATGTTTTGGCTTTATAAGCACCATGTTACAGCGAATCACATCACTCTTGCTGCACTGGCGCTTTCTCTTCTTACCGGATTGCTGTTGATGTTGGTGGCACAACCCATCCTCTTTTTGCTATTGCCCATCGTGCTTTTTATCCGTATGACGCTCAATGCGCTGGATGGCATGTTGGCGCGTGAGTGCAATCAGAAAACACGTCTGGGGGCGATTTTGAATGAAACTGGCGATGTTATTTCCGATATTGCGCTCTATTTACCGTTTTTATTTTTACCGGAAAGTAACGCATCACTCGTAATACTCATGTTATTTTGCACCATATTGACTGAGTTTTGCGGTTTACTCGCGCAGACGATTAACGGTATTCGCAGTTATGCCGGTCCATTTGGCAAAAGCGATCGCGCGTTAATATTTGGTCTGTGGGGGCTAGCCGTTGCCATTTATCCACAGTGGATGCAATGGAATAATCTTTTATGGAGCATTGCTTCAATTCTGCTTCTCTGGACTGCGATTAATCGTTGTCGGAGTGTGCTTTTTATGAGTGCAGAAAGATAATGCTGGAAAAATCTCTGGCAACACTTTTCGCGTTGTTAATTTTAGCAACGCTGATAAACCGTTTTCTGGTATGGCGGTTACCGGAGAGAAAAGGGGGTGAGGTTACATTACGTATTCGTACCTGGTGGGGCATCGTCATTTGTTTTTCAATGGTGATTTCAGGTCCACGCTGGATGACGTTGACGTTTTTTGCGCTGATAAGTTTTCTGGCATTGAAAGAATATTGTACGCTTATATCTGTACATTTTCCGCGTTGGTTATATTGGGGTATTCCTCTTAACTATTTGCTTATCGGTTTTAATTGCTTTGAGCTGTTTCTGTTATTTATACCTTTGACTGGGTTTCTGATATTAGCCACCTGGCGAGTTTTTGTGGGTGACCCCTCTGGTTTTCTGCATACCGTGAGCGCCATTTTTTGGGGCTGGATAATGACCGTTTTCGCCTTGAGTCATGCCGCCTGGTTATTAATGTTGCCAACCATAAATATCCATGGCGGGGCGTTACTGGTGTTATTTCTTTTGGCGTTAACCGAGTCAAACGATATTGCACAGTATTTATGGGGAAAATCCTGCGGCAGAAGAAAAGTGGTCCCCAAAGTCAGCCCGGGAAAAACGCTGGAAGGTCTGGTGGGGGGAGTAATCACCACCATGATTGCGTCACTGATTATTGGACCGTTACTGACACCGCTAAATACATTACAGGTATTATTAGCGGGTTTGTTAATTGGTATTAGTGGTTTTTGCGGCGATGTAGTGATGTCAGCCACCAAACGAGATGTTGGTGTTAAAGATAGCGGAAAACTATTACCAGGACATGGCGGACTCCTTGACAGGATTGACTCATTAATTTTCACCGCTCCGGTATTTTTTTATTTTATTCGCTACTGCTGTTACTGAAGGAAAACAGAGAAAATGGAAAATTCACGCATCCCTGGGGAGCATTTTTTTACCACCAGTGATAATACAGCGTTGTTTTATCGGCACTGGCCCACTTTACAGCCAGGGGCGAAAAAGGTCATCGTCTTATTTCATCGCGGTCATGAACATTCTGGTCGTCTACAACATATCGTTGATGAACTGGCGATGCCAGATACTGCTTTTTATGCATGGGATGCCCGAGGGCATGGACAAACTTCGGGGCCGCGTGGTTATAGTCCGTCTCTTGCGCGTTCAGTGCAGGATGTTGATGAATTTGTCCGTTTTGCTGCCAGCGACAGCCAGGTCGGACTGGAAGAGGTGGTTGTGATCGCGCAAAGCGTCGGCGCAGTGATGGTTGCCACATGGGTTCATGATTATGCGCCTGCTATTCGCGGACTAGTGCTGGCATCTCCGGCCTTTAAGGTTAAATTGTATGTGCCGCTGGCACGTCCTGGGCTGGCGTTATGGCATCGTCTGCGTGGTCTGTTTTTTATTAATTCCTATGTGAAAGGGCGTTATCTGACCCACGATCGGCAACGGGTGGCGAGTTTCAATAATGATCCGCTGATCACACGGGCGATTGCCGTCAATATCTTGCTCGATCTCTATAAAACGTCTGAACGTATTGTTAGCGATGCGGCGGCGATTACGCTCCCCACGCAACTTCTGATATCAGGCGATGACTATGTGGTGCCTCGCCAACCGCAGATTGATTTTTATCAGCGTTTACGTAGTCCTCTGAAAGAGCTGCATCTGCTGCCAGGCTTTTATCACGACACGTTGGGTGAAGAGAACAGGGCGCAGGCATTTGAAAAAATGCAAAGCTTTATCAGCCGTTTATATGCTAACAAGTCGCAAAAATTTGATTATCAGCATGAAGACCGCACAGGACCATCAGCGGATCGATGGCGGCTCCTTTCTGGTGGACCCGTGCCGTTATCGCCGGTTGATTTGGCGTATCGCTTTATGCGAAAGGCGATGAAACTGTTCGGGGCGCACTCTGCGGGCCTGCATCTCGGAATGAGTACCGGCTTTGATTCAGGCAGTTCGCTGGATTATGTCTATCAAAATCAACCGCAAGGCAGTAACGCATTCGGGCGCTTTATCGACAAAATCTACCTGAACAGTGTTGGCTGGCGCGGTATTCGCCAGCGCAAAACCCATTTACAAATGCTGATTAAACAAGCCGTTGCCCATCTCCACGCCAAAGGTTTAGCCGTCCGCGTGGTTGACATTGCCGCAGGGCATGGGCGCTATGTACTGGATGCGCTGGCAAACGAGCCCGCCATAAGCGAAATTTTGTTACGTGATTACAGTGAGGTAAATGTTGCACAAGGGCAAGAGATGATTGCCCAACGGGGAATGTCTGGGCGGGTGCGTTTTGAACAGGGCGATGCGTTTAACCCGGAGGAACTCAGCGCGTTAACTCCGCGGCCTACGCTGGCGATTGTCTCTGGCCTGTATGAGCTTTTCCCCGAAAATGAGCAGGTAAAAAACTCACTCGCAGGTCTTGCCAATGCCATCGATCCGGGTGGCATTCTCATCTACACCGGGCAGCCGTGGCACCCACAACTGGAGCTGATTGCCGGGGTGTTAACCAGTCATAAAGATGGTAAACCGTGGGTAATGCGCGTGCGTTCGCAAGGGGAGATGGATTCGCTCGTGCATGATGCCGGATTCGATAAATGCACACAACGGATTGATGTGTGGGGCATTTTTACGGTTTCGATGGCGGTGCGTCGTGATAACTGAACGCCGGAACGTATTGCTACAAGGAGCTGGCTGGTTATTGTTGCTGGCCCCGTTTTTCTTCTTTACATATGGATTTCTTAATCAGTTCACCGCGACTCAGGATCTTAACAACCATGATATCCCCAGTCAGGTATTCGGTTGGGAAACGGCGATCCCTTTTCTTCCCTGGACTATTGTTCCTTACTGGAGTCTGGATCTTTTATATGGATTTTCGCTGTTCATTTGTAGCTCGACATTCGAACAGCGCCGACTGGTTCACCGGCTTATTCTGGCAACGGTAATGGCCTGCTGCGGTTTTTTCTCTATCCGCTGAAGTTTAGTTTTATCCGTCCTGAAGTGAGTGGGGTGACAGGATGGCTATTTTCGCAACTTGAACTGTTTGATCTGCCTTATAACCAGTCTCCTTCGCTGCATATTATTCTCTGCTGGCTACTTTGGCGTCACTTTCGTCAGCATCTGGCTGTGAGGTGGCGTAAAGTCTGCGGCGGATGGTTTTTACTCATCGCCATTTCGACGCTGACGACCTGGCAGCATCATTTTATTGATGTCATCACGGGGCTGGCGGTAGGTATGTTAATTGACTGGATGGTGCCCGTCGACCGTCGTTGGAATTATCAGAAACCTGATCAACGTCGAATCAAAATAGCACTGCCATATGTCGCAGGCGCGTGCTCGTGCATTGTGTTGATGGAGCTAATGATAATGCTTCAGTTATGGTGGTCAGTCTGGTTATGTTGGCCAGTATTATCGCTATTCATCATTGGCCGTGGGTACGGTGGGCTTGGCGCGATAACAACAGGGAAAGATAGTCAGGGGAAACTCCCGCCCGCCGTTTACTGGCTGACATTGCCCTGGCGTATCGGGATGTGGCTGTCTATGCGTTGGTTTTGTCGTCGCCTGGAGCCGGTGAGCAAAATGACTGCTGGTGTTTATTTAGGGGCGTTTCCACGACATATTCCGGCACAGAATGCGGTTCTGGACGTCACCTTTGAATTCCCTCGCGGACGAGCGACAAAAGATCGACTCTATTTTTGTGTACCGATGTTGGATCTGGTGGTTCCGGAAGAGGGGGAGCTCCGACAGGCCGTGGCGATGCTGGAAACATTACGCGAAGAGCAAGGCAGCGTTCTGGTCCATTGCGCGTTGGGATTATCGCGCAGTGCGCTGGTGGTGGCGGCATGGCTGTTATGTTACGGACATTGTAAAACCGTTGATGAAGTGATTAGTTATATTCGAGCCAGACGCTCGCGGATTGTGCTTAAGGAAGAGCACAAAGCGATGCTGAAATTATGGGAAAACAGGTAAGCGGATTGAGATGTGGACTGAATATCTACAGTCCACATCAAGATCGTGTCCGGTTATTCAGCAACAATACTGTCGATGGCTGCTTTCGCGTCAGACTGTGCTTTCGCTGCCATTTCCGGGCCGTACGCGATCCCTTCGGCGAAGACAAATTTCACATCGGTAATGCCGATAAAGCCCAGGAATGTGGACAGATACGGCGTCACCAGATCCGTTGGGCCATCTTTATGGATCCCACCGCGGCTGGTGATAACGATGGCTTTTTTACCGGTGACCAGGCCTTCCGGACCCTTCTCGGTATAGCGGAAAGTAACGCCTGCACGTGCAACCAGGTCAAAATAGTTTTTCAACTGGGTCGAGATATTGAAGTTATACATCGGTGCCGCAATAACGATAACGTCGTGGGCTTTCAGCTCGGCAATCAGCTCATCGGAAAGCGCCAGAGCTTCCTGCTGACGCGGAGTCAGCGGCGCATCGCTCGGACGCAGTGCACCAACCAGTTCGCCATCCAGTACCGGAATCGGATTTGCAGCCAGGTCGCGAACGGTGATTTCATCAGCGGAGTGCTTTTCGCGCCATTGTTCAACAAAATAATCGGACAACTGATTAGACTGAGAGTACCCTGCCAGGATGCTGGATTTAAGAACTAATACCTTGCTCATGGTGTTTCCTTATAGATATTTGAATGGGCAATGCCCCGTTGCTTGTTGACACTTTATTCACAATTCTGCCACAGAGATAGCGCAATAAATCGAAGCCTATGTTCGAATTTATTGAACAACGCATAGAAAGCCGCGATGTGGTACTCTATATCTATCATTTAAAAGAAAATTAATCAGGCAGACTACTGCCCACTAACGTTATGACAGAACAACAAAAATTGACCTTTACTGCCTTGCAGCAGCGGCTGGATTCGATGATGCTGCGTGACAGACTGCGTTTTTCTCGCCGTCTGCACGGCGTGAAGAAGGTTAAAAATCCTGATGCACAACAGGCCATTTTCCAGGAGATGGCGAAAGAGATTGACCATGCGGCAGGGAAAGTCCTGCTGCGTGAAGCGGCACGACCGGAAATTACTTATCCTGACAATTTACCGGTTAGTCAGAAAAAACAGGACATTCTCGAAGCGATTCGTGATCACCAGGTGGTGATCGTCGCCGGGGAAACGGGTTCTGGTAAAACGACTCAGTTACCGAAAATCTGTATGGAGCTGGGGCGCGGGATTAAAGGACTGATCGGCCATACCCAGCCGCGTCGTCTGGCGGCAAGAACAGTGGCGAACCGTATTGCGGAAGAGCTAAAAACGGAGCCGGGCGGTTGCATCGGTTACAAAGTGCGTTTCAGCGATCACGTCAGTGATAACACGATGGTCAAGCTGATGACCGACGGTATCCTGCTGGCGGAGATCCAGCAAGACCGCCTGCTGATGCAGTACGACACCATCATTATTGACGAAGCGCACGAACGTAGCCTGAATATCGATTTTCTGCTCGGCTATTTGAAAGAGTTGCTGCCGCGACGTCCTGACCTAAAAATCATTATCACTTCCGCGACTATCGACCCGGAACGCTTTTCGCGCCACTTTAATAATGCGCCGATTATCGAAGTCTCCGGTCGGACCTATCCGGTGGAAGTGCGCTATCGCCCGATTGTTGAAGAAGCCGATGACACCGAGCGCGATCAGTTGCAGGCGATTTTTGACGCTGTAGACGAACTGAGTCAGGAAAGCCCCGGCGACATTCTGATCTTTATGAGCGGTGAGCGGGAAATTCGCGATACCGCCGATGCGCTGAACAAGCTAAATCTGCGGCATACCGAAATCTTGCCGCTTTATGCGCGGCTTTCGAACAGCGAACAAAATAGGGTGTTCCAGTCGCACAGCGGGCGACGCATTGTGCTGGCGACCAACGTCGCGGAAACGTCGCTGACCGTACCGGGGATTAAATACGTTATCGACCCCGGTACAGCGCGTATCAGCCGCTACAGCTATCGCACCAAAGTGCAGCGTTTGCCGATTGAGCCGATTTCCCAGGCGTCTGCCAATCAGCGTAAAGGCCGCTGTGGTCGTGTGTCCGAAGGGATCTGTATTCGTCTCTATTCCGAAGACGATTTCCTTTCGCGCCCGGAATTTACCGATCCGGAGATTCTGCGTACCAACCTGGCCTCGGTTATTTTGCAGATGACCGCGCTGGGGCTGGGCGATATCGCTGCGTTCCCGTTTGTCGAAGCACCGGATAAACGCAATATCCAGGATGGCGTGCGTCTGCTCGAAGAACTGGGCGCGATCACCACGGATGAACAGGCCAGCGCCTATAAACTGACGCCGCTCGGTCGCCAGCTCTCGCAGTTGCCTGTCGACCCACGTCTGGCGCGTATGGTGCTGGAAGCGCAGAAACATGGCTGTGTGCGTGAGGCGATGATTATCACGTCCGCGCTCTCCATTCAGGATCCGCGCGAACGTCCGATAGATAAACAGCAGGCATCGGATGAAAAACATCGTCGCTTCCACGACAAAGAGTCTGACTTCCTCGCGTTTGTAAATCTGTGGAATTATCTTGGCGAGCAGCAAAAGGCGCTTTCTTCTAACGCCTTCCGTCGCCTGTGCCGTACTGATTATCTCAACTATCTGCGCGTGCGCGAATGGCAGGATATCTACACTCAGTTGCGCCAGGTGGTGAAAGAACTTGGCATTCCGGTTAACAGCGAACCGGCGGATTATCGCGAAATTCACATTGCGTTGCTGACCGGTTTGCTTTCGCATATCGGCATGAAAGATGCCGATAAACAAGAATATACCGGCGCACGTAACGCGCGTTTCTCCATCTTCCCCGGTTCTGGTTTATTCAAAAAGCCGCCGAAATGGGTAATGGTGGCGGAACTGGTAGAAACCAGCCGCCTGTGGGGGCGCATTGCGGCACGCATCGATCCAGAATGGGTGGAACCTGTCGCTCAGCATTTAATCAAACGCACCTACAGCGAACCGCACTGGGAACGGGCGCAGGGCGCGGTGATGGCAACGGAAAAAGTCACCGTTTACGGGTTGCCGATTGTTGCTGCGCGTAAGGTCAACTACAGCCAGATCGATCCGGCGTTATGTCGTGAACTCTTTATTCGCCACGCGCTGGTGGAAGGTGACTGGCAGACGCGTCACGCATTCTTCCGTGAAAACCTGAAACTACGGGCCGAAGTGGAAGAACTGGAACACAAAACTCGTCGCCGCGATATTCTGGTGGATGACGAAACGCTGTTTGAGTTCTACGACCAGCGCATCAGCCACGATGTGATTTCCGCACGTCACTTCGACAGCTGGTGGAAAAAAGTCAGCCGCGAAACGCCTGATTTGCTCAACTTTGAAAAGAGCATGTTGATCAAAGAAGGGGCGGAAAAAATCAGCAAACTGGATTACCCGAACTTCTGGCATCAGGGCAATCTCAAACTGCGTTTGAGCTATCAGTTTGAGCCCGGCGCGGATGCTGACGGTGTGACCGTGCATATCCCGCTGCCGTTACTTAACCAGGTTGAGGAAAGTGGGTTTGAGTGGCAGATCCCCGGTCTGCGTCGTGAGCTGATCATCGCCCTGATTAAATCGCTGCCGAAGCCGGTACGCCGTAATTTTGTGCCCGCGCCAAACTACGCCGAAGCGTTTTTAGGCCGCGTCACACCGCTGGAATTGCCGTTGCTCGACAGCCTTGAACGAGAGTTACGGCGGATGACTGGCGTCACCGTTGACCGCGAAGACTGGCACTGGGATCAGGTGCCCGATCACCTGAAAATCACTTTCCGCGTGGTGGATGACAAAAACAAGAAGCTAAAAGAAGGGCGCTCATTACAGGATCTGAAAGACGCCCTGAAAGGCAAAGTGCAGGAAACGCTGTCTGCCGTGGCGGATGACGGTATCGAGCAGAGCGGTTTACATATCTGGAGTTTTGGTCAACTGCCGGAAAGCTACGAGCAGAAGCGCGGCAACTACAAAGTGAAGGCGTGGCCGGCGCTGGTGGATGAGCGTGACAGCGTAGCGATCAAACTGTTTGATAACCCGCTGGAACAGAAGCAGGCAATGTGGAACGGTCTTCGCCGTTTACTGCTGCTAAATATTCCATCGCCGATCAAGTACTTGCACGAAAAGCTGCCAAACAAAGCCAAGCTGGGGCTGTACTTTAATCCGTATGGCAAAGTGCTGGAGCTGATCGATGACTGTATCTCCTGCGGTGTGGATCAACTGATCGACGCCAATGGTGGCCCGGTCTGGACGGAAGAAGGCTTTGCTGCGCTGCATGAAAAAGTCCGCGCTGAACTGAACGACACGGTGGTGGATATTGCGAAGCAGGTCGAGCAAATCCTCACTGCGGTGTTCAATATCAACAAACGTCTGAAAGGGCGGGTGGATATGACCATGGCGCTGGGGCTTTCTGACATTAAAGCGCAGATGGGCGGGCTGGTGTATCGCGGTTTTGTCACTGGCAACGGTTTTAAACGGTTGGGCGACACGTTACGGTATTTGCAGGCGATTGAAAAACGACTGGAAAAACTGGCGATTGATCCGCATCGTGACCGTGCTCAGATGCTGAAAGTCGAAAACGTCCAGCAGGCATGGCAGCAATGGATCAACAAACTGCCGCCTGCACGTCGTGAGGATGAAGACGTGAAAGAGGTCCGCTGGATGATAGAAGAGCTGCGCGTTAGTTACTTCGCTCAACAACTTGGTACGCCTTATCCGATTTCGGATAAGCGTATTTTGCAGGCGATGGAGCAGATTAGCGGTTAACACTGCTATTTGCCTGATAAATCTAAAACCCGGTAAGCATTTAGCGCCGGGTTTTTTATTAATTCTAAAAACGATAAGGGAAAAAATTCAGGAGTTCAGAAAAATACAATTCTCTGCTGCAAGATGAATAATGTTTATCTACAGCATTTCCTTAAAAAATATGTCAGGCTTGCGGAGTGGCAGTTAAGGAAATACGACTTCCTCCTTTCAGAGTGCTCCGCTTCTCACTATTATCTCACGCAGTATTCTTAAGGGAACGATAAGGAGGAACCATGAACATTACCCCGTTTCCGACGCTTTCGCCGGCAACTATAGATGCCATAAATGTTATCGGACAGTGGCTGGCGCAGGATGATTTCTCCGGTGAGGTGCCGTATCAGGCCGATTGCGTGATCCTTGCAGGCAATGCGGTTATGCCGACTATCGATGCGGCATGTAAGATTGCCCGCGATCAGCAAATTCCTTTACTGATTAGTGGTGGTATCGGTCACTCGACAACTTTTTTGTATAGCGCCATCGCACAGCATCCACACTACAACACTATCCGCACCACTGGCAGAGCTGAAGCTACCATCCTGGCGGATATCGCTCATCAGTTCTGGCATATTCCGCATGAAAAAATCTGGATTGAAGACCAGTCAACAAACTGCGGTGAAAACGCACGCTTTAGCATCGCGCTATTGAATCAGGCCGTAGAACGAGTTCATACGGCTATCGTTGTTCAGGACCCCACCATGCAGCGGCGCACGATGGCGACGTTCCGCCGTATAACCGGGGATAATCCCGATGCACCACGCTGGTTAAGTTATCCCGGATTCGTTCCTCAGTTAGGAAATAACGCAGACAGTGTAATCTTTGTTAATCCGTTGCAAGGATTATGGCCGGTTGAGCGTTATCTATCGCTACTCACTGGCGAGCTGCCGCGTTTACGCGATGATAGCGATGGCTACGGTCCCCGCGGGCGAGATTTTATCGTTCACGTTGATTTTCCGGCAGAAGTCATCCATGCATGGCAAACGCTGAAACACGATGCGGTGCTTATCGAGGCGATGGAAAGTCGCTCGTTACGTTAAAAATTGCCCGTTTGTGAACTACTTGTTTGCAAACGGGCATGACTCCTGACTTTTATTTCTGCCTTTTATTCCTTTTACACTTGTTTTTATGAAGCCCTTCACAGAATTGTCCTTTCACGATGCCGTCTCTCTGATGATTGATGTTAATTAACAATGTATTTACCGAAAACAAACATATAAATCACAGGAGTCGCCCATGTCAGTACCCGTTCAACATCCTATGTATATCGATGGACAGTTTGTTACCTGGCGTGGAGACGCATGGATTGATGTGGTAAACCCTGCTACAGAGGCTGTCATTTCCCGCATACCCGATGGTCAGGCCGAGGATGCCCGTAAGGCAATCGATGCAGCAGAACGTGCACAACCAGAATGGGAAGCGTTGCCTGCTATTGAACGCGCCAGTTGGTTGCGCAAAATCTCCGCCGGGATCCGCGAACGCGCCAGTGAAATCAGTGCGCTGATTGTTGAAGAAGGGGGCAAGATCCAGCAGCTGGCTGAAGTCGAAGTGGCTTTTACTGCCGACTATATCGATTACATGGCGGAGTGGGCACGGCGTTACGAGGGCGAGATTATTCAAAGCGATCGTCCAGGAGAAAATATCCTTCTGTTTAAACGTGCGCTTGGCGTGACTACCGGCATTCTGCCGTGGAACTTCCCGTTCTTCCTCATTGCCCGCAAAATGGCTCCCGCTCTTTTGACCGGTAATACCATCGTCATTAAACCCAGTGAATTTACGCCAAACAATGCGATTGCATTCGCCAAAATCGTTGATGAAATAGGCCTTCCGCGCGGCGTGTTTAACCTTGTACTCGGGCGTGGTGAAACCGTTGGGCAAGAACTGGCGGGTAACCCAAAGGTCGCAATGGTCAGTATGACAGGCAGCGTCTCTGCAGGTGAAAAGATTATGGCGACTGCGGCGAAAAACATCACCAAAGTGTGCCTGGAATTGGGGGGTAAAGCACCGGCTATCGTAATGGACGATGCCGATCTTGAACTGGCAGTCAAAGCCATCGTTGATTCACGCGTCATTAATAGTGGGCAAGTGTGTAACTGTGCAGAACGTATTTATGTACAGAAAGGCATTTATGATCAGTTCGTCAATCGGCTGGGTGAAGCGATGCAGGCGGTTCAATTTGGTAACCCCGCTGAACGCAACGACATTGCGATGGGACCGTTGATTAACGCCGCGGCGCTGGAAAGGGTTGAGCAAAAAGTGGCGCGCGCAGTAGAAGAAGGGGCGAGAGTGGCGTTGGGTGGCAAAGCGGTAGAGGGGAAAGGATATTATTATCCGCCGACATTGCTGCTGGATGTTCGCCAGGAAATGTCGATTATGCATGAGGAAACCTTTGGCCCGGTTCTGCCGGTGGTCGCATTTGACACGCTGGAAGAGGCTATCTCAATGGCTAATGACAGTGATTACGGCCTGACCTCATCAATCTATACCCAAAATCTGAACGTCGCGATGAAAGCCATTAAAGGGCTGAAGTTTGGTGAAACTTACATCAACCGTGAAAACTTCGAAGCTATGCAAGGCTTCCACGCTGGATGGCGTAAATCCGGTATTGGCGGCGCAGATGGTAAACATGGCTTGCATGAATATCTGCAGACCCAGGTGGTTTATTTACAGTCGTAATGAGTGAAAGAGGCGGAGGTTTTTTCCTCCGCCTGTGCGCGTCAGAGTTTAGCGAATTTTTCGAGGGTGCGAATAAGCTGCGTGACGAAGCCATATTCGTTATCGTACCAGGCGACCGTTTTCACCAGTTGTAAATCGCCCACGGCGGTAATTTCCGTTTGCGTGGCATCAAACACCGAACCGAAATGGCTGCCAATGATATCGGAAGAGACTATTTCTTCATCAGTATAACCAAATGACTCGTTATTGTTTGTCGCCTTTTTAAGCGCGTTGTTCACCTCTTCGGCAGTCACTTTCTTTCCGAGAATCGACACCAGTTCAGTGACCGAACCTGTTTTCACCGGCACGCGTTGCGCATGACCTTTCAGTTTGCCGCTCAGTTCCGGGATCACCAGACCAATGGCTTTTGCCGCCCCCGTAGTGTGGGGAATGATATTTTCTGCCGCTGCGCGTGAAGCACGTAAATCTTTACCACGTGGGCCATCCACCAGTGACTGGGTGCCAGTATAGGCACTGTCTCTTATACACATCTGACGCTGCCGACGATACTCCTTGT